>Ga0131853_10008076_pt1 | contig 19142 bp, 8 predicted proteins | sample TergutLab28metaG_FD_92764 | JGI IMG/M metagenome (GOLD analysis project Ga0131853, IMG submission 92764) | Labiotermes labralis P1 segment gut microbial communities from Petit-Saut dam, French Guiana - Lab288 P1 (version 2) (version 2) | ecosystem: Host-associated > Arthropoda: Insects >...
CCCCCGGGGGGACCCCCCCCCCCCCCCCCCCCCCCCCCCGGGGCCCCTGGGAGGGGGGGGTGGGGTGGGCCGGGGGCGTGTTTGGGGACGGGTTGGCCCCCCCCCCCCCCCTGTTAACAAACCACGTTTCCCGGCTGTCCAGCCTGTAACGTAGTCGCTTATATCATTCATGTTTGCAATTTGCATGTAAGACGTAACTTGAAGCATCAAACATGTGACAACACAAACCTAACTACTGAACAATGTGAATGATTCTGACTGCGTGACTCACGGAGCAAGAATCCTCCTTGAGGTCACTGTCGTTACGATAGTCAAGGGCATGGCCAGTGTTTTATGGAACCCGAAGTCTTATTACAACATTACAAGAGTCCCACTTCATTCCACCCACATTTCATAACACGGTAGTTTCTTCCATTTAAATACAGCTGGCCCTCCGCCCACTCTAAGCTGTGGTGTAAGTTCCCTTCCCGATCTTCCGCGAGGGCTTATTCGGCAACTACTACTCCCCTTTCCAAGCAGCCTTCTTTTCCATTAGCAATCGAAGGACACTTCACGCCATGTGATTTTTCGGCGCGTTCGCAAAATGGCGAAAAGCGACTACTAATTTCATGTCCGTCCGCATGGAACAGTTCGGCTCCAACTAGACGGATTTTCATGTAATTTGGAAGATTTTTTTCTCTCGAAAATCTGTCAAGAAAATTCAACTTTCATCATCATCTGACAAGAATAACGGATACTTTACACGAAGACGTATGTAAATGTATATCTAGCTGAATTCTTCTTAGAATTAAAAACGTTTCAGAAGGAAAGTCGCAGGTAAAACAAAAATACGCATTTTAAGCCGGATCTGAATAATCCCCCCCACCCGGAAAATGGTGCCGCTTATGTGATATGGAAAAAACACGGTAAAGCCAGACAGGCCACAGATGACAATATAATCGGCGCAGGAAAGATGCGATTTGCATGCCGGTTAACTAAGGCAAGATTACACACATATTATTGCTTTTCCACGGCAACAAAGGTTACGTGAACACGCCTTCCATCAACCCTTCCGTGGCACTGAGAAGGAGGGGCGGGAGATCCCGTTTATAGCCAACCCACCAACTGGTCTGGTCGGAATTCGACAAAGCAAATTGTAACGTTCCCAAGTTTCGATATTTATCGCTCGAGGCAGCGGTTTTTGTGGCTTCCGCCCGAACTAGACTATCGATCGCCCGCTCACATGACGTGCACACACAAAATAACGGACGCGATGCTACGTCGCCATTAATTCCGATGTACGCACTAAAACATATCAATGAAACAACAAAAACCCCAATAAACCCACTTTCAGAGTAACGAACCATATCTACCAATGTATACATTACTGCTGCAAGAAAACTGGGTTTCTAGCATGTAAGGGTGTCCCTCACTTAAACATACGAATATCTAAGCCGTTCCTTAATTGACCGAGAACTATAATCCACTATGTTCGATCTTCACTTGGAAGCTCCCCCCCCCCCCATACGTTTTGAGGCTGTTCATGTAAATGTTATATGACATACGCCATCAAACTTAATTACGTTATTTTATTCCAGAAATTTGATACTGTAACGAGATAATTACGATATATAATATATTCAGTGTCAATTATTTGGTTTTCTTCGATATGAAATGCCATACAATTTCCGTTAAGTCGTCAATAGACACTACAACAGACGGCGCATGGGCAATCTTGCAGTTGTTTTGTGATGATTTACAAGCGACTAATCGTTCGGTTTGGCCCAGTCAAGGTAACTATGATTCCGCCATTGCAGTCAGCCGTGCAGCGTCAGGCTGAATCACTGAAACAGTACATCAGATTGCCTGGGTCGCATGCAGCGACTGGTCAAGACGAAGCTGCGCGATGTATTTTTGTGATACGTTAACTTCTTAGAGGCGCGTTATCCCCGTTGTGTTTGTTAGAACCTAAGATAATAATTCCATAAGGATATAGCAGTCGTAACACAACTATATTATCAGGTGTATATATAATTTATCAACTATATGTTTCGGCCATTGTTGCTGTGGCCATCGTCAAGTTGGATAAAATTTTTATCAGAGAATCTATATAGCTTCTCTGATAAAAATTGTATCCAACCTGACGATGGCCACAACAGCAATGGCCGAAACATGTAGCTGATGTTGATAAATTATATGTACACCTGATAATATAGTTGTGTTACGACTGCTATATCCTTATAGAATTATTACCTTACGTTAACTTTTATTCACGATGTGTGGTAAATGCTTACCTGTGATTGGGAAATAAACTCTGCTGTTGCATGTATCGTTAAGTAAATACTTTGAATACAAATTACGAAAAGAAAAAATTGGCTGCGAGGAAGACGCTCGTGTAAGAGTACTTTTTCAACCGTTTGCTTAACCAAGGAATTTCGTATTAACTTTCCTGCCAAAGGATGCCACCACAATGTTGCACGTCTCAATTCCATACAACAATTAACATGAAAATATGTGAACTTATTTGGTGGGAGCAAGGTTCGTAAAACGACGGTTAATACAAGTTCTACCAAGAGTTCCATGTACGGCTGGGTTTAAGGCGACACTCAAAGAACCAATGAAACTAGGCACGAAAAATTTGGCATCTTGATAAATACAACTACGCTGAGCATGCAGTCAGCAATTACACAGAGCAACTGTGCGAAAAGGTTACATCAGACAACTCCCACACGAAGAACCACAAATATGTACAACTACAATCAAGAATATCGACATTTTATTCATTCTAGCGCAACGTCCGCGCTCAGAATGTACGTCGCCAAAGAGCGGCTGTGTCCTACTACAGGACATGAACCGCTTCCGCCGCGGCACAACCGTACGGTGCGGCCAACGTGCTATTTTAGTTAACACTTTTGAAGACGAACACTACAACCATGGATGTCCAGCGTTTCTGGAAACGGGCCACAACCCTCGTTGTTGGCTGGTTCGCGGGCCACAGGAGTAAAAACCACAGAATGTGGTATAAAAGAGGTAAAGCAATCCCATTGCACGCCTGGTGTAGGCCTTGAGGGTTCCAGGAGGTTGAGGTTCCCAGATTTCAAAACAGGCGGCAAATGAAGGTGGTAAGGTCAGCCCTACGCACCGGTCGCCTTAACTCGTTTCTGTTACAGGCTGAGTCAACCCCAGGGCCACAGCGCGGCAAGGAAGGATTATGTCAAAGGAAAAATTCCACTGACACCATCGGGAATCGAAACCGCAACCTTCCGGCTTGTACCACAGTGCCTCAACAAACTGCGCCACCGCGTGCCCCAGAATGTGGTAAACCTGTCATCGGGCCGGATAATACAACCTTGCAGGGTTGTCCCCCTAAGACTAACCTCAACCGTATTTATGGATTGTTCCAGCAGCGCAGCAAGCACGACATCTCGATTGTAAAACCCAGCCAGTTAATGCTGTACAGAGAAATAAGCACCATTTTTTCATGACAACCACACAAAACACATAAACACACAGTGTAATCAGTACGAAGAATTTTTGTATGTTAAACCTGGGGGTACACACACTAACCACTAGGCTTTAAAGGTTTCTGGACATAACAAGCAACAGAACAGTGACTTCCATCAGTTTGGATAATTGTTCATCTGCCTATTGCCCAGGATGACAAAAGCGCTTAAGCCGCATTCGCAGCGTTGTACTCTCTTTAGGGTGAATGAACGGGTCGGACCTGCTGCCAGGCCACTGATTACACGTTTTGAATATGCGTGGTCGCATTTAGGCCAAACCGGCTTCAAACACACCATATGAATACTCGTCCAAAGTTCCATCTAAAACACTGGCGAATTTATGTCGCCGTTTCCAGGTTCCTTTTGCTGCGACGGTAACGAGGCGATTGTTGTAGTAATGCAGGGCACGGGGAGTGCTGCGGATAGATAAACTTGGCACACGCTTAGATTTAACGTTTCATATGTCTTAAAGCCAATATAATTTTGGTTAACTAGTGTCAAAAACTCGTTACGAATTAAAAAAAATGGGGCACTCTCATTCCCGTGATACCCAATGACAAGCACTGAACTACAAACTTAAGCGAGACGACTGTCTTTTGCTTCCAGCCCTTACTATTTCGACCCATATCCCTTTTCACATAAAGTGAACCGCAGCTAGCCTTTTTTGGCGCCATGATGGCCTCCCCTAAACATAAATTTATTGCCTTGGATTTGTCTTATTTAGTACTTCATATAACCTCCCTGGCTTTTATAGGTTACCGAGCCCAAAAGTCCTTTACAAGTTTAATTTTTTGAGCACAAAACAATGCTCATTTTTTGTTGTAATGTACACTTTCCTTATCCTTTTAAACACCGAGTTAAATCCCATCTGCCATTTGCTGGCATTATTAGCTCACCCTATTCTCCACGTTAGCAGGATAAGGGTTAACCCATCCTTGCAAACAGTGCACAGGCTTCGAACAGGGTTACGGTCTCAAAAAAAATCTCTTGCCACCCGCAACACGATAATTTAATGAAAGCCCCAGTACATCTCCGTTTTCGGACGTTATCTGCTATTGTGCTGCGGGGGTTGACGGCCTCATGACTGAAACCCTTGTTGTAAGAAACACAACCAGGAAATATATTTTCATCTACTCTGCGACGGTCCAATTTTTGTACTTCCTGATCAAAAAAAATAGTTTCTTAGGTGGCTTCTGTGCTTTCCGACCAGCCTCTAGAAGTCTCTATTGGACTGCTTCCTACTACGGACTCGATTTTCCTGCGACTCATTAAACACCACCTTTAGAGCCTCCTTCGTGTTCTTGCCCACGTCCTTCCTTGTCTGGAGAAGTTGAACCAATCCGAGTTTTTTTGACTGATAGATCGACTTCACCCTATTACACAACGTCCCTCGGTGTAAGTAAAAAAGTCGATGTAATGTAACAAGCTTACTTCCTTTCCTAGCTTCCACATTCTTTATAAGGAGAAAGTAGCCTCACAGAAACATTAATCATTTTTCAGAGTGCCTAACTATTACATTCAACGACCCGGACAAAAGCAGAGATGTGGAACCGGAGGGAAAGGGGGGGGGGGGCGACAAAGAAGACAAAAGTGTCATGGGTCATATACCGAACTACAAACCCAGATAAACCATCTGTTCACATTAATTTACACATGAATTAATATTAGAATGTAAAGATCCTACACCACATAAAACACAATGCTCCTCCGTTAGACACAGCAACCGCTTAATGAATTTTGTGCAGTCACTTCCGAGAACCACACAGTACACTCACGCACAATCACACACACAATGCGGTAAGGTGCAGCTATTAATATTAAAGCAGGATGAAAACAGTAATCATTGCGCTTAAAAGGGCCGAGTCCCCCCCCCCCAAAAAAAAAACTGCTGGGCCACATAGCGTGAAAACTCCATGCAGCAGAGGTGCTACGAAAAGATGATAGTCACTCAGCTAATCCTGCATATTTCCTGTCATTTATAGGACCTGTACTGTCTGCTGTGTTCACAAAAGTCAGCGAGTCCAGTACTTTTTTTTTTTTTAAGTTTCATTAGGTGCATTCGCATAGGGAATGGACACGTCCATCCGTCTGTCCGCACGAAAACGCAACGCGGGCGATTTTCGTAAAATTTCACAGCAAATTAAAAAAATTCGCTAAGTCCCGCTTTTGGTTAAAAGAAGACGAAATAACATACTGCATGAAAACTTTGCTAAGTGTACGTGCGTCCGTGTGATCAGTCCTCATAACGGAGACACTGTTGTTTGTCACGTACAAACTGAGGCTAAAGAAAGATCTGACGATCTAAATATCTCGCATTCTACGAGACACGTAAAGAAAATAAGACATGTCGCCCTTTTGGATATACGTACAAAAAAAAAAAGGTTTACCTCACCGCTTCGACAAAGTACAAGAAACACGATATCTAGACGCCTAAAAACTTTCGCTGATGAGACAGTGTTTTCAAGAAGCCCAGTGCGTACACGTGCATGTTCTCACATTCCTTCATAAATGGGGTTCACTGGCAATTCATCAGAGTTCACAGTTCTGCCACCCCTCCCCGCCAATAAACGCATACATCACATGAAATGTGGGAAGTGGCTCCCAGCACTGATGTAGCTAGGATTTATGACACCCGGGGTGAATAATCAAAATGGCCATCTCTAAGAGAAATAATGTACTTTAAAAAAAATCGCCATTTACTGAATTTCCTTTCATTCGGGCAAACAATTTGAAATTTGCTGAACGCAAAGAATCAAAATTTGTATTTAAAATATTCATTTTACACCCACTTTGCCGCCCCTTCGACTGCTCTTCTCGGGGCGGCCGCACCTGTAGTTCCTCCGCCCACTCGTCCCTGTATCAGACACCGCAAATTACTCCACATTGTAAGGCAGAGACTATACCCAAGGACACTCATATATAACACACCGCGCGTGTTGATAAACATTGCGTATGACAGGTTCAACGGACGCGTAGGTGATGACGTGAACTCTCGCAAACGCAATTAACTGGTGGCGCACGGGCACAGAACTCCAGTGTTGGTATGCAACATCACGAGACTTGGTTACGTAACAGACGTCCTCGGAAATATTTCGCGAACTGTCATTATCTTCGACCGCTTACATCACAGGAAATACACTACAGCAATGGGACACTTGTTGCAGTTCTTGTGCCATGTTACGTCGTATCGGCCGAACTGCCGACATTCCGAAGACTCGTATAGCCTTAAAAACGTCGGTTAACTATGTCAACACAGCGCAACATTACAGAAAAGCCAAACCTTTTAACGTTTCTTTGGTAACATCCAACAGAGTGGGTAAAACATGTACTTGCTAGGTGTTCGGAATACATTACGACGACAGAGGAATTGCGATTGGATTCCCTACACTTGAAAGAGACTGGATTTCTGGTTTGCTGTGTTGAACAGCAGGGGGGGAAAACCCCCACTACCCAGTTTAACGACTCGAAAGACTCTACGCCAACCCTAAGTAAACGCCAGATCTCGCAAATGATTTCCCTAAAAAAATCCATGCCGCCATTCAGCCTCTAAATTCGACTGGCTCCGAAACATCCTGCAGAACTGCTCGTCCTTTCTTGCAGCATCCCTAGAATGACGCAAAAGCCGCAGGTCTCCACTGCCTGCAGTAGAGGCCTGCGGAAGAGACCTGCTTTGTCTGAAGGTGGTGTTCAGGCAAAGCACGCCTATTCGTCACTAGCCCTCATAGTTGCTATATTACAAGTGACATTCCTTGGGACACAGGGTAGAGCTTGTGGCATCAAACGTTGCAATCAAGTTGAGCCGATGTTTTTTTTCATGCTGCTGTTGTGATGGTTTGGTCTCAAAAAAAATACGCGGTTACACGCATCAGCCGTGTGAACTTGTACGTTTCTGGTCTTCGGTACAGATGCTGCACAGAACGACGCATTCCTAGTTTCACTCATTTCCCGTCTCGTACACGCCATAAGCTGAACTAAGCTTTCCTGTGCATGGCTTAAACAGCTTTACACCACGGCGTTTCCCTTAGCTCCTGGCTCAGCGTAATGGATACTTCGCATTTACGACGCACTGCTCCGCTGCTGACAAAGTTTGACCAAGACCCCGCTGGCATGACCACATGATGATGTCATAAACCGCTAACAGACCGACAGACTAAAAGCAACCGGACAAGGCTGTTTCGTAGCATGTTCAGAGTTCGTATTTCGGCGCGGACTCCTGCTTCCTACCACATCCTTACCAGCTCATCGTTCAGTATCATCCTACCATGTGACATTATACAGCTTCAGCCAGAGAGCGGCGTTCGTTAAACATTAAACAACACACGCAACGTACGTGTACAGTTACAATGTGACGCGTTCGCGGAACCAGTTGCCATGGTAACGCAACAATGACATCCCTTTGTATTGCCATCTACATATCGCTGCCAAGGGTATAAAAATGTCAGTGCTGCCAGGGGAACGCAACAATGTGTTCCATTCGCCTAGTTATCGACCTACAAAATATATCGTACTTCCGTAAACAATATCAACACATTTAAATCTTCATGCTCAACAGTTACCCGATTGTTCCAAAATGAATGAATGTTAAAAAAAAAAAGTTACCCGATTTTTACACCTGGATTTTCTCTCGGGAGATTTTTACTGTTTCCACTATCAAATTCCACGAAGAAGCGTCCAGTGGGAGCAGCGCTGATACATGCGGTTGACGTAGCCATGAGGCGCTTCACGCAACTATACGAACGCGCCCAAAAAACTTGACACATGCTGTCACAGTATCGACGTAAGTATTGACACACAAAGGCAAATTGGCCCTGTTCATATGATGACAATGCAGACTAAATGAAGGTATGGCTCCAAGGCATTCTGCATCTGGACACTAGACAGATATCAGCTGTCGGTTACCTGACGTCGATGGCAGCCCCCGTCAATGACCGAATGAGAGGCTGGTGAAAAGTAACAAGCCGGGCGTGGCGTAGGAGAAAAATATCTGCCCCTGGTGTGAATCGAACCCGTCACCCAACATGTGGTCTGGTCAGGAAAATAGCGGCCTCAATTTCACGTTACTTAATATTCAGGAACGGTTTCAGGATTACTTTGACAATCAGACCTTTGCCTTGGTTATGCTTCAGTAAGAACTGCACACAAAGCAGCAGGAACATGCGTTGCAGCCTCGTTGGTGGTTAGTCTTGTAGGCTGGATATTAAAGAGATCTTAACGGTTTCGTCTCAAACTCATACAGGCAAATATTGGTAAAGTAACTTAAACCACGTGGGGACCGCGGCAGCACAGTGGTTAAGGTGCTGTGCTACAAATGGGAAGATCAATGCTTCGATTCCAGATGGTGTCATTGGAATTCTTCATTGGCATAATCCTTCCGATCGCACTATGGCCCTGGGGTCGAATCAGCCTCTAACAGAAATGAGTACCAGAAGTATTTCATGGGGGCAAATGCGGCCGGTGCGTAAGGCTGACAACCCTACCACCATCCTGGGCCATTGTCACGCAACCTGGGAACCTTAACTTCCTGGAAGCCTCTGGGCACCTCGGGCCTGTAATGGGACCGATTTACCTTTTACCTTAAATCAGGTAACTAATAAATCACACATTACGATCTCTTCAGTAAGACACTACATAACGATAGTCGATAAAACGTCAAAGGAGTACATTTTCGTTCCGTACGAAGTACTAGACACGCGCTCCGTACACCGCACTATACACACATATACACTGCGGGGGTGATTGTTGTGCCTGGGACAAGACGAAATCAGCATCGCAACATTTCCACGAACACTCTATATCTTTTCTGAGGTGCGTCCTGTGAACTGAATGTGGGAGATGCGGGGGACTACCGTTCAAACTTATCACGTGGGCATGCCAGATCCCGCCGCTTGTTTTTACGCCAGATATAATAGCAAGATATGCAGTGCGGTTAGGACACAGTGGCACGATTGCGTAACCACTGTTGCGATGGAAAATAAACAATACGTTCTGTGTATACTGTCGAGCCACGTCACTGTCAACAATAACAAAATGTTACACGAAAATGCCCTTACGACGAACTCATGTAGCCGTTTATAACAATACCAGTAAAACGTCCTTAGGTGTTCAAGTGTCCGAATTTAACCAAACTTGGGAGTCTCTCCACAGATTTTCAGGAATCTCCTCAGTGTCAAATTTCATGGAAATTCGTCCAATGGGAGCCGCGCCGATAGACGAGACAGGAGTTTTTAGCGCCTAAAACTACAAGCCTTCGATTTAAATACATAAAAAGGGCGTTTTTATAAGGACCAATACGACTTCTGGAATGGGACGATGGGTGGGCTCCTAAAGCCACCGTGGACGTAGTAAAGTAAGGCTCAATCAACGTCCCAAATTCAGCCCTACATTTCTGTGCCCAGCTCTGATGCAACATCAAGAGTACATTCCGCGGGACTCAGGGCAATTCCTGACGCAGACATCCACTGTTTCTGGAAGAAACAGCCCGAATACAGAGGAAAAATGTTGACACAATAAATGCATGAGCAACGGAAATTATGTGTGTCCACGTATCACGTAACGCGCATGGGGTACGCAGGTACAGAGTCATGTGTTAACCCCACTCATAAAAATGGGCTACCAGCTTCACGTTTCGGCTGCCCACTGAACCGGAGATAGTTTTAACCCTGGGCTTCAATGAACGCCGTCAAGGTATGGTAATCAACCACATCTTAACAGGGGTTGCACTAAGGAGTTATTCAGCCCAAATTATTACGCAGATCTGAGTTCTGTACGTTCCGTGTAGTATCCCACACCATCTACTGGGACTGGAGAAACCCATGGAACGCAGTCCATACGTAACTCAGACCTCCCAAAAAACGAGACGTAAGGTGTACCACCAGGGCAGCTGGTTCTGGATGCTTATATAGGCTGTACAGAAGGCAGAACTTATTTGGTCTAACTAGGTTACGGAGAAAATCGGAAACGAGGCAACCGTAACGTATTTCATTTTATTGTCCCGATATTCACCTACAAATGAAGATAATCCCATCGGAGTTTCTTGAGGTCCGTATTAAATACATCCGCATGAGAAGCAGGGCACCACGAGACATCACCGTGCTTAATTAAGAACGTCATGAAGGCACCGGGACAGTACCTTCACACAGCGGGGAGCGTCCAGCATCCATTACACAGGAGGCTGGGAAGGCCAAAGGCGGTCTGGATGCTCTGCAGAAAACACCTCTGCCCCCGTCGTATATCGGACGCAGACTCACCAACCTACATCCCGGCCTAGTCGCTGGTGTGCATCGTCATAAATACGTTAATATTTCACTGCAGACTACGTGAACTTCATGCAGTTGTTGCTAAGGGCATTTTCTGCATCTAATTAACCACATATTTGGTGCTCTTTTTTTTTTATAAAATGCCAAACGAAATAATACACAACTCATACTAAAAAACGCTGTTGTATCTAACTACCTGACTGATACAGCCTTCAGAAATTCTGCTCTCCCAACACGAAATTCTATGCCACGACAATCATATTACAATTCATAGCAGCGAAACGGGATTCGTACCTCGTCCAAAAATTCAAGACACCTGGAAAATAAAAATCTAAAATTTTCTACAAATCATTTCAGGGGACGATACGTTTAAGTCCCACGCGTAACGGCGCAAAAAATACACAACTCTGACAGCGTTTAAACTAAAGCACATCTAAATAAAAAACACAGCTTTAGTCAACTCTTCTACCTTGTTATACAAAAACAACGAACTACTTTCCTTTATAATTGTGGGTGATACAGTTGTAAAACAGATAATCCCATTACAGTAATGACAATTCAAGGTAGTTCACTGCCTTCCTTAATATTTGCGACTGATTATGACCCAATGCTCGAAACACGTAGCACTTTATAAAGGCAAATATTTATTTTATAATAAAATGGCTGTGTTGACTAAATTTGTTGTGACTACTGACTTTACAGAACAGGATGTCTTCTCTAAATATTACAAGCATATTTTCTGGACTAATGAATTTGTAACACATTTTCTACCATTTACATGCAATAGTTTTACGTCACTTGAGTTTGTAAAATTTTTATATTTAAACATTCGAATTTTGTGGCGTAATTCGTTTGCCATGCAGGGCACGGCCCATCTGTTCTCTGATTCCACTGAAATATGCTGTAACGGTCGCGCGACACACAAACCGAATTATCCTTCTTTGAGGCTACTGAAAGATGCAAGTGGGTAACTCAGTGAAATACACTCGGACTCTGACTTCCATGTAGCATTGTGTGTGATTTCTACGGCGAGGTCCTGTTGGCAGGACGAGTTCAACCTCGATACAGCCAAAAGCCAGTCAACATTAACGCATGACATACCAACTGCTGTACATAGAGTAGTACCTCCTGATGATGAGCAGTAAGCCTGCTTGAAACAAGTAGAGGTTAATTACCGAAATAAATTGAAAGTAAATAGCGCATCCAGTTGGTTCATACTGTACCGATACATCACGCATGTTCATTATGTGTAAAGAAACAGAAAATTAACTCATACGTAATATATTTTGTTATACTTGTTTCCCAATGATGATCCCTTGTGGACTGAAACAAGTAGGAATGCTCAGTGGTATATAATATAATACAAACAACAGAGGATGAACACTGTACATGTTGTTGGTTACGAATAAATGCTGAAAGGTTCTTTGTTACTCTCAATGGGTAACTGAACACCGCGATGCAAATAATTCCTGTTACGCCTAGAATCTGCAGGCACGAGTCGTATGTCTACAGCGTCTTTACACTTTTTCGAGTAAAGTACGTTCTTCAGATGGCTCTACAGCTAAATGGAGATCAGGTAATCCGGGAGGCCATAAAACCTGCCCTTTCGTTCTATCATCGAGCTTAGCAGTGGAAATCCCAAAAATGCTTAACGTTACGCTCCAAACGCGCAGCTTCATCATACACAGAGCACACACAATCGCCAGTGGCACAACCTATAGTTAAGAGTGGCAATTCTTCTGTTGCCGCTGGTCGCTAACAAAGCGATGGTGGCCAAATGTTCACAGAACTTCTTAGTATCACCAATACGTAAATTCACACTGTCGTACGAATAATTAGTAGTGGGTGATGTGAAATCAGAGCACCATTTATAAATACCTTTTTTCTATATTTTCCCCTTAGGCTCGTGGTTCCCCAAACGTTTTTGCTCGCAAATCTCTTTTGGCTCCGAATAATAACCAAGGATCCTCACATTCATGCCCACGTAAATAGTATCCAGATAGGTATCCAAAATTAAAAATTTGTATCTCAGAACCGATTTTAGATAGACACTAAAGTAGCGTAAGTAACAATGCATTGCGTGAGTTAACCTTTATTGAACTGTCAATCGCTTCGTGGGTTAAGGAAGTTTCTTAATTAGATATTCTAACGGTCATACGAAATAAACACATGGCCAATTTATAAAGTTTGGAGATTATGAGATCCTTATTTCATATTTATGTACATGCGTAATAACCACTGCCACCGGGTGAGAGCCCATTTGCAGTTAAATATATTATTATTAATTAAAAAATAAGCAGACTTCAAAGTAGCCATTACAGAAATGTATTCATGGATCCTCCGGCAAAACACACTTTGGGAGCCACTGCCTCAGACAATGCTGACTGTAACAGCACTCCTGGCAACAGAATATTGACTAAAAATGGTTTTACCATATTATGCCCGCTCCCTCGTTAGAACCTGAAGATTTACATGGTCAAACACGGTAAGGTATGTACAGTGCTTTAGGGACAACTAAACAGAAAGTCATGTAATGTACAAAAAGTCGATAAAAGAATTTCGGAAACAAACACCCAACTTCTTCCGTTCGACGAACTGTGAACGAGTTTCGCAAGACTCACAAGCTGCTCCACCTGTGTCGTAAATAATATTGGTCCAAGAAAACAGTTACGGTATCCAGTGGAAAGTCGATACAATAAAAGCAAGCATGCTTTAAATGAAAAACACTAATTCAACTAACACATCCATTCCTGTGACGTATCAGAGAACTCGTATAACACGAATCACAATCTACGTCGAACACCCAAACCTAAAACGTTTACTGTACATGCTATTGATGAAAATTTATTTATTCCTCACGCTCTAACATGGGAAACTAGCCAGAACACTGGACATGTTCCTAACAAATAAGTCAACAATCATGACACATACCCGCGTGACAGATTTTAAACCTTCAACCGAACTCAGTAATTGTGGTGGACATAATCTACAACCTGTTACGCATCTTCCTGTATGAAAACTTGTTTCACGCTAAAAGACGCTGACGCACAGCCCATGGAAAGTAATACTTAACCCTACGAAACATTGCACAATTTCCAAGTATCGTCATAAAGCACCTTCACAATCCAGTGTGCGACACATTCATACTTATCGAAAACGTCACTGCAGTACCACGGACTAAAATGGTAATGTATTCAGGATCACCATAACAAAAGCAGGATTTGGCCTGTAAAGAAAATTCAACCATACAGACAATCGAAATACACGGACATCCAACCGACATTTAAAAAAGACGAGCTATGCTGAGACCCACCCATGGCGTAGAAAATATCGCCACTGCAACGTTAAGCTACAAAACGTAGTCGTAAATTTATGTACCGCCATATTTAATATTCACAAATTCTACACTCTAGCCCAGCGTGAATTTATGTGCTTGGTATTAATCTCAGGGCAGCGATTTTTGCCCTATATAACATTAACCGACTGGTTTTCATAACTGAGATGTGGAGTGTTTACAGCGCGGTACGAACTGGACCTATAAATAAACCAGATTACACATCTTCCTTAAAGGGTAAAACTGAACGCCATCGGATGAATCACGGTTGTTTTCACGCGTTACTTAACAGCGCTCTCAATCGTTACCACTATGAGTCAGCAATAAAAGAGGCAGAATGGAGCTTGGTGGAATGATAATGACAGGAGCAAAACCGAAGTACTCTGAAAAAAACCTACCCCAATGTCAATCTTTCCACCACATCCCATATTGAACCCCGACCTAAAAACAGCGTGAAGCCGGTGACTAACCGCTTGAGCCATGGCGTAATACCACTACGATTACTTCCCTCTTCACGACATAACGAATGCTATTTCTTGGCTTATCATCACTTCACAACCGATAGTACTTCAGTGTCGAGTAAGGAAAAGCGACCGTAAAATTCGAAAGTGGAAAGAAGCAGCGTACACGATAAGACGCAGGTCAGTAAGTAGCCACAAATCACAAAGACACCCACAAAACGTTAATGTAACGCACAAGCAGTTAAGTTGTGTCTGTACACACCTTCAAGGCATACTCGGGGCAGTGAGGGTAATAATCACGCCTCGGCCCATATACTTCGGTACCCTACGAACAGCAGGCTAGGTAGGCTCAAGAGCCGATACAGACACTTCGGACGACAGCAACTACCAATCCCCCTGCCAGGAATCCAATCAGTCATCCCAACTGCCCACCCGGCTCCCCATTATATTTCGCAGTTGCTGAACAGCGCCGCAATGACGACGGCTCTGATCATTCTTTACATACGAACCTGTCGACAGGCGCGTTAAGGCCGCCGAGCATTACACCGAACCGAACGGAAACGATCCTATTAGAATTTTCGGATGCTGACGCCAACCAGAAGGCGCGTTTCAGAAAGATATCGAATAGACCTAGTTTCCAGTTATCAGAATTCGTATGGGGCTTGGGGGGACATCGCACTGCCACGATTCCGGGTGGAAGAGTCGTTTCGCTGCGTCACGTGCTGGGTTAACAGGAAGTATTATATGTGAACATTTCATGACCATCAGTTCCTCCATCCACTTTGATGCAACAGATTATGACGCACGAATACTTGCAATTGCTTTACAGAAGAGGCAACATTTATCGACTTTACGTCCACTGCACAACATCGAATTTCCGTATCTGGATGTCTGCCAGTACCTCACACGAAGCGGCTGTAGGATGTAGTAAGACGTAACCCCACGATTGTAGGGTTTGTCTGAACGAAATCGGTAGATTCAAACCTGTCTTAAAGAATTAATGGCAATAAATGGTGTACATTACACGAAAGAGAGAAAAGTGGTTGGAACATCGTTTTGATCTGAAAATACGAAAAGAGATGTAGACCATTACTTTGACCGGCAGACATTAGCAGAAATTCGACTTCAAGTAATTTTTGAGGTAAAAAAATTACAGACGCTTTTGAAACGCGCGGCGAATTTTTCCCCGTGGGAAGGGAAGGTGGCGAAAGAATACTGGCGGGCGTTGAACACAGGTGGCGATGAGGTCATGCTGCGGCAGATCAGGTTCCATTGTGGTGGAGTTGCGACATCAGCCGCCGCCTTTGTATACATCTGGCCATACGTATTCCGAGTTTCGAATTACGCTGAAAATTCCGAATGTACCTACTGCGTCAGTTGGGGAGGTGTCAACCGACAACGCCGACAGACTAAACGCAACGACCAAAAAGCCCGTCAGGATAGCCAACATCTCGGCTGACATTTGGAGTACGAAGTGTTGCCAATGAAGCCAGCTTAATAAGTTTGCTCGAAAGTTGTCAATATTCTGTGCGTGTTTTTTAATAACACGTTGTGGGAGACTTAAAGATCTAATGGCGGTCTTGACAATTTACGTCTTCCGAAATGTTACGAAGGTTCGAAGGAATGTAGCGACTCCACCTTCAAGGGCAACACGAACTCCTTCACCCTGAAGGCTTCACGATCGCACCAAACGTCGGCAACAATTTACCAGTGGTTACAGCATTAACATCCACCAAGAAAACTTTAGTCCACAATTATCACGTTTTGGTGCAACTGTGTTGTTGTGTGGATCGGCTTTTGTTCACACCTGTCCTAAAGTAACGACCACCACCTACAACGCGCCACATGGTGTAGCGAAAACTGAGGCCCGCAAACAAAAAGACCCTTGAAAAACCCAATATTTGCGAACATAACGCTTCTGGCCCAACAATCACCCAATCCAAAATATGGCTGATCGTAACGCTGCGTCAGTTGTGGTTTAAACAGCGAAAAAAAAATACACAATGGGGAAAAAATGGGAGGAGACACATTTCTTATTGTTTACTGGAACTTTTTCTTCGAAGTAGTGAGGGGTTTGGGGCCGAAATCATCTGCCTCTAAACAAATGCTAACCTTTTAAGCAGGGAAGCGATGCTGGAATCCTAAATTTGGAATACCCCACGTCCCATAGTCCTAGGTGCACAGTGTAGCCAACACTGATCAAAAGCTTTGTGCATCCGTGGGATGTAGAACGGGGCTGACGAACAGCTGTTGCCGCTTACGACTAACATACCGGCGAGGAACGCTGCAAACCGCGTTACTTCGTTAATTTGACTCAACCTATTGGATATACACAATCGCTCACTGTTGACACGTGTCTGCACCAATCTTGAAAGTTTCGCCAAATGAGGGAGCATTTATATTCAAAACTGCACTACGAATAATCATACAAAAAAAAAGTATTTACTTCGTAGAAAGCAAATGTTACAATATCAAATTCATCACATCAAGGCGAGTTTTAGTTCTGTTGGAACCAAAGAATGTGTCGAGTTCCTGTCTTACATGCAGTGCCCCTGAATTGGAATACGAAGATCCCGTCCATCTGCATAGCGTTACAACAAACGCCATAAAATATTTACTTTATGATTTAATAAAAATCCCTGAACATTTAATTGGCAGCCCAGCCGGACGTACTGAATTCCTACAGGCCACAATATATGGAATCAAGCCTTTTATGCAACTCTTCAAACTGCAGACTGCTCAGGAGTGTAAAATGGAATCTCACAATTTAATATCTAGAAACGATGTACTTCACAATTTATATTGTGCCATATTATTCACCTTTAAGCGTTTGCCACGGTTATTTTAACAATTCACGGCTTCATGCACACGACTTGATTCATTATAACTCGCATAAACGGGCACACATTTCATGAACACAACGATACAGCAGGAAATTAAACCAGCTTCCACAGAGTTGGGTTATAGACGTCCCAATACGTGTGGGTAAATACGGCGAGCAAGAGGTTGAAGACCGTATTGATACGTTAAAAGGAATAAAAAAGGGGAACCGTCTACGTGTTTAACACAGCTCCACGCACCGGTGCCTCTCGGTAACCACTGTATGAGAGTTTGGTTCAATGTCACATCCTGGACGCAACATTGGGGAAAATGGTCGACTTTCCGGGAACCTACTCCATTCATTCTGTGCATCCAATAGCCAATTATCGCTCCAACAGCAACATTCGACAAAAGAATACTTCAGCATGCCACGCGAGCTCTGTATTTAATAACCCCCCAAAAAACATAGTTAAGAGTCTAAACCAGTCGTGCAGCATGACTGTTTGGCCGAGACTACTTTTCAAAATAGGTACGCACAATCGCTACAACCAAACACGCGCCTCAGTGTGACGTGATTTCCTATCGTTTCGTTTTCACAGCCTGCACTTCAAGACGACTGTTCCCCTGTGCAGATAGATGCGCCGGCGCTGCAGTTGGGAATGTTGGCAAAGCCTTGACTTTTTTTGTCACTACCTCCTATGACATCAAACCATTACTATATGCGGTTTTTCCATCGTTTTTTCGTTATATATTTTGAATGAACCAACTCTGTTGCAAATAGTTAAGCAGAACAACCCCGTTGTGTTTGAATATACTATTAATAAAACTATGTAAAAACTTCAGCTGACTAGCATTATTTGATATTACTTAAATTTCAATGTTTTAATTTAAATATTTCACAAATTGCTTAAAACCCTACTGAATGTATATTACTTTTTATATTATTTCATTATGATGCAAGGCGAGGGCTCGTCGAAACCACTTAACGGCATTGTACTATACAGTTCATACCAAAATTGTGTTCAGCATGAAGATGGCTTACAAAGCCGAAATATGTCGCTGATGATAAATTATTAATAATGTTGTGTCTAAACAGACTTGTTTTAATATAGTTTTATTAACAGTCTCCAAAATTCAGTACAGCTACTTAATGACACTCATGCAATCACTCGTTGACTTTTTCAGCATTAGTAGTATCAGTAACATCGTTTGTAGTCCAAATCTTCCTTATAGCTGGCTGGTGTGGGGAATAATCAAGTCCAAGACTACAATGACGTCTTATATACACAGCTGCGAATGTCTCGCAACCAAGATTGGGGGAAAAATGCCGCAACTAGTCTTCCAGCGTATCACAAGCTCCTTCCCCCAGCCCACTCCACCCCCAGAAAAGGAGTTGCTGTACGTTTTGATTTTCGGTAAAACGCTCAGTAAGAAATTTCATAAAAATCAGTTCAGCGGGCCCGAAGCGGTCACATAGGCTATCAGGCGCATTCTTGCAATTTTTTATTGCATGCGCTACAAAACATCGGGTGATAAATTCGAGAAGAATGAGATGGGTTGGGCATGTGGCGCGTATTGGTGAGGAGAGGGAGGTGTATAGGGTCTTGCTAGGGAAACCGGAGGGAAGGAGACCACTGGGGAGACCTAGGCGTAGATGGGTGGATATTATTAGGATGGATCTCCAGGAGGTGGGATGTGGGTATGTGGACTGGATTGGGCTGGCCCAGGATAGGGACAGGTGGCGGACGCTTGTGAGTGCGGTAATGAACCTTCGGGTTCCGTGAAATGC
>Ga0131853_10008078_pt1 | contig 19141 bp, 11 predicted proteins | sample TergutLab28metaG_FD_92764 | JGI IMG/M metagenome (GOLD analysis project Ga0131853, IMG submission 92764) | Labiotermes labralis P1 segment gut microbial communities from Petit-Saut dam, French Guiana - Lab288 P1 (version 2) (version 2) | ecosystem: Host-associated > Arthropoda: Insects >...
AGGTAATTTCACGAAGTTAACTTTACATTCGTACTTTAAATGTATCATGTATTATGCTGGTTTATTATTTTGTTCTGTTTATTGTCAGTAATCGTTACCTTCTATTCTGAGTTTCAAACGGTCGTAACTCCGTAACCGTCCAAAATCGGACACATGTTTACATGAACATTTTTGATCACAAAGACCTAGGAAATCACCTCCTGCAATTATGCCCTAAAGTCGTGAAACACCCTGTATAACAAGCCACCCTCGAGAGATGACACTAACTTTAATACAGCATAATATAAGTGCAGAAAATACATGCAAAGAATTGAGAAGATGGATACAGAAATACATCAGAATCATACTTCAGTTTACCCAATAAGACTAGCTATGGGCTGGGTCACCAGAGTTTGATTCCTGGCAGAGGCAGGGACTGTTCTCACTGATCCCATGTAGATGAATATGGAGACCATTCAGCCTCTTACCCAGTGGGTACAAGAGTTTCTTAACTTTAAGATAAAGAAGCTGCAGCATGAAGCTAAAGGTACATCTGCACCTAGTGGTGAGCTTAAAAGTGTGTAAAGATATACTTCCACTACTCCACATCTCTGCATAGAACAGTGCTAAGCACTGGGATAAATTTACCTTCACATTTATGGAATCAGTAACACATGTGACAAAACACTACATATAAATAATAATATAGGGCTATGTAGGAAGAACTCTGGCTTATTTCTCCACAACTGTGACAATAATTAAAATTTATCATAAATAACACAAAGACAATCACTTAAATAGAACTGAAAAAAACTATAGAAGAAGCAGTAAAATGTAGCTTTTATACATTATTCTTTTTTGAAAATCCACTGTGAATATATTCATTTCATATTATCATCAGCATCAGCAGCAGCACATTTAGAGTTTAATTAACAGTGAACACTCATAGTTTATATTAGTTGGGTTCCTTAAGGACAGTGTGTTAGGCAAATGTGAGTTGCACATACTAAATGCCTTAAGACATAGATGTATTCACATGACCTTCATGGCACAGCAAATAGCTGTCTGCATCAGCAAATATGCATTGAACATGAGTTTACTGTATTGCTCATGAACTCTGAATATGTAACACAAACATGTGAACTGTCAAGAATTTCTGAGATTGTACCTAGCCACTGAAGAAAAATGGAAAGAAAGTTACACATTTTATTTTAAGTATGTAATGTTCACAATTTGTTAAGTTTTGCAGATAGCCACACTGCATATGACCGTAACTTTATAACTTATTAAGAGAAACTCAAAAGCATAGACTGTGCTAGGAAGAACAGAAAGTCAGGTAACAATAATATCGCACTAAAACAGTAACTTTCTATGTGCACATACATACACTTACTATCATAAAATCCAAAAGAAGGGCAATGTATGTATAACGTAACATTGAGGCACATTCACTTTACAATTGTTGCTTTGGAAAGGCAGTAAGTATTATACATTCTGAGTGTATGTCTGTAGCCTCATGGCCTGTATGGCTCTACAATATTTTTCCACATTATCTCACAAACAGCACAATTGTTGGAGAAAGTTTTTCAACATAAGATGTACGTTTTGATTTTCTCTACAACATTTATCTGAAACATTCCTCATTCTAAAAAGAATTTGGCAAGATATCATCATGAATGTAAATAGGTCTACGTGTAAAGTACCCGTTATTCTTGTCAGATTTTAATGAACCTCGCTTTTTCTTGAGAGGCTTTTGAAAAATACTCAAAAATCAAATCTCGTGCAAATCTGACCAGTGGGAGCTCAGCTGTTCCATGTGCACAGATGAATGGGCAGACAGACATGAGAAAGATAACAGTTCCTTTTCACAATTTTGTGAACACACCTGAAAGCAACAGTGACATGTGATATTAAGTTATTCCACACAGCAACATCATAAATAAGGGGCAGATACAAAGCTTTTTAGTCACTTTGCATTACTTATGTTAGCATCTGAAGTGGATGAAATACATAATACAGCCTTCTACTAACATTTCAAAACATGACAACCATAAATTACCAGACAAGTATATGAAGCAACAAAAACAGATGAGTTCCATCTGCTGGCTCCAGAATAAAACAATACAAAACTGAAACATGTTACCTAGACATACCTCTAGGAAATCTCCAGCTGCCATGGAGAATTGAGCACTGGGTGGAAGATCTGTTGGGTTTATGTCTGGGAAGGAGACCCTCTGAGTCTGGTGTTCAGGCCGCAGATTATTCACATACTGGTGTACCCATGGAAACACATGGTGTACATTTGTACCTCGGCACCTGGAATTAGTTCCAATCCTGAAGTTTTAGTCTCTCTTGGTGTTGTAGTCAAACACTGACACTTTCCAGACCATACTGTCAAAACATGTATAATACAATGAGCAATTTTCTTTCCACACATGTGACACAGAACGCATGCATCAGTATGGCATTCTTCACAAATTTATTTGAAATATATTAAGTGTCAGTCAAATTTTAAAATTTGTGCTCCTCTAATGTATAACAAGTGCAAAAACAAAAGTACATTTTGACATCTGCTGGCAAGATATTGGGCTGAAAGTTCAGTTTCAGCCAATAACAATGCAGAATTTCAATCCACAGGTCATTTAACTCTCATCAATTTAAACCCTCTTGAATAATATGTCCCACAAACAAACTGAATTAAATTTTACAATTTCTATCATTGTTTTTATTTCCTTCTTGACTGTTTTTCCATATCAACATTAAATCACTGAATACACCATTGGTTAGCATGCTGGAAAAGGGTAAGGCAGGGAAAAAGTAAATATCTATAGCCCATAACTGTTATTGTTGCCTTCAGTTCTTTACAACAGTCAGACTAATCCAACACAAGTGCATGAAGCTTTAGAAATTTAATTATCATTTCTTATCAGGCAGAAGCAGTGGTGTCAAGACCCCAACAGCACCTTCTGATATCAGAGAGCAGGGTAGATAAACAAGCCTGCATTGTCAGAAACTTTGTATCTTTGTGACACACAATAAGAAGTCATGACCAGAAAGCTGACTCCTTACACTTCAAATGGCTGAAAAGTAAAATTTGGTACAAGCAGCTATGACATCTCCAAGTGGTGACACCCCCCTTCCTCAAAAAAAAAAAAAGCATAAACCTCTTTCACTACAGTTAATTGGTTTGTGTCAGCCCACCACTTTTTAACTGAAATTAAAAGTGTGGTTTGGAAATTTAATACCAGCTACCATCTATGCAACACCTCTCGAGATTACTAGAAAGTGAATACAGTCAAATGGCACACCAATTCAAAGCCCAAATTCTGATTTCATTGCGAGAAGTCTAAAATATTGACTGAATTCCCAGTTTGGTTAGTGTTCTGTGTAGTCGGTCACAGCTGTGCACAAGAGATGTTGGGGGCTCATTTGTGACGCCTGATTTAAATTGTGAACTTAAAACGTTTATAAATGTACATCTGAGGATACAGCCATACCACCCATTTACTTGAACATGCCCAAGCAACATATTTTTTAAATGTAAACAAATTAATTAACACTTACCAGAATTTCAAACTCAATAAATCAATCATGTAAACAGATAATGCAGTAAACTATGAAAATGTATAACACACTGCAAACATGCACAACTTGATACTTAAATAGCAGTACACAATCTTATTTGAATCAGTAACTTTAATGTCCCAATAAACCTATCCCAGCAAATTACATTATCTGTACACTCTGACAATTTATTTTAATCTTCCATTACTGCATTTGCCCCTTCCCTTTATAAAATTTATACCATTTTAATGTGACCCTTATACAGATCCACATCTACCAATCATAGAACCAGATAAACTGAACTAGCCACCCCATATTACAGCCATATAACACATCACATCATGCTAGGTTCGAGAGTGATGTGGGGATAGCAGGTAGCATCTACATACTGTCATGTGTGCATATGCGTGCATGTGTTAGATGTTCAGCTGAAATAGGTAATAACCACACTGGTCAATATCTAATGTAAAATGCAGCTCAATTTTTATGGTCATTACTCATTTTATGACAAACAATATCTGTCACATACTATATGACTACTTGTGCAGCTATTTACTATTCATAAATGTCTGTCTGTGAAGTCTTCTTAGGGAAATAACATATGGATCTAATACACAAATAAACAACCATCAGTTAGTTTTCAGACAAATCTAAAATCCTAGAAAAGTGGCAATTCTTTTCACATTGCCTCCCAGCAGTTAACCACAACGAAGGGTCAGAAATAATTACCAAATTAGCACATACAGACTTCACTTTCATATTCGTATTTCTGAGGAAATTATATAAATACTGACTTCCCTTAGTTCCCAAGCCTGTCAAGAGACAGCCACACTGAACACCACTAATTATCAGAAGCATTTAAAATATACCACACATTTCTGTGAATAAACCAACACACCCACTTGTTAAGCATGAAGTTGGATGCAAACAGCATAAACAGGCTGAATTCATTGCCCTGGCAAGTGTAACCCCTGCGAGCGATTTCAAATGCCAGTCGTCCAAGACCTGCTCCGGGGACCAGTACTCGAATATCCTGAGGCACGCTGCAAAAGAAAGGCTGACATTGGAGCAGAAACATGAAAATCACCACAACCATAGTTGAGAACTCACGTCTTCTGGGATACAACACTGGGCCAGTGGGTGAATGGTTCCCTACATTTCAATGTAATGTAGTGACTTCACCTCCAAGGGCAAAGCAGTCTAAGAAGAATATTATTCTTGGACTGCTTGCCACTTAAAGATGAAGGCATTACACTCCTTTGCAACATCAGCAACAATGCAGCCAACAACACAGCACATCATAACCCTTAAGTCTTGAGTCCTCAGAAACACTTTCAAATCCCCTCTTTCTCCACCTCCTCCTCCTCCTCCTCCTCCTCCTCCTCATCATCATCATCATCCCCATTACATCTGTCGTCATTCATTGGAAAGAACTTATAACTTATGTACGTGTCTTGTCATGGTCTTTACTTCCCTCATTATATATGAATCTTTACCCTTTGTAATGCAAAACCAAAGCCACAAAACACATCAGAATTCTTACAAAAACCTTTAAAATGGATTTGTTGGGTTTTAGGCTTGTCTGTATATGCACCTCAATTTTGCACCATCAAAAAAACAGGTAATATGGGAATGTTTGTAAATATGCTATTTGCCTAATGCATCTGGGCCTCTGAAGGGTCACGGATGGTATCAATCACACCAAACTGCTATACATAAATTCCAAACAGAGCCCAGGGAACAGATGGAAAGATTCAACGTTACCACATATCTCCTGGGAAGTGAGACACTATCTCCTCAACTATCGGCTGGTAGCATGTCTGGCGTTCTAGGGCCCCCTCCTCACTCCAGTCCCGCACAAACTGCTTCAGGGTTGCCTGAACCTTCTCGAGGTCTGCTCCACTTGGACGGGAACTCACAACCGTAACCTACGGAAGGAAATGCAATTACTACATCTACATTTACAAATAAAATGTTCTGTGGCATATTTTTCATCACTGCAACAAAAACCTCATACAAGGTGCTGGGAAAATTATATAAAACAAATCTGAAATCTCAGACCTCCATTTCATGGCATTTTAATATTATCCCCAGCCTTCAAAAAATTTTCAGATAAAATTTTCTACTGTTGTGTTTCTCATGCATGCTGTAAGCTCAGCTCCTCTGAATGGCAGTAATGTTAAGACATGTATCAACTATACATTGGTCGCTACAGACATAGCTGTGGCACGAAATATTAACACTTGCCTTTTGTTATATACTGTACTTGTGTCAACCACAATAAAAGTAGTTTATTGATTTTGTATAGATATAGTGTAGATGTAGGCACAAGTTGTTCACTGACTCTAGGGAATAACTGTGACACTCAACAACTAATAATAAATTTACTTATATCACATGTTTAATGTATTTAATTAGTAATTATAAATATTTACTGTTAACCACAAGTCATTGCTCTACATAATTTTAACGAAGTCTCATATTCTCAATTGTTACTGCACTGAAGACTGCAATAAACTGCAGGTATAAAATTAACTCAACCTTGAGAATGTATAAGTTTTGCTTTTATGAATCACCACAACATTTATGAATATTCAAAACAAATAAACACATCTACAAAAATAATAAGATATCAATAGGATTCCTAAAAAACTGGAACATATTCTAGGTGGAAATAAACCTTTCAACAACCCTATAAAGGCCTAGACAGGCCCTGAGGGCTCTAGGAGTTCGAGGCACCCAACATTTCTAGACAATCAGCACATGTAGGTGGCCAGGTTGTCAGGCCTGTGCACTGGCTGCCTTTAACCCCCAGAAGATACTCTTGGTAATCATTTCTGTTACAGGCTGAGTTGACTGAGGAGCCACAGTGAGGCCGAAAGGATTAAGTCAATGAAAAATAAAACTTAATAACACATCCTTTGAATAATTTGGATATGCTCATTCAAATTTAGCAACCACATACACAATACAATAAAACATAAACAATACTTAATTTGTGTTTTCTACGCCCTATCTGAACCATTATTAACCTTTTGGCGCCGGAATTATTTTTTAAATTTTAGCACACCTGTATATAAAATGTGAATAATACAAGAACCAAATATGTTAGAATTACGAAACAAACTGCATTTTGAAGAGAAAAAAACGGAGAGTATATACCATCTTTAAAATATTCAGTACCTATATTTGTTGAATAAATATATAAAATGCAACTTTAGAGGTTAGCGGTGCGGTATGACCACTATAGTTGACATTAGGCATCAAAAGGTTAAATAAGAACTTGTAGCCTAATTCTATCGCTGGTAGGCCGACCAGTGTTTTCATTATACAGTGCAGCCAGATGGAAGTAGAACTGTTTCTTAGCAACCTGATTGGGCACAGCATTACTTATATACCACCAGTCTTATCTCAGTGTGTATAGCACACTGCAACACCCTAAGTCTTAGTCATACATTCCAGCCTCATATGCTGTGTGTAACAGACGTTCACAAATATAAGCGTGGTGCAACAAAGAGGCTCTTCATTGTAACATAAATTGTTTTTGTTATGGAATATGCCATAGATTGTAACACAGAAGATTTTTACAGTGGAAACCTAGGTACCAAAGACACTTCTAAATAAGAACTTCAAACGGCTTTCAATAATTGACCTACCAGGTGTCAAGCATGTGTATAATTTGGCGGAGTTCATTCCAAGCACCTGATCTAACATGTACAAGTCATAATACACAGTACAGATTGTTAATGAAGAGTGTATGAGCAGGTTTGTAGATTCTAAAAGCAGATTCTGCTTATAGCTGGATGACACAAAACTATTACATAGAATAATGCCAACTATTATGGGCAGAGAACATCCCACAATACTTTACAGATTTATTTCTTAAATATCCAGTACTGGGCTCACCTGCAGTGCCTAGTAATAAGTTTTGGGCCCTGTTTTTGTAAACTAAGGTGCACATAGAGAATTCAATACCACTTTGCAGAAATCTTTGTTTGTAGCTTAAGACATGAGAGTTACCAATCTAGTTAGCCCCCAAATTATTTTTTTGTTGTTTATGATGAAATGTCTGGCTAAAACAGCAAAATTAATTATACTTGAAGCCTGCAGTTGGATGTTGCTTATGATAATGATAATGATGGCTTAAAAGGTGGAATGAAGACATTAAATTCAAAATCGTGTCTGCAAATAAAAATGTCAATTTCTCACTGAAGTAGATATCTGCATTAACTGTTTGGCCATATTCCTCACTATCAACTGAATCAGATACTGCCAGTATCTGCATTTGTTATATACTATTCTGACAGTTCAGTATGCTCCTCCTACAAGAGTATATTATGTGTGTCCTCTATCTGTCAAATGCCTAATTATTGGGCGGCTTCACTTAACATTCTAGTCACCCACATACATCTAACATCAAACTGGCACAGAAATTTAAAAGAAATGTGAAGGCATGTTTGTAGTAACCACATAATGGTGGAACATGTCCCAAAGACTGAATAAACAGTTCAACATATCACAATAACATTAAAATCCCAAAAGTAACTGAACATTTACATAAAACATTATAATTAATGCTTTTAGCAGGTAAACACTTAATTTCAAATAAAGGGCACTTCCATTTCCAATAATTAATACATGTGGTCAATCCCACCTCCCTCCAATGGCCATACAAAACACATTCATAGTCCTAGTTCCCAGACCTAATCAATCTCCACAACAAACACAGTGCATGAGACCTACTTAACACACAATGACTGCAAAAGTTTACGATCAGGAGAAGTGCTATGGCAAACTCCTGTTATACAATGGAAACTGATATGCCTCAGGTACACCTTCTTCATTAGATTTGCATTCATTTCACTTTTAATATACCAAATTTTCCTTCAACACATGGGTCTACTGTATCAAAGCCTGTACTTTCAAGTCATTTGAACAAGAGTGATATAAACTGTACTTTCCCTCCTAACAATCAACCCTGAATTTATCACAAACTTCTGAAAATGTTCTGTTCCCTCAATACCCTGTTCTATGGTGTTGTGTTCATTCCTCATTAATTTCCATACAAACAAATATACAAAAGCAGAGTTAGGAAGTACACTTTTACTGAAAGCATGTTAAGTAAACAGAAAATATGTCTCAATATTTTGTGTTCTACCCTGTAAAATTTATCATCCATTGTTTATGTAGCAATTTATACACACTGGTTCTGATGGGCTTGTTGAGTTCACATTCTCAAACATGTATGCAACATCCTTAATGATCAGTTTGATTATCTGATCATTGTGTTCAATGCAGGATCTGATTTCAGTCAAATGTTGGCGGTAATTCTCCAGTAACTTCTGATGATGAGCTGGTAAAGACCTTAGATACTTCTCTGTTTTTGCAACTCGCTGGAGAGAGTGCGTCCTGTCAAGGAAATAGGATCATTTATTGAATGCTGTCAGATGGAGGTCATATCTTAAAGGAGGAACTATAGTCAAGGTATTAACAAGACATAATCACTGCTTCAGTAATAATAACCATCAAGTTCACAAAAAATATGACATGTACAATTCCGGATACTGTAATCTAAGTGACCCTAGAACCAAACACATATATACCACACTGAACCATAATCTTTACCTTTCACCCGGGTAGTTTTCTACGATTTTATTGTGCCAAAAAATAAGGATATCATTGCAGGTGACGTGGTGTACAGTGCTACAGCTTCAAAATTTGTGTGAGTGACTGGCCGAAAGTTTCACACAGGTTAGAAACAATTCCATACCAAAACTGTTTTTGAAATCACCTTTATATCCGTATCGTCTCACCTGTAATATTTGAAAGCCGCAACAATTCTTTGAAAATGAGCTTTCTCTTCTTCATCGTCATGTCGGTTGCTCATTTTGGGGGTATTTCTTGTACTGGAATCATTCATTATCATGGGACCCCTGACCGACCAAATATTGGCGGAAAAGTTATAAAATTTTCTTCACGTATTTGGTAAAGTTAGTGGCGTTCATATAATAATACCCGTGACTACTTCTACCAATCACGGTGCCTTCGACATCTTGATTACCCAACAAAATTCTTCCTTTCATCCTGTTTGTTGATTGGTTACGGTAAACGCGAGATTGTGGCGTACAAGTACGTGATTTTTAACCTTACGTTTGTGTGAATCTGTGAAACGTTAGAATATAGAAATATAGGTTAACTGGATTTAAATGCCTCTAATTTTAATAACTGGGATTCCATCCAGCGGTAAATCTACACGAGCTCTACAAATAAAGTCGTTCTTCGAAGACAAACATGAGAGGACTGTCCATATTGTTAGCGAAAACGATATTATTGCTTCTTGTGGAACCGAAAAGAACGTTATATTTCTAGGCAAGTCAGTGCTTGTGCTTGGTCATTTCATAACTTTCACGGAGATAGGTTCGTGTTAATTTAAAGTTTAGGTCTTCTGAGATGTATCTACCACACGAAAAGGAGTAACATCGTAGAAGGTCATACCTTAATATTCGAAGCAGTGTGAGCCTCAGACCTGATACATGTTAAATAATGCATGCATAAGGAGGTTCACGCATGTTATGTATTTCCAATTAACGTAAAGTGTTGTTTCAGATGCAACGAAAGAAAAACAGATTCGTGGCCTCGTTAAGTCTGAAGCTCAAAGGTAAACACTTTTATCCATATGTTTTAGAATGCATTTGCCCGTTCGTAAAATTTGGTTAAGACGTCAGTGAAATACTGTGCTCCAGTTGGAGTACAGACACAGCTTACCCATTGTTTCAGAATGTGTCTTGCCAGTTTGCAGTGATATTTATTTTATTTATTTATTTATGTCCGTATAGTTACATGGTAACATTAGAATTGTCAATATGCAGAAAGTCATATACACAATAAAGTAAATTTATAAATAATAGTAATGCACTAATAGAAGGCAATACAATACAATACAATATTTTAATATAAGTTACAGTAGATAATAGTTGTTACCAATTACCATCACATACAAATGTTTTACTAGAATTACATAAGTTCATTCAACAACACATGAGTGATTAACTATCCAGTAAACTAGTCTAATTGCATAATAGCAACTGTTACAATAAATGAAGTTCTATTTGCATCTTGTTATACCTGTGTTGTTTCTTATTTGTTCTATTATCTTCTTCAAATATAAAAAAACTCATTTAAGGAATAAAAAGGGTGATCCAGTAATTTTTATTTTCTTTTAAAATCCCTAAAACTATCTGAGTGCTTTATTCTAGTTGGCATTTTGTTGTGCAATCTAATTCCCATATTATTTCAGATAATGTTTCCTCTCTTCCCTTTTGCAGATTAATTAGTAGAGATGATGTTGTCATAATTGATGCTGGAAATTACATCAAAGGTAAATATAATGTTGCCTATGTTTATGTACTTACATATATTAAATATTGACCTCTGAAGTAATTGGTATCGGGCTTTTGTGCAGGTTATCGCTATGAGTTGTACTGCATGTCCAAAGCAAGTAAGACAACACAGTGCACAGTTCACTGTGAAGTTGCAGTAAATACAGCCTGGGAATGGAACAGTTTCCGAGAAAAAGAGGATGAACGCTACACTCGAGAGACCTTTGATGCTCTGGCAATGCGCTTTGAACCACCCGACAGCAGGAATCGATGGGATTCACCTCTCTTTACAGTTCTTCCTGGAGACAGTGTTCCATTTGATCAAGCGCACAGCGTTTTGTTTGAGAGGAAAGCTCCTCCTCCTAACCAGTCAACACAGTGTGTTAGTAAAACCTTTGGGCTTGTTCACATTCATTTATTTATTTATTTTTGGTTTATTTTCCATAGGTCTGTTTCTTCCATAGCGTTAGGAGACAAAATCAAAGTTGAAATAATGCTGTAAGTATATTGCTTTTAGTTAGAAGTGATTAGAATCACAGCCTTCTACACATATTTGGTGAAAAGAAAAATCTAGTAGGTGTAACCTGGCAACGTAGACTTTATGGTAATGAATGACTGGATGACAGTAAATGAATTGGAAAGGAAGTGGAAGGAAACAGTGAGGGTCTGATTTAATATACTGGCCTGGCATTTGTGTTGGCAAATTAATGAAAACCATGAATAGTCTTTCAGTATAGTCATTGTCTTGTTTGCAACCAGTGACCATTAATAATACATGTTATTCACTCCATGGTTTTTTTGTATTGTGAATGTGTATGCTGTCCTGCTGCTGTTACTTAATTTTGAATAAGTGTCAGTATAGTTCGCGTGCGGACTAAGGCCACGGAGTTTAGTTTTAGGAGTAGGTGAGTACCTGGGCAGGTTCAATAAAGGTTGTAGAAAGCAAGATCATACTGTTACAGTGGGAGAGCCAGGAAGTAGCCTGGGTAGAAATTACTCTTACTATTATTAGTACAGGATCATATCATCTACAATGCAGTGAACATAACAAAGGGTTGTGGGATTTTTAAACCTGAAGCTGTGGTTGTTGAACCTGTGACTTGGTTGGGCCTTGAGAGGGTATATGTTTCCCATTGGTGTCAATGACACATTCTGTATTTTGAAGGAGAGGTTGAAAAACACATGACCTACACTGATATTCTAAAGGCAAGGGAGCTTACAGATCTTATTGAAGAAAGAATATGGCAGTCATATGCCAGGTGTGAGCATTATTCCAGGTAGTTAGTTAGTTAGCTTTATTTTCCATAAATCCAATCGAAATACAATTTTATGTGGATGTGGAAATAGTCAATATAAACAACATGTAGTTAACACGTAGATGGAAAAGCTATCAATAAAATTTATTTAAAGGAAGAATATAAGTGTTGTCAAATAAATTTATACACAAACAGATTTAACAAACAATAAAAGAAATACAATGAATGAATAATTTAGTTATTAAAACTACAATATCAGCAGTCATTAATTACTGGTAAATTCCCTGTACTAGGATTGCTCAATAAGTTCCAGTCAAAGTATTCTTGAATAGTATAAAATGAACCTTCCAAAAGAAATCTTTTTGAGGCTGATTTAAATTTCCTCATGTCACTAGATAAACTTTTTATCCTTGGAGGCAAGCAATTGAAAACTTTGATTCCTGAGTGACACACTCCCTTTTGTACCTTACACAGATGCACTGGAGGCAGATACAGGTCTGAACAGTGTATTACCAATGTTATAGCTTCTCTTGTTTTAGCTCAGAATCAAAAGCAAATTTAATTACCTTGGGAATGAAGGCAACACCAGGATGGGAGTTGTATGCTCCAGCTCCTGCGCCATGCACTCTGATGATAATGCTTTGATGTTATAATTCCATGAGCACTGAGGCTTAGTTGCCTCCTATTAGTGTTTATAACTGATGGCATGTGTTTATTCCCCAGGCACCACTTTTGTCTACAAACTTCCTGTATGAGATAGACAGGATAACACAGGATATTGTGTCAGTGAGTATGCCACATCTTGATACAGTATATCCAAAATGTAAAATGTTATGAGTCTCAATGACATGTTTCTATGCTATAACTAAGTAACATCATGATTTTTATGAGTGGTTTGTCTGGTCCCAGCACTTTTTTCTGTTCAAATGACACAGGACATAAAACAGGTTAGCTTCAGAATTGAATTTCAGTTCTTCCTGACCCTCCTTTTGAGCTGCACTTCCTTTATTGTCCCTGTAAGATATCATATAGGCTCACATGGCATAATTTTCCTTTTGAATGTTTTTGCATGCAATTGTGGTGCAAGTTTTCGGATTTTATAACATTTTTCTGCCATTACTTGTGCTTCACATTATTCAGTGTTTACTCTTCAACATTAATATCTGGCTGCTGGATTAGGGTTACTTGATGTCTTGAAATAAGGTTTGGTCAGCCACATTCCATGTTTGATTCATTCATAACTGTCTTGCTGCCTAACTTCATTTTCTTCAGTATGTACTGTTTGAATATGACCCTAACTTTGTAAACACATTAGTTTTCATCAATGCTGAGATTTCAGCGAGGCCGTAATATTGAGCACGTGCATTACTGAGTTTGTTACATATACTTTTCATTGCCCATATCAGGCGTAACTTTTACCTAGTAAGGAATATTTATTGGACTCGGTACACAACAATATGGTGCAACGTTTTTATTATGCAACTAACAACTGAGTTACATGTTTTGACCTTCCAGGGCCATCATGAGGCTATAAAATAATGGTGTTAACCAAGGCAGATGCGGTAACACTACCTATGGGATCCCATGGTTTATAGTTTCATTGTACATTAAAATACAGTATGTGATAAAATGGTGTAAAAATGTTGTGATGTATTACACATCTATGGTTTGGTGTATGCGTAGTGTACCTAGGGTTAGTTGAGTACCTTGTGGATTAGTTATTGTCTCGTATGTGGGTGTTCACTGTGTGGGCTGTAGGATTTGTCAGTCAGGGTACAGCGTAGTTAGACACTCGCGACGTTATAGAGTGTTCCATGGATAGTGCAGTGTTGTTGTTTGGTTCATGTAATAAGGTCGCTGACTCACTGTTAGCTGGTTTGTCTGTAGTTTGGCATGTGTGTTGCTGGGTGTCATCCAGTTGTGCGTGGGATGTTCTGGCCGATCTCGTGTTGTGCGTGCTGTCTCGGGATTGTGGCATGGGTATGGATGTCCGTTGCCGTGTAGTTTCAATCGTTGGGTAGTGTCGTGTCTCTATTATAGGTGCGATGTAGCCTGCAGCTTAAGGTGTATAGTCGAATCTGTGCTGTATTGTGTGCCATCTTTCGTGGCTGTTGCTCCTGGATTTTATTGTCGGCAGATGTGTTACGGTGTCCTGGTTATTGGTGGGGTTTCTTGGGGATTGTGGCAGATTCTCCATCGTGTCTGTCCTGTACAGGAGCCTGTTTCACACTGTCTAGTAAGGTTTATTTTTGTTTTCAATAAATGTAGAACTCTTCAGTGTATGGCAAAATCTGTCATATTTCATTCTGTTTCTGTCAGTGGCCATAATACCTGTTCTGGTGTCGACCAGTAACATTTCCATAAGCTGCTTTTACTGTGTCCCATTTGCACCATAATCTATATTAAAATTCATAACCTGGATAGTCATATCAGGAAGTCAACCAGGGGCTGCATACTTTCAAGAGGATAAGATGCTGGATTGGATGTCTTGCTGTGCTGTTAACTCAGTGGGAGCACACATCAACTTGTACACTACAGGCACAAAAGGTCCACTGTATACACTGTCAGGCCATGGTTGTTACTTCAAGAAGAAATTTCTTCAAATGAATGTGTCTAAAATCAATTATGCTATGTTTCATTCGTAACACTTTGTTTTATATAACCATGACATGCATTTGGAAGTATCAACCCTGTGTTCATGAAACACAAGGAACTGTGTGGTTGAACACCCTGCAGTGTTACAGTGTTATGTGATCACACATTTCACTTTTACAACAGGAGATGAACTTATGAATGGAAGATGGATATACACATGAAATTGTAATATGCAGAATTGACATACAAGTCATCAAAATTAAGAAATAATTGAAGATATTTATTGCAGTTACTTTATACAGATTCATTCCTAGCTGTGAATATTCAAAACAAGAAACTAAGAGCAGGCAAAAGAAGGAAGGGGATATGCCTTTGATCCCATATTGCCCTTACCCTTACCCAGGGACACGCCTTTGATCCTGTTTTGCCCTGGCCCTTACCCAGGGATATGCCTTTGATCCCGTTTTGCCCCAACCCTTACCCAGGGATACACCTTTGATCCCATGTTGCCCTTACCCTTACCCAGGGATATGTCTTTGATCCCATGTTGCCCATACCCAGGGATATGCCTTTGATCCCATGTTACCCTTACCCTTACCCAGGGATATACCTTTGATTCCATGTTACCCTTACCCTTACCCAGGGATACACCTTTGATCCCATGTTGCCCTTACCCTTACCCAGGGATACACCTTTGATCCCATGTTGCCTTTACCCTTACCCAGAGATATGCTTTTGATCCCATGTTGCCCTTACCCTTACCCAGGGATATGCCTTTGATCCCATGTTGCCCTTACCCTTACCCAGGGATATGCCTTTGATCCCATGTTGCTCTAACCCTTACCCAGGGATACACCTTTGATCCCATGTTACCCTTACCCTTACCCAGGGATATGCCTTTGATCCTGTTTTGCCCTTACCCTTACCCAGGGATACACCTTTGATCCCATGTTGCCCTTACCCTTACCCAGGGATATGCCTTTGTTCCTGTCTTGCCCTTACCCAGGGATATGCATTTGATCCCATGTTGCTCTTACCCATACCCAGGGATATGTCTTTGATCCCAGATTGCCCTTACCCTTACCCAGGGATGTAAATATCCTAGTCAACTAAATTTCGGTAATGCCTAATACTTGCGGGTCTTCAGTATGGAACTTGCTGCATGTCATCATTCTGGTGTCCAGAATTTTGAGGTGGCTTCCAGATTTTTTGAAATTTGTGGACACCTGCCCTAATCAATTTGAGAAACAGTCTGTAGTGATGTACCTGTAAGCACACAGGCTATGTGGGTTTTACCCTTTCCTGTAAGAGTGAATGTGAACCATGTTTCTTATCACCCACAGACAATCATTCATTGCTATGGCATCACATAGTGTAATTCACACACATAAAAGCAGGTTTCTGTATTGAATGTTTTTAACAACAGAAATGTAAAATGGAAATAAACACATTTCAAAAGGACCAAAACTATGTGGTGCATTAAAATATGTAGAGTATTTGAAAACTTCAGGCATGAGTAGACAGATTCGTTCATAACTGTACTTTTCATTTGAACTTTTTATCTTTAAAAATGTATGAAATAAAAGGATAATTTGAACAGGTGTAGAAATGAGCACTTAAAATGCAAAGTGCCCTGGGTCTCAGTTAAGTTGGAGTTTAAAGGTCATATGCTACAGATTACAATAGGTTGAGCTAGGGTGGAGTTTTTACATGTTTGCAGTGCGTGACACTGCATGTTTCTGAAAACCTTAAACCTGTACTCAACCCAAAGAAGTATGTCCATCATAATATGGAAGAACCACTTGTAGGCAAAATAAGACCATCTTACCACAGGAATGTGGTGGAATCAGCTTGTTAAATAATTCATATCAAATTTGGTGTTGCAGGCCATTCTGTCTGCACAGAAGTTGGGGCTGGAAGGTGAAGTTAAGATCCCAGGATACAAGGACTGTGTGCTGTTGACGAATGGTGTCAATATGACAGCTGCTCAACTGACACGACTGCGCAGACAGTTCCTTTCATACACAAAACTCCACCCAAATAATGACATCAGCAAGATAGGCTCAATATTTGTACAGTTTCTCAACACCAGTCTGAGATGAAGTATCCAGGATACTTCCTTTGTACATGAGTTTTATTTTCAGTATTCTTGTTTTGTTAGAAATTGTTTAAAAATAAAGTTCATTCAACCAATTAATGATGTCGGTCAACTACTTCAGCCTAGGAAGCCACAATTCAGCCACATAGTGGTCAGCTGATGTCCGTAACTTCTTTTTCCGCTTAAAAAGAAAAAGTTTCTCTCTGAAGCTTGCCAATGGAGTAACAACATTCTCTCTGTTTAGCCATCAGCAGTGTGAAGGAGCAGTGCATTGTTTGTATCTCACAGCAAGCAACATACTGCATGTACCCACCCACAACTTCGCACTAGTGACAGCAAATCCAGGAGTCCCCCTTCTAACATTTTGTCAAGAAGTTCAACTTGATTCATCATTGATAAGTTCTCTCTTCTTGGAATCACATAGTCGTTTCTTCAATGAACCAGAATCCAACCACTTCTTACATATAATTTTTATTAGCACCAAAAAAAGTTATATTTAATCAGGTATAAAATAACTGACAGCAAAGAACAACAAGTATGTGTAATTAAACAAAGGCCTGGCAACATTACAGCTACCTCAAACAATACTAGATTAATGCATAACTCACTTTTCAGTGGCTAGGGTCATTATAAGGATAGTGTGTGTTACTGGACTTAATGTTTGTTATGACTAATTCTTTTTAAAATGGTTTGATAGAATAACTGGTAAAAATACACCATGATATAAACCTGAAAAGTGTGAAATCGATACAGTTTTAAAAAAACTGCTCTTTAATACGTACTCTGCAGATGTAGTGTTAAGTGACCTACAAATCAGTAGAAGTCTTCTGACTGAATTTTTCTATTGCTGATATGAATTAGCACAAAGTTTGTCAGTGTAAGGATATGTCAAAGCACTGACAATGATAAGGGCTCTGAATATGCATACAAAAAGCTGAACTCAAATGTCAGGGCTACTTCCAGTACTTGCATTATGACTTCCTGCCAAGTTTCTCCACCAGCAGTGACCACATGTTTTTTCCAGACAAAAAAAAAAATCACAATATAAGCTAACTTCTTGATTCCCCTCATAATAATAATTGATCAAAGCAATAAGTGAACATTCTAACCAACTGTTTCCAGGAACCAATGAAAATATCTTTGAACTTATATGTTGCCTTAATGTTATAAGAAAACAAGCAAAAGAAAACTGCATTTTGTGAAAAAGAAAAGATGTTTTTACCAGCAAGAATGTGTAAATAAACATTCCTCTGGAGTTTAAAGTTCAATTAAAAGTATTATAGACTGTGATTTGTCAACATTAACTTCCATCTTTCCATGACTGAAAAGATGAGAATAAAATAAACTTTGCTGGCATGCTGGTAGAACAATTCCATGTACATAAAGACTAGATGCGTTGCAAATTTGCAGAGACATGTGATTTTGCAGAATTCTGTGATGTTGTATTGTGCAGCTGCATGTTTTTAAACACTGCAGTACAAAGCTCCCAGCCTGTACCCAAATTGTCATATACTGAACTCCACACAATATCTGTTCCCTTTTCTCACACTTTGCCTTGATTATCAAAACAAATTTCAGTATTACTCACAAAACACACACATGAACAGAGACCAAAACCTGCACCATGCACATTTTGTAGCATTACTGGTAATATAAAATGGTTATGCCCAGTAAGGCATTATCAGTGTGAATCTGAAACAAAAGGCGTTTGAATACTATTAAACCTGTGGCAGTTTGCAAAAGCCTTAGGAATATGGTTGCCTTCTGCTGTTAGGATGTTACTGGACCAAGGTGACCACTGCTGTATTCATAAATAATGAAAAGTACTGCTGTATGATGTTTTATGCAGACCTTTTCCAAAATTTGCGAGGACTACATTAACATACTTCAGCAACATGCCAAACCACATTTTAACCCACTGGCACTGAATGTTACATACATGTATGAGGGGTGTTCAATAATTTATTTACCTAAGCAAGAAAGAAGGCAATGAGCGGACTGAAACAAGTGTGTGCGTGTTGGGACATGTCTTGAGGTGTCACATATGCAGCCTCAGCTCAGTGCGATTCTGTCGGAGTGACAGCATGTCAAGTGAACCTGTGTGTGAGGTTTCTAAGAAACTGCTCGATTTGGAGCAAAGATCAGTCATAAAATTTCTTACTAAAGAAGGTAAGAAGCCAAAGGAGATATTTGAACGCATGGTGGCAGTTTATGGGGAGTCTGCCCCTTCTTACTACAAAGTGAAATTTTGGAGTAAACAATTTAAGTGG
>Ga0131853_10008079_pt1 | contig 19140 bp, 11 predicted proteins | sample TergutLab28metaG_FD_92764 | JGI IMG/M metagenome (GOLD analysis project Ga0131853, IMG submission 92764) | Labiotermes labralis P1 segment gut microbial communities from Petit-Saut dam, French Guiana - Lab288 P1 (version 2) (version 2) | ecosystem: Host-associated > Arthropoda: Insects >...
ACTTAATCACTGAGGTGTATTTAATGACTGTGATGGAAACAACTACATGTTTCGGCCTGTATTGGCCATCATCAGGTTGTCTAGGGAACTTAAGGGCTAGCTATATGCATGCGCGCGTGCGTGGTATAGAGATCTCTATAGAAATTTCAAACAAATATTTTCTTTTTAGAGACTTACATTTCAGAAATTAAACTATAAGTAAATGTAAGACTTTCTTAAACCTATGAAGTCTAACCCATCAGAAGGAGAAAAGTATGCCACAACAGTGAACGCACTATACTTCGACACATACTTTTACCGAATAAGGATGTTTGTACTGCCGCACTGGGATAGTCTCACTCTCTCTCTCTCTCCCCCATTATGTTAAGCACAAAGAACTTAAATTTAACCCCATGAAAAACTAGGAATGTTTTAATCATTTTTACCCTTCACGTAACAAAAATGTCCTGCCCTATGAAGTTCAGCTTTAAGGTCGGTCTTTTTCAGGACCTGTTTTTTTTTTCACGCGAGTTGTAGGCTTTTCGCAGCAGTATAACTAACGACTCCATTCTTCAGGCATGACGTTGTGTCAATGGGTAATCGGATACAGACGTTTCGAGTCAAAACAGTGACTTCATCTTCAAGAGCCAATAGTTCTTATCACCTATCGACCCTTGGACGGGGTCAGTACGTTGCCACGAAAGGTCGGGATTCTATTACCCGTTCACCCAACCTCATCTCCCGGAATATCAGAATGATCTCTCAGGCGCTTTCGCAAAAATTGTGAAAGGTGAATATTAGCATCGTCATGTCTGCCCATCTATCCGCACGAAACAACTCTGCTCCCACTGGAAAGGTTTGCATGAACTTTTATTTTTACGATTTTTCGAAATCGGTTGAGAAATTTCAAGTTTCATTTAAAATCTGACGGAAATAACGGGTACTTTACACGAATGCCTGAATCGGTGACTTCTTGAGACGTGAAATGTTTCACACAAAAGTTGTAGATAAAATCAAAACACATTTTATGTTCAATAATCCTCCCCCAAAAAAAATATCGTGCCTTAATGAGACAGACCATAGATGCAAATATTATATGGCGCATGCGCTTTGCGTGTTGGATAACTACCCAGACTATTTGTAACACTTACTCCTTTTCCACGGCGATAATGGTTATGGGAAAGTGCTTCAATAGTACGGTTATGGCTTCTCGTTACTTTAACAAATGAGACAGAACAAATGTAAAACCAGTTAAGACTCCAGACGTAAATATTTGTTCCATAAAATAAATTTGCTATCCAAAGATATACAGCTCCAGATATAAAAAATGTGATTTTTCTTGTTGTATTGTAGGGCTATGAAACTTAGTCGCTAAGAATGAAGGAAGAACGTAGGGTGCCGAGGAAGATATTTGGGCCTAAGAGGGATGAGTGCAGTGGAGAAAACTGCATTATGTGGAGCTTTATGACTTGGACTGCTCACCAAATATTATTCGGACGATAAAATCGAGATGGGCGGTCCATGTAGCATGTATGAAGAGCTGAACACAGGGTTTTGGTGTGGAAACCTGAGGGAAAGAGGCCACTTGTAAGACCCAGGCGTAGAGGGGAATATTAAAATTGATATTCAAGAAGTGGGATAGGGCGCATAGACTGGTTTGAGCTGGCTCACGATAAGGACAAGTGACGGGCGCTTGTGCATGCGGTAACAAATTTTCAGGTTCCATAAAATGGGGGAATTTCTTGACTAGCTGACGACCGGTCAGCTTTTCACGAAGGACTCTGCTAGTTATAGCACATTCAATCTCTGAAAATTCAGTATATCTACTTGTCATGAGATATTACTAAAGTCATTTTGCAATTATTTCTTACAGATCAGAACAAACTTATTTACATTCCAGAGAACCTCCTTTGGGTTAAGCCAAAGAACACAGAACAGGCCACAATACTCGCACATAAACAAAACTTACTAAATTCAGGGAATGCCCATTACCATCAAGTTCAAAGTGGTTTTTCTTCCACTATTCATCTACAGACCTACAAATTAAAAAAAAAAAACTAATTTTTTTCTGTTGTTACTGCAGGTTGAGTCTGGTTACCATAAGGAAAGTACAAACTGAGGATGTAACGGGAAGCTGAAGGCAGTATATGGACATAAGAGAAAAAGTAAAAGGCTGAAGATACTCATTTCACACAATAAAGCACTTTACATACCTTTCACCAAATACCATGATGATGAAGATGAAATTAAGGAAGATGAGACTGGCCATTTAAAGACGACATGCCGACTGCTTTATTTAAAGACTCAGTTTGTACCGCGCAGTAAACACTTTCATCTCGGTTATAAAACTGATCAGTTTATGTTGTACGGGGCATACATACAGTGTGGGCAGAGCATACAGTTGTTGAATGTTAAATCTGTTGGTGCATCACTTAACCAGAAGGCTCTAAAAGGTGAATAAGTGCCAGCTGAATTCTTCACACGATAATCGTAACCATCACATTTTCTACAAATCAACAACTTCTTACCTACCATTCATTCTGCCAATAATCCTTTCTAGTACCAATTTGATTTGGTGGATTGTACTCAGAGTCTACATATATTTTTGCAAAACTCTGATACAACACATACCTGCCCATTTCAGAAAAGTTCCAGTGCTTCAGTAATGAAAAATCCATTAATACATGTGAGATGTTCATGAGCAAACAACAAATACACTTCATACAACAGGTGGCAAGAGCCCCTGGGTAAGAGCAGGAACGCTGCTGGGCTGTCACGGCTATCTCCACATGAGAATGAAACTCTGCTGCCAAATTCCCTCAATATTCAAGTGAAACTATTAACATTTGTGTGTTATTTTAGTGACATACTTGCAGGAAATTTCTATTTGAAATTTGTCAAAAACATTGGGTACCTATCACCTACATTTGGTTTAACTCAGCTGTCTGTAATCTACTCAGAAATAAAAAGGATACCACTAAACCTTCACATCCAAAAAACTTAAAAACATACCAAATTTTATCAATAGTGACAAGCATTTTGTCAAAAAAAATATTGCATGTTCCAAAAAATAAATATTTCCTGGAGATACCCTGCACCAACAAGATGGAAAGCAGAAACAGAACATAAGACAATAACAAGGGCATTTTAAGGAGACATGGGCATAAAAAACAATAGAAAATGCAGTCAGATCAGACTGTCCTATTAACAAAAATCAAGTTAACAGCAGATGACACGATACCGAAACATCACCTAGGACCAGCATATCGCTATTCTACTGGACAACACACAGTGAAGAAACAGTCGCTCTTTATTGCATAGGATTCTGGCTTTAGTAACAATTCTGAAGCGAGTCCATTTGTAAATGGTATTAACAAAATGGACAAACCTAAAAACAAAACAAGGAACACAAAAACAGCAACTTTGACAAGGATTACACATTGATGCTTGCAACAGAATGAATAATGATTGAGACAGTATATATACTGAAACTACCACCTTCACACACACACACTCACAACACCCCCACCCCCACCCCAAAACGGCTGTTTTCAAAAAATATTGTAGGGTGGCTTTGCATGCCTAGCAATCCACCTTCACGTGCCCACCATCTCAGTTGCGGCTACAGAAATTAAAACTGATGTATGCAACAAGCACACAAGCATCTTATAATGATCATTCGGGACAATGAACTGAATGTGTATACCACGCACACAATGTAAGGTTTTTATTTGTACCTGATTAATATGAAAGCAATGAAAATGGCTTTCATCACACCCCCTCCTAAGCCATGGATGTAAGCATTCACTACTACTACTAGTTTTGATGTATGTTACGTAACACAGTAATTGTTGACAAAATTTACACATTATAAGGAAGTGTCAGTTCAAACAAGGTGCGTCACATCACATATAACATGTAACAAGAGGTAAATGTAATGTATCGTGGGTGTAATTTTATAGCAGTGTTAACCCTTTAAAGATAAAGGATAAACTGTTTTAGTTTAAAGACTCAGTTCATACCACGCAGGAAACACTTTTCAACTCAGTTACAAAAAGTAATCGGTTTATGTTATATAGAGCAAAAGTTTCTGTTTGTTCCGAGATAAATGCAGTGTGGGCAGAATGTGAAATGTTTGAATGTCAAACCTGTTGCTGCATAAGTAACTAGTAGGATTTAAAATGTTAAATAACACATGGCAATAATTGTCACAGCCAGTAAAACTGTGGAAGTATCAAGTTGTACAAACTCAATGCAGTACATAAAAAGTATGAACAGAATAGCACACATAAAGGAAAGTAGTCTGGATACTTAACCGTGAGGAAGTGGCAGTACAGCCCCACACAATCTTAACCTCCAGACTAAGATATAGATGATAATATTCACCCTGCCAGGAAGGAGAGAGCCCTTTGTACCCATTAATATGAAGGTGAATGGTATTCACTATAATGTACACAAACCACATATAGGTCACTGCAAGATAAAGCATTATTGTTAGTATTACTACTATTATTGCGATATATTTCTATTAATTCCATCCATTTTTACATAAAATGGACAAACATTGTAACAGACTTAGATACGTAATCTTATCTGTGTTAAAATTATTACAATTCAGATACGTCTAGCTATATGATACATATCTATAGTCACTGACTTTCCAAACTCATGCTAACAAGTGGCAGACGTCACTGTTATTGTATTTCTGTTATTATTACTGATATTAACATTTTGATTACTTTCTTACTATTATTTACAACTTGTGATGATGTCTGGAATATAAAAAACATTTTTTTATACAAAGATGAAGTGAAAATAAACTGCTTTCACGAGGTGCACACCCAGAATTTTTTGCTGGGGGGGGAGGGAAGCTGACCCTGAGGCTACATATAATTTATGTTTGATTTTAAAAATTATGTTATAAAAATCATTTCATTAAGTATAACTGTAACATAACAATGTTTGCAGCTGCATTTTTCACATACAAATATAGCACGTTAAATGACCCACTCCTCACCTGATTCAAAGAACATGGTCTAAGCATGTTTTTTTTATTTCATCTATGACATTTTGAGTTTTTTTTTTAATTTTATTTTATTTCCCACATATCTATTTTACTACTCATCATCCAATTTCAGTGCCTGATTTTAGCCAAAGGGTAAATTACATATAACATTTGATATCAGTGTGTCTAGAAAACCTGTTTTTTAAACATTGCAATTTAGAAGAGGAGGGGATGCAGCCCACCTCCCCTTGGGTGCACCCCTGGCATTCATTGCCCAAGGTATGATTCTATACTATTAATTAAATGCAGTACTGTGAGATGTTCTGTAATATCTAACAATGGCAAACAAACTTCTTGAGCATGAAAAGTAATTCCATAGGTCTTGATTTCATTTCAAGATATCTGTGTAATAAGTACATACCATACCATACACTTAACGTAATTCTTCAAAATAATCAATTAAAATAAAAAAACAGACACAAAGATGGAAATATCTATTCCACAACATCTCCCCTCCACATACATACATACATACACACACACACACACCTAGCATAGTCTGAATATCATTTCCTCCATATGTACAAATAAAGCAGAAATGTACGTATGTGACTTAATACACAAATTCATTGTCTGCATGAAATGACCTGTTAATAACACTTGCAAAATTTTAAATTCATATCAATACCTTCTTAAATATGTTCTAGTGACTAAATTCTGAAAGCACAGTTACTTACAACATCTGAATCAAAGTTCTGGCATCTAAAGTAACCGTTCACTTGCATGAACTTATTTTACATCTGCTACTAAATGTACATTCAGCAGTCTACTTCTGTTAATAATGGCTTCTGATTTAAGATGTCAACATTGGAGATATATAAGCACACTGGACTATCAATGTAACAATTCCTAGGAGACAAAAACTTCAAAATCTAAACAGTGAAACTTCCTGGCAATAACTAACATTCTCAAACCAATGCATGTCACATTTTCATATCAGAAAACACAACACTGTCAACATGGTATTTCCAAACTGAGAGCCGTTAAAAACTACACTTATACTTTTTATAAACAATTTACAGAAGGCAGGGTAACTGTCCATTTTGCACATCACAAACTGAAGGATAAAGTACAGATGAACTGAGCTGATGGAAAAAGATCAAGACTGGAGAATTCCATAAAATGTGTGCACACTATTACCATGGTATCCATGAACAAAATCAAATTACATATTTACAAATGGTACAATACACTTGTTGCTAGTACAGCAATGACTCTAATAATATAAATGACACAATAAATGCACTTCACAGCCACTCTACTGAAATAAATGTTAACTATTTCCTCTTCTTTTGTCACTGTTGTGGCTTATATCATCAGGCATCTTTTGAACATGATGATAGTAAAGGTGAACATAAGACCCATATAGCAAATCTACAGCTCTAACACAGCATCCAAACCATGGCAGATGACTGGTATAATGCACACTTAAATTCTGACTTCCTCAGAGATGAGCAAATACAAAAAAATTTGTGGTATATTTGGCAGATTTTAAAACCCAAGTTCTACTCCTTTCACTTAAACTATGGCATCAATATGCACATACATTATTATAATGCTAGTGTCTAGTCTCTTCATTTAACCACTTAAAGCCTAGTGGTTAGTGCATGTACCACCAGGTCTACCATTCTAACTCTTCATTTTACCAACAGTGTATTTATGTTCTTTATGATTCTCACAAGAAATAGCAATTACTTCCCTATACAGCATGCAACAGTTCCCCTTCTAAACAAAGCATAGTTCTCTGTGAAGTACAAATTGAATCTGTATGTATATAATGCAGTGAGTTTGACCTTTAAAGACAGTGTCATGGCTCCAGCAGTTTGTTGCTGGCCTCAATCACTGATTTCTGAATATGATCCTAGACCAGTCCACATGAGATCTTTGGTAAAGTGGTGATGGGACATGTTGTTCTTCAAGCACTTCAGGTTTTACCCTTTTAATAAACACAACTCTTATCAGAAGGACAAGCAGGCAAAGCCTGTGGACCTGCTAAGCACTGCTCTTTTGGAGGATGGACAGTGATTTCTCTAAGCTTCAATACATGAAGCACTTAACAGGTACACTAATTTTGAAAATATACTTGAAGTAACCTAACATGAAAATGGCTGCTTAGTCACTGCACTCAATCTACCGAAGTGCCAAAATCTTCTCCAAATTTTGAATGTTGATGTTTTGGCAATTTGACTGTTCATACATAAAATCTCAGTGGCATGTCTGGTCAAAAGGATTGCTCCACAACTGCTTTTTCCAAAATGGTGTTCAATTGGATAGCATAAGCATGGTATGACATTTTGAGATTTCTACTTATGAAATTCATTCACATGGCAAGAACTATCAGCACTTTAAAAAAAACAGCAAACCCTGTACTATGCTACATATGAAAAGAAAATTATCATTATATTTTCAACCAAATTCACCCTCCCTATTTAGTATCAATATATTTCATCAATTTCATTTTCCTTCAGTTCATTCATTCATTCATCCATCCATCCATCCACCCATCCATCTGTTCAAACAACTTTCACTTTTGGAATTGCACTTATCAGCCTATTGTACTTTTATTTATATTAACTGCAAAATTACTTGCAGCAAGAACAAAATTCAGGAAAAGCATCATTAGAAATGCTTTGTTCAAGCCCCTTCATGGTCACATTTCTCACACACCAGGCATTTAACATTAAGTTAAGAAAACAACTGGGATGTCTTTTTACCTTGCCATGATCACACTGCATCTACCTGCATCTCAGTATACTGTTTCTCACAATGGTAATAAAATTTGTTGGTCAAAATTAAGTTTTCCATGCCCCTGATACAAATTGCATAACTACATAAACAGAACATCAACAATTCTAGGTTTACACTGTGAAGTTCTACGGTATATTATTAGTTTTAAAAATCGATGAATGCAAAACAAGTAATTCTGTCGCAACAATACATGGCAGAAAACCCAAATGTGAGCCAGTTGTGCTGTGTTGTGGTGGGTGACATATGCCGTACCCTGTCATGACAATGAAAACGTCTATCATATGGAACAATGGCCTCACTGTTACCTATGTGTCTGTGTGTACATGTATTTATCTTCTGATGCCTCCTCCCAAACACTGAAAAATGTAACAAGAAGATATGGTATCCAAACAGGTTTTCCTACATTATGTTTCATACACAAATAAGCTCAGAAAGAAAGTAGCAAGTATGCAGGCAAAAGAGAACTGAAGCAACATTTCCACAGGTGGGTGGAGTTGTGGAAGGCAAATTTGGTTAGCAATTATTCATTACTTGTTGCCTTCCACAAAACCACACCAAAGTACAAAATGTCTGCCATCTCCACACAGTCATTTTCACACTATGCACACCAGAAATTATAAAACTGCTCTGCACATTTCAAGTATCTTTAAAAAAGAATAATTTCCTTTACTATACATTCTCTACCACACTGATGTATTTGTAAGGAAACTCCTCTGCCCAAGCACATTATCATGAAGATATACAGAAGTCACAGGGACAAACATCAACCAGTCCAGACATCAACAACAGAGGCATGTATGTAGACACAGTACATTGGCTGCCCTGGCAAGGCAATCCTCAGCCCCATTAAATGGGAGAAACTGAATCTTTCAGTTCATACAAACCCCTCTTTCAATTCCAAAAGTACCACTGTAGTATTCAAACAATATCATTTTGCTTTATCACAGACTACGATCTCCATTTATATTAACATTACATACTACAATAAGAACTTAAAATAATACAAAATTAAATTAAAAATATTTTGTTCAGTATAGGGCTAATAATATTCACACACTCAATTGCACAAACAGCACGAAACAGATTTTCCACATTCAGTAAGTTAACCCTCATAAACACAGAATGCATCTGAAATCACATTAACCAAGTCATCTCTTAGAAACCAAAAAGTTGCCTGATAAAGGTGATGAAAATTATACATGAAGTATCTAAATAACAAACTGCATTATGGCATTATTTCACCTTTTACAATACACTCATTACATCAACTACAATAATTTGTACTTCTTTTCTTGCATCTCATTATAAACACCTGTTTCTGTGCTTTTCTGTGACAACATGGCATCATATTATGGTTTATAACTAAAGAACTAGCTGAACTGGTGAAAATGGAGGGGGGGGGGGAGTCTGAATAGTAGTATAAATCATATTCGATAGAAACAAATAAAACATTTTGAAGAATTTACTACATTTACTCAGATAATGCTCCAGTCTTTTACACAATATTGTGCATTAAATCAAGGGGCAATAAACACAGGTTTTTCCCCTATAAGAAATAGTGATTATACAAGAATTAAGTAAAGTGATAATGGAATTTTAGAATATTTATGGTAAGAGGGAATCAGAAGGGAGTCTGCAGCATAAATGATGACCATAACATCGCAGTAAAAGGAGATGAACTGTAGTGCAAAAAGTTTTCTTTCATTTCCTCTTCATAAATCAGATACAGCAGTTACAAAATGGAGCCAAATACATGAGTAAATGTGGTAAAAGCACAGTTACTCCCTTCTACCTTGAGATACTAAAACAAAAATTTCAAACTCTGACTGAATAAGAACGCTTCCCTTTGTCAAACTGATGACCACATCAAATGAAAAGTAATTTAGAAACTGAATGAATACCTCTTCATTAGGGCAAACACTAACACAAATAACACTGGTTGGATGTATTATCACTCAAATCCAGTGCTGTATAATTACAACTAATTTGCACAGCTGTAAATCAGTAACTAAGTTCACTTTCTGTCTTATCAAGATCAGTACATATTTACTCTAATAAAACAGTACTCAGCATATTAATTCTAATCAATATGAAGGAAATTACAAAAACATTGTATTTCAGTCAAATGATAATGGTGTGTAATTTCCCATACACGCATGTAAAACCAACCTATTTTCTTTTACCAGCAACAGATTAAATCCGTTCTTACAATGTTTGCCAGAAAAGTGAGAAAAGAACAGAAACAGTGAAATTACACTTATTACCATAACAAAAAATAAACCATACGAATTTCACACAACTTGAAGTGTCAAAAAATGTTCCCCTGAAAAGGTAACTCCTACAGCTGACTCAATGATGATATAATAAGCAATGTGGAACATCCAACAATACAGGCAAACATAAAAGACAAAGACAAAGACACTGAGACTGAGAATTAGTTCATGTTGAAATGGAAACACAGACACAAAAAAAAAAAAAGATATACACTCAAGCAAGAAGTTCTGTATGGAAAAACACTTAAAAATGTCCAATAAACTATTGCTATAAACACACTAACATGGTGACAGGGCATTTCCACCATTCACAGTAGATGCAGAGTGCCGAACTGAAAAGAAAAAAAAAAAAAAAAGAGTAATATTAGTGCATACAAAAATGATTATACTGGATGGCACAAAAAATACATTCTTACACCATCAGAATCTGTATCATGGATATACTTGTAATTGCCAACTTGCAAATATTATGTTGCATTTAATGCAGGCATATGCACCAAATCCAAATCCAAATCCAATCCAATCCAATCCAACCCAACCAACCAATTACATGCAGCAGAGTCCTACTTGAGAAGCTCACAGCTCTTCAACTAGTCAAGAAATTCCCCCACTTTATGGAACCCAAGTTTCATTACTGAATTCACAACAGCCTGCCACCTGCCCCAGTCCTGAGCCACATCAATCCAGTCTACGCCCCCAATCCCACTTCTTGAAGATCCATTTTAATATTACTCTCTCATTAATGCCTACATCTTTCAAGTGGTCTCTTCCCTTCAGATTCCCCCCCCCCAAAAAAAACCTGCATGCAACTCTCATCTCCCCCCTACATGCAACCTGTCCCACCCAACACATTATTCTTGATTTTACCACTCACATAATATTTGGTGAGGAGACCGTACCATGTTTACAACTAAACAGTAACAAATTAGATGTCACAAAAAATTTGATTATAGGAACATAATTCTTTTTCACCACCACCCACATCAAATTAATTCTAGCATTTATTAACAATAAATGTGCCACAAATGACAAAAAATTGCCTATAATTACAGCAACATGACCCCCCAGAGGCCCTCAAAATTGTTTACCATAATTTTACGCAAACAATGTTTTTATGTTCCATTTGAAGCATCATCTATGCATTTAAACTCTTCTGTTTAAAATCATAAATGTCTGGCAACTGGAATTAGTCTTGCAGTGATCTTTATTTTCAGAAACTGTGGCCATTTCCTTTTTCTGTAAGTGGCAATAATGTACATGATGTGTGCTGTGAACACAGAATCTTTTGCACCTTTTGGTTACAAGTGTTTGTATGTGAAGAAAACTAGAACATACCAATAAGTTTGTGTCTAAGAATATACAAGAGGTTTGAGACAATAAAGCCTGTACTTATGAAAAAATATCCATGTAACGATTCTAAAGCCCAATAGTGCAAAGACAGCCAGATATCTATCCAGACTTCAAAACAATCTTACTCAATTTAACAGGAACTACAGAGCAACATATTTGATTTTTCACAAATCATATTAAAATATAGATATTCCTTCATTTTAATGGCAGCACTTACAACAAAGTGTCACTGATAAAGATAAGAAGGTATGGAATTGTGTTTATACTTCCAGGGGGTCTGTTATCTCATAAATTCCAATTAGCTTTCTTCAGACCTAATTATGGGCACCTTTAAATTCACTGGTTCTTAATTTTTTCCGCTTGGTTCTAAAACCCACATCAAAAACCATTGACGTAGGTCAGTTTTTAAACCTAAGTTACAGCACAACTATGAAATAAAAGAGACACAATTAAATAAGTTGTAGTTTCACATAAAAATTATAAAATTTTTATAAGTCTCACATTCCCAGAGAAAGTATCATGCATGGTTCAGAACCACTGATTTAGGTCAACAGTTTTGAGATAAAGGACAAAACTTTGGTCCTATTAGGCCCAGAGAGCTAAATCAGAGTGCTAAGCTAATTACACGCACATTCCATACACGGTTGGGACTTCATAACAACCTGGGTAACTATTACAATCTTACAGACACAGCTCTGTGGCATCTGAGAGTTGCACATTTTTTCTAAAGGAGCATTTCTCTTTTATTTTACCGCCCACTGTATTAACTATAATAAGTTTCAGAATGAGATTATTGCAATCAAGTCCAGTGCAACACAGTCAAGCAAAGCTAAATTGGACTGGTCGAAAACTGGCAAAAATTAATTAGTCAACAGTTACCTATATGAGATAAAGTTTATCTCAGATGCGTGCTTGAGCTGCAGTTTTTGGAATGTCTACGGCCACTGTTTCACTTATGGTAGCAACATGACCACTTCCACCAACAATGCTCAGGGCAGACACCTTAGCACGCTGGTATGCCACTACAGTGTTCAGGCCCAAGAATCTGGAAATATTCAAGAAAAAAGCATTAGCGATATGCAATTATTATTATAGCTTTAAAAATATAGGTAATGGTCACTCCACGAGATGTCTATGCAGGCACAGAGGGGAAGCGTTATTGATCCTACCCATCTGCAACCCAGCACTAGAAAGAGATGAGTGGTCAAAATTGGCCACTTTACCCCAGGGAAAGACCCCACACCCACAGTACAGGAGGCTGAGTGGGCCTTGAGGCAGGTGTGGTCAGCACAGAAAATCTCACAGCCACTGGGATTTGATCCCCAAATCATCCAACCTATGGGAAGTTGCTACACTGACGACATTACCCTGGCCACCTGGCTTCAAACACATTTACCCATCTGCAAAATTAAAATTTGTTCCTAACTCATAATCTGAAAAATTTGTGGGGGAGGGTCTTACACATACCATCAAAGTTATTAAATACATTCTGTGAGCAGTGCAAATGTTTATTTTATCTGCCACAGCTGCATGAATAACAGCTGCTACAGTAACTACACACCTCATTTTATTTTTCTTGTTTGATTACCAATATGTCAGCACTTCAAGTCAGAATACTGAAGTATGAAGTTGTTAAAAGTTAAAGTAATCTGTAAAAATCATGGGTGATCAACGTGAAAGGAAAGATACATCATCATCTAAAATACCAAAACAAAATGTTGCAGTCAGAACACAAATTTTAAATAAATGGTAATTAAATATGCTGAAGATTTTGCAGTGTGATAACCCCAAAACTGATTCAATCACTTAGAAAGTGATTTACATGGTACGAAATTATTACAGACTGTTCAAAATATAGCAAGACAACTAAACATGAAAAATATGAGTCAAAATAGTATTGCAACATTTCAGGGATAAAAAAAATGATCAGACCCTTTACCAAATGGTAGACAACCAAAAAAACACCACAGTTTCCAATGGAAAAGTTCAGTTACAATGACTTAAAAAAGCATGAATGTCAAAACAAAGGGCCAAAACCAACTCAATCACTTTTTCCCATACTGAAGGAAATTATACAATTACTCATTACAAATGTATTCCTCCAAAACCCCAGTCAACTAAACTCATGATCTATACCATTCAAAGCACAAAAACACATCTTTGGAAAAACAAGTGGATTCTACATGTCTGGCAATGTGCACGCCTATTTGCCTAATTTGGCCCAGTGTGACGTTTCTATTTTTATGAAACTACATATCTCCTTGAAAGAGTTAAATTAAGTACGTTAACATTCCTGTAGAGCATCTATTACAATCACAGTCCATCCATTCATCCACATTTCTTGCATCTTGTCTCACATGACACTTCAAACACTGGTTAAGCAGTTAAAATCATCAACTATGCATCACCATTTCCATGGTTAATGAACATTTGGAATGCAAGTGGTCCTACCAAAATTCAGTCAACCTAACTGAACTCAATCCCTCCAACCATGACACTCACCTCACACACACATACTGAATCAGAAGGGCACTACCAGCAGCAAGCATGCGGATGACTGGGTCCTCAAACAGCTGGATAGTGACCCATGCTCCTATTGCAGATACACACATAGATGTCACAATGGCTGCTGTCTGCAACCAGTGCTGAGTAGTAAAGCCAAGCTGCCAATCCAGTCGTGTTCCTTGCTCCACTTGATACACAGTCCCACACACCTTGCAGCGCAGAGAATCAGGAGTTGAAGAACTCTTTAAAAATTAACACAAAAAATTATCACATAATTACTGGAAAAGAACAAAAAGACACTAACATTTTGCTGCCAAAAAAATATATACAGTGTATATTAATCCGTTCGACTCTTGTCATGAGCTGTGGTCATTGCAACAACAGTCATTGTCCATTATGAATACACTTCCTTTGGTACTAGATTTCACACCCCCCTACAAAACAAAAGGTCAATTTATAGTACCATGTATCTTAGTCTAGGTCTGTAGACAGAATTGGAATGGTGATGTTCACATTCTGAAACTTAAACCTTTATGTGCAAACTGCAATGATTCTATGCATATGGATGACATGACATGTACTGAAAGTGAATTAATACTAACCTCTACAAGCCATCGCCGCAAACAATCGTGGTGTACACTACTGACATCCCCACGACACTGGCATGGTTGGATTAGTGGACCTGCATCCTGACGATCACCATCATAGCAGATCCAACAGACTTTGGAGAAACAGGCATCTTCCTCATCTGTAACAAAACAAATTAACAGACATAAAAATGTCATAATCTTAAGATCTGTCACATTCTAGCATTCCAACTTGACTCATCCACTGACGTATCACCACGCTTTTAAAATGTCTGAAATATGTTTTGGTACAGGTTCAGTTTAGTGCATAATCTCACGTTCTGGTTCAGCAGTGTAAGGGTGGCAGAAGGTATGGTAACGAGTCTGCAATGGGGTTCCATTCTTCTGGTGCTGCGTCACTATGTGACTAGCACCTGACATTTCAAGACAATGCAGTACATGGAGAACAGTCCTTGAAGAGCTGATAGTGCCTCAGCTACTTATGAAACTCCTTACATTTTATTAGGCATGAAGTTCTATTATTGTGTTAACAAGACCTTGCTCCTTTTGTATTTATTCTACTGTACATCCACCGGTCACAGCAAAGTATAGTTTCGGATTGACAATGTTCATGACAAATATTCACAGATGCCAGAAATAGACTGTATTTTGCACATTACACAATGTTTTATGTGCCTGTGGCTGTAAAAAGTCAGGTCTAAATTCTAGATGTTAATGTAAGTGCATTTCATATTTTATCTAATTACAAAAATACATCAAAGTACCAAAATTATATTCTAGGCCAATTGGAACAAGCTCTTAAGAGAATGGATCAAATTCAGAGTTTCGGCGTCATTCATTTGAAAGGTCTGGTTCCATTTCAGGCCGAGCGAAATGAAATGGATTTGTTCTTGTCTAGTACACAGACTTCCACAGCACATGAAAAGAATTTCACATTTTACATTCTCATCAACCAACACTGTACCAATAATCACCTGAACAGTGATCACTGCCACACATGTGCTTACCTGTAGCTTGGGCTGCTTTGTCAACTGTTTCCCCTTGCCCTGGCTGCTTGCCTGAAATATCCAAGTCTAGCTTTTTGAGAATACGCTTTGGGTTCAAAATCCATAGCTGCTCTGGGCTGAAAACATAAGAAGGAAATGAAAAACTAACAACACAAAAATCAGATACTTTATGCCTGTTTTCTCTCAACTTCTGTGCAACACACATAAAGGGAAATATAAATCAGAAAATAAATTCTGTATCATACTTAAAATTTACCAAAATCCTGTATGACAGAAGCAAGAGGATCCACTGTCCCCACAACTAGCCTGGGGAATTTGAAGAAGAAGATCCCCTTGCCCCTGCCACGAATCAAATCACCCTTCCTCAGTGCTCCAGCTTACAGCCTTGTCATTATAATGACTACACAAACAGCAATACATATATTAATGATGTCACAAATTTTCTTCTTACCTCATACAATTCCACAGAACACAAGGGAACCACAATGCTACACCTAGCTCCACCACGCGGAATACTATGTCATGCCAGTTGCGGCTGTAAAGTGGAACTCTGTAACATTGTAAATAAAAAAAGTAAACTTTTTTAACATTATGTAACATGACACATTAATGTTAATCCATTTCTCTGCTTACATGACCACTTGGCATACATATTCTTACTTAAAAGAACTTTCAGGTCGGTACACAAAAGGTTAAAATCTCACATTAAGCCACGAATTAATTCAGGACAACAAAATGGAATTGTTAATAAAAAAAACTTCTGATGGTTAATACGTGCACTGTAAAACTGCCAGATGCTCAAAAATGTTTCAAGCTGCACAACATGGCTGCTATGAAGGGAAGTGCAAATAAATTCAAGTGAACACAATGCACTATCGCCGAATCAATGACAGGCACATCCCCTTATTTTCTACCACTTCCTTCTCCAGTCCAACATATTTCACTTTTAAACTATTTACAAACCTGAAGTGTAACTGGTTTCTTATTTCTTTGCTATGAAAGAAAAATTAATTTACTATTGTGATCCTCTCAAGTTACACCCACCAGTGTGCAATAAATACGGTCCATATCCAACACCAGAAAAGACAAGAGGAACACTAAGTACTTGACACTTTGTGTGTGTGTGTGTGAGGGAGGTAGGGGGAAAGAGAGGGGTAGAGACAGTGAGTAAGCAAGTGAACGAGTGAGCGAGCAAGCATAAAATAATTATTTCGAATAACTTGTGCAAAAGAAAACACACTCACTTCTGCTTCCAAAACTCAGATAAAGTTTCACTGAAGAGAAAACCAACAACTATGATGAGCATGAACGCCTGAGACAAAAGACCAAATCGTGACTGATGGAGCTGGGAGGTGTCGATGCTTTGTTGGAGCAATGGATTACTCTCACTTCTTGCAAACAACCTTGTAGTTGCTGGGTCTGCACAGTCTCTGCCTGGTTCACCAGCTGCAGGAGTTCGGCTACTTGTAGCTATTGTTGTCACTGTTGTTTCAAGCAAGAAACCTCCACGAACCTGAAAGATACAACCCATGTACAAAATGACAGCATTAGGCGGTACCTCATGATAAAATAAACAATGCAAATTTTTACCTCAGACATGCCAATGCGCTGCAGTGTTCACTTCACACATTCAATGCAACAGTAATATGTTTTATGCATTACAGAAACATATGATAACAGGAGCCAGGACAGTACCATGAGTATACCAAGTTCTGGGCTGGAATGAGAGATTATGGTCAGATTCCCAGCAAGTGGAATAGACTTCTTCCTTCTCCAGAATGTTCAGGCGGAATCTCTGGCCCACCCACCCTCTTATTCAATGGACACTGGAGTCTCTTTCCCCAGGGTTACCCCCTTGTCAAGGCATGAGGCTCACCACTTACTTCCATCTAGTACAGCTGCAACTCCAACCCTCCACATGCCTTCATAATGTGCACAGCGACAACGTGTAACTTACCTTTAAAGCAACCTATCACCCTCTAATTGACAAAGCAATGTTTGGGTACATAATGATATACACATGACAGCAACATGCACTTTGTTTCAAATGACAGATGACATAAATCACATTAACGTTTAGCCACCATGCTGTGTGTGTGTGTGTGTGCGCACGCATGTGCACGTGCATGTGTGTGTCTGTAGGATGGCCATACCACTACCTCTCAGCAACTCCACTTTATATATTTAGTCAACAAATACATTTACTGATTTTTTGAGACATGCTCTATGTTTTTTCTTCACAAAATGCCACATTTCATAATCTCTTTTTTGGTTCATGAACAATTCACATTCTACATAAAGGATGCACTAAATTTTAAATGTCCGAATTTGTCAGCAAAAGGTTAAGTTTCAGTAAATGTGGACAAGCATCAGTAACTGAACAGCGTACATTACCTTCTGAACCAGATGAACAGAAATAAATCGTGAATCTTAACACTGAGTGTTCAGTACCCCCTACACTAACAGCCAAGTGTTCTAAGATGCAAGACCAAAGAATAAAAGATTATGTGGGAATGAAAACATAACACGACCTTGAGTTGTGGACAGAAAGGAGGCCTTACATGACCTTTAGCAAGTTCACGCAATGTTTAAAAATATAACACAGTTACTGCTAGTTGCTTTCGTTTATTTCATTTTTTATTTCGCATGTTGCTGGCATGTACCATCATTTCTCAACATATATCTTTCTTTTTTCTGCTCTCCCTTCAGAAATGACAGACAGGATTTCAACGTATTGTACATATACATTACACATCAAAAGTAAAACTTCTGTGTCTCATATACACAAATTCAGTAGAACATTTAACCAGTAATATCATAAACTGTACTTGTTTATACATTTTGTATTTCAAGACTTGTTCCACAACCTGTGGTTATTCTCACAAACTTCTGATTCAATGGAATGTATGACAACATACACGTCTACATATGTAGGTCTCCATTTCACCCCACATAACATATATACTACCACACCACACAATGTCCTTTTCATGTATGGAGTGTGGGGGCTTGTGCTGAATGTTCTGTAAGCACATATGTCAAAGTTTCTACAACAAAGCCTGAAACCTACTTCAAACTCAATACCCCCTGCTGTGACCTCTACAGCATTCCAGTTTTTTAACAGCACTCTCTAACACATATAACAAACAAAACAAAAAACAGTGCATAAACACTTCACAAGATGACTGTGGAAGTATTATTATATTTACACAGCAAACAAGAGACTAATTTGGCAAACAATTTACGCAACCCTTCAATCTCAGTAGCAACGCATTTCATGGCAACATTCAGTGACGCAGTTACAGAATAACACATCATACAGTGCTGAATGATGAATATCAAGCTGATCATGATTAGGAAATCCATAACGTTCAACACGATGATGATGATAATGATGATATGTCAAGAGAAGCCAGAATACTTGCATTTTGTACAATATGTGTAATCGTACTGGGTACTTATAAAATCTGGAGTATTTAAACTACTAAATCTGTTAGCATCACACATCAAGAGACCTACTGCTCAATCACTATATTGTAAGTTAACCCTCTGGTGCCAAAATTAAATTCCCAGTGCATTCTGCAAAACCACTGACACAAATTACAGGATTTAATTCTTTCACACAA
>Ga0131853_10008081_pt1 | contig 19139 bp, 10 predicted proteins | sample TergutLab28metaG_FD_92764 | JGI IMG/M metagenome (GOLD analysis project Ga0131853, IMG submission 92764) | Labiotermes labralis P1 segment gut microbial communities from Petit-Saut dam, French Guiana - Lab288 P1 (version 2) (version 2) | ecosystem: Host-associated > Arthropoda: Insects >...
AGTATGCAATATTATGAAATTTGACTGCTGAATTCGTGCTTTCCCCCCCCCCCCCGATATTTAGAAATAACTTTTTTTCCCAACCACACAACTCTTTTTTTTTTTCTTTATATAAAACAAAAAACAAAAATTAAAAAAAAGCCTTATGTTTCTGAGAAAAATGTGAGTTAAAAAAAGGGGGGGGGGGGGAAAGCACGAATTCAGCAGTCAAATTTCATAATATTGCATACTTCAGCAATAATCATGACTCCCCATTTCCCCTTGTGCGTGGTTGCATCAGCCGGTGGAGACTAACAGAGCATAACACAGAAAACAATGGAGATCAGCAGTGTATAACCGAATTACAGAAGTATGAATGGGCACGTTAAGATGACTGGAGAACCCACAACAGTTTATGCACTATACATATATTGTATACAAATATGAATACTTATTGTTACATCCTACGTGTTTCAGCCTTTTTTCAGCCATCTCCATGGAGGTACTCAACAAAGAAAAGTATAATAATGGTTAGCTATATCACAATGTGCAATAACAGTTAAAATACTAACATTATAAGGATAAAAAAATTTAAAAAGGACAGTACAGAATGTATATCATATATTGCAACAGTTGTTATTTGAACTGCAAACACCAACTGCAGAAATTCATCTTCATATTCAGGGATATGTCTGTGTCTCCTGTGGTTGTTTATATATCACCATGGATGAATGCAGATTGAGGATAAGAGATCCAATGTATACACAGGGATAAATTCAAATGATCTCAAAGAAGTACAGTGTGGACTAAATTCAAAGTAACTGAGAACTGGGTCTAAACTGGATCTGTTTTCAACAAGGTAACAAACACAGTATGAGTCACATGTAAGGTATATGTGTGTGTCTAACAGCAATGTGGAAAATCAGCATCCATATAACTGAAAGCCTACTGCATACAAAGCATTGAGGTCTACTCTGCGTAACTTCCTGCATTTATTCTTCTCTGTTTAACCTTTTACGACATGGGTACTGTCAACTGAAAACGATCTGTTCATAAGTTACAGACACCTTTGTTATGCCACAGATATGCAAAATATTTTCACTAGACATCCATTATCAAACAGTGAATAATGTACTGAAGCTTACACACATGTTGCACATTGATTTATTACCGTGTAACAGAAGTGATAGACACACACATTTAAGTGATCATGTGCTGATGAATGTCTTAATACATGTACAGATATCACTTCATTTAGTCAGTGACTGACGAGTGTTCAACCACATGTTTATTACAACACAAACACAATGTTTTGTTTCCATGTTATACAAACTTTGTTCTTTGTGATGGAAATGAGAACTACAGCAACAGTTAACAAAATTTATCTTCTCACATGGTGGACGGCGAACAGCAGTACCATATCAGTCCTACAATATGATTCTTCAAGTGCAGGCTTTGCAGCCCATAAGATTAATAGATTTGTTAATAACATGAGGAATAACTAACAAGTACCAGGACTGATTTTATACAAACAGAACTATCAAAGGCAGTGCACGATCGAGTCCTCAATTCTTTTTTAAACTTCATGAGAATAAAGAACTGCCGCAAGACAAAATGACCCAAGCAGTACAACTCTGTATTCAGAAACTGCAGAGAAAATTGCGAGGAAAATTTTGCATCCACATTATCACTGCTGATTCTTCGCTCACAATTAAAATCCTCAGGAGTCTACGGGGTTAAGGAGCGCAACTTCTAGCCTGAAGGCTATGGGGTTATGCCTGGTCAGTCACTTTCCTTTCTTACTTTTTTTTTAAATAAACATTTTGTATTTTTAGTCTTATTACCCTTTTATTTATTTCCTTTACAGTATGTGAGTGCTAATTTGCCATCAAATATATCTTTTATAAACAATGTGAGAAGAGTTGGCTAGTTTATTGACTTTTACCGTCTATAGAACACATACTTACATAAATTTAATTTCAGTGTTCAATGCTTTGGTTCTTTTCTGCCTGTGTGGTGAGTATGAATACAGTTGTAAAAGAAAATACGTTTATTGCTTCAATGAAGCAATAAATAATTGTGAACAAGTAAGAGTAAGGACATCACAACAGTCAGCCATGCAAGCTACATTTCAATCCATCCTCAGTGCACACCATCAGAAACAACAGCTCATGAATCAATGAAATAAAATGAGGCAAAACACAGGTTTGCAAAAGTTAAGTCAGAAAAAGTAAATAAATTAGCTCACTAATCTCACAGTATTTCATTAACAATATAGTTGTATATCATATTAGCTTCAAAATAATATAATGGACAATTAATAAAATACTAACACAAGCAAAAATAAATATATACAAGTTAAGAGTAGCAAAAAACAAAAATGACTAGTGCAAACCCATGGCCTTTAGACTGGTAGTCGCACTCAACCCCTAAACTACTGATGGTTGTAGCTGTGAAAGAAGAATCAGATGTGCTAAGATACATATACAATTTCCCTGTCAATTTTCTCTCCCATTTCTGAATACAGAGTTGTACTTCTGGGCCATATTGCCTTATGGCACATGTTATTGATCGTTCCATGAAGTTTAAAAAGAACCAGTGAGCACTTGATCAGGTACTCTTCTTGTAAGATTAAGGAAGTTAATCCAATCCTTCACAGTAGCTTCCTTGACTTTCCACAGTGACTTTGGTGATTCTGTCATCTGTGGAAGCACTTCTGATACTTCAGTTTTACAGGATTCTGACAACATATCACATTTAGGACCATTCAGCTTTTGGACTTCAACCACTGTCCAATGTTTCAAAAATAAAAACATGAATGCATTTTGGAAACAGGATCCATAGCTGTCCTGGATAAAAATGTGGGAAAGAATTTAGTTGGGCCTGTTAGATACACCTACTTTCAATCCCTGAGCAACCTACGTCAGTTCAACTATCACCCCATCACCCCCCCCCCTCCCACATGTTATGACAGAAACAATTCCAGTTTCTAAAACATGGAATTAATTTTTCAGTACTTTGGTACACTACTCCCGTGGTGACATTCCACTTCTGTGTCATATATGGATGTGGTGTAAAATCTGGCACACATGATCTGTAAAGCACTAATGGAATGTTCCTGGCCAAAAAAGGAAATACTTTCTTGTTACTCACAAGACATGACAAATTTTTCCAGACTTTCCTCACTCCTGTGGCCTGAATAAAGATAAATGTGGCACATTGGCAACTTCTGCTGCTACTTCACAACGTCACGCATCTCACAACAAAATGCATCACAAACAACAGAGTGTATTCCTCACTATGTATGTTTATCAGCAACCTTCACGAATAAGTGTCAGCTATTTCCAACAGATCATCACTATAATGTTCCGAATCGCTTTAAGATTTATCCCATTTTACACAGAAATTGAACCCAAGTGCCAATATTTCACACAACATATCTTTTATTTCTTCTTCTTACTTTTAATAACTTCATTCCCCTCCCGCCATTCTAGTGACTACAATTTAACATTTTAAGATTGCTTGGTTTCAAAGTATTAAGAGGTTAACCTATGTTTGGATTATAGGAAATTATTGAATATAGTAATAGAAGAGTTTGTAACATATATACTTTAAAATGACAAAACCTTCCTAATTCCATCTCTGACCACCTTCACATCCTAGTGTTTCATAAATCAGGCAGTTTCTTATGCCTGGACAGGAGTCAACATAGAAGTGCCAAACGAATCAGTTCATTAATACCTATATTGTGTGCTTGATTTCTTTACAGCCAATTCATACCTGCTAACTTCATTATCGTCACACTCGGCAAACTCTTGATTTAATTTCATACTTAATACATGAAATGCTGCATTCCTTTCCATCACCAGATCAAATGACCACACAGACAGATAAAAATTTAAACAAACTTGTTTCAGTGGAAAGGTTAGGGGGCTAGCCAAATAAAAACAATTACAGCACACAAATGACAGGCTGCTTTCAAACGAACTGTTAAGAAAAGTGTAGACACTACATCTAGCAATACAAATACTTACTAGGTACAGTGACCTTCACACAAAACTGCTACATTAATTTGATGTGCAGCGTAAAGATACAGAAGAAGAACCATTACCATTCCTCAAGACTTTCAGATCGGAATACTTAGTTTTGGACTTCACATGCTGCTGTCAAGTGATGGAATAACTCTTGATTTCCACTGACTCAAATGTTAATAAATATGTCTCCTCTAGTTTGTTTCCTGAGCTAGCAACACTTACCAATTCTCCAAGAAAATAAGTCCTAAACATAACCACCTGCACTAAAAATGACACTATACTGTTTACCATACTTACTTAACAAAGAGCATTAAATGCGAAATAACTGGCATAGTTGTCACTTCTATGAGTGTGTTCCTAAATCAAGAATGGCTTCAAGACTACCCTTCCCATTTGATTTTGTCCCCTCACTTAGGGGTGGAAAGACCATGAAGCTTACCATCCATTCTTGTTTACTGCTAAAGATGTGTATTATTTACTGCCTTGCTCACAACTAAGCTACATTAGCGGTGAGTCAAGCCAAAATAAAGATCAAATATTTTTTCAGAACATTTATTCCAACAACTGCATAACAATAACATTTCTATTTGGCAATATACATATTGTCTAAGGTGGGAACATTGAAATAACACATTTTTAGTACTGCCTTGCAAAGGGAGAAGATAAAAATCTGGTTTTTTGTTTCTTTCACAATTCATATTAGACCTAACAACAAACTTTGTAATACACAGGCCTAACAAAATTTCTTTCCTCCCTTCTGAAATGATGCAGTTTGAAAACCAATGGTACACACTTATGCTGCTGAATAACGTTGACAAATACTTGAATACTGTCAGAGACATGTTGCATCATGTACCGCATGACTGAAACGAGGCATATGTCTTCACAAAAGCAAACCAAGTTTTGTAATTTAAACTTCACAATCACTGACAGCAGCTTCAGAAGAGATACAGACAGTATTCCAAAGGAAGTTATAAGGCATGCACACAGCAATACATATTCTAAACTAGCCATACCTTAGCTTTTTGTGCAAGCTTCATTTCCTCCTTCTTGAAGTTGCGTTGGTATGATGTAACAAGCCTCCTCAGCCTTGTATTCATCTCAACCACAGATGGCCAAGGACACTTTTTTGGATCATCTATAGGCAACTTCTCTTCATCTTTTGCACTAGCCAGCTGATGTTCAGCTGAAGATGAAGCTGATTCTGGATGCTCTGGGGTTGGGATTGAAGAAGGTTCGGCAAGCATGTCTGAAGGAACTGCCTCCCTCGATTCCTTCACCCCCAAAGAGTTTTCCCCTTCAAGGGTTTCCTCATCTTCAGTAATTTTACCAGTGTCTTCCTCGTTGCTATTTTGAATGACGTGGAGAAAAAAGCCACTTAAAAACTCTCTACCTTATTACCAGGAAGTTGTAAGATGAAAGTGTGGATACCCTTCAGGTCGGAAAACTAAGCATTTTAATTTCATGTAATCCTGTATGGTTAGCTACCCAACAAGGAAACAGAAACCAAAGACAATGACAACAGAAGGGGTGGGGAGGAGGTCAAAAGCAGTGTGGGATACACAGACAAACAAATTCCAATCCCGTGCTAAACTATAGGTATTTCAAACACAAGAGAAATGGGGCAGGTGGCAGCACTCATTCATCCACATGTATGGTAAGTCTGTATACATGAAACCCACATCACACTAAGTTTGCATCTGACAGGCTTCTGTATGGAGTGATCCTTCACATTAACTTTTACACCCAAAATTAAACCTCTGGTAACAGAAGTTGACTATAGACAACACACAGCATAAAGCCCAAAAAAACAATGTCCACTGAAGTCGTCAGCCAAAAACATGCAAAGTAATCCCAGGTCTCTTGCAAAGCACACTTGACACTTAATTCTGGCTCTACAGGATTAATATACTTAACATTTAACCTTAAGCTCCTACATCACACAGAAAATGGCATCTCCATCACAAACACTTGCCACTTAATGCTTTTTAGGGAAATAACTGTTAATTACTCTGAGAATCCTATGAAACCTACAGACACACTGTGAGATATACATTAAAGCATGTCACCCACATAACAGCCACTGTGCTTTAGGGAGTTAAACCGTGAAACTAGCACCCCAATCCCATATATCATGATAAGTCCTCTAATGCCAAAGTGGTTGTACATAGATTGGTATATTCTGTAGCATCTTGAAAATATTCACAACCATGCCCTCTGTTAAGGATTATTATAACTTTACTAACTGCAGTGTACTCCATAATCCTTGAGGGTTCCTGTAATCCAAGAACTGCCACATGTAAGCGGCGTTTCAGGTTTCTTAGTCAACAAACGTAACTAATCCCTTAGGTTTCAAATAAGTTTTAGACCAGCCAGTAAGTACTGACTTCAGACTGAAATGTCTACCTGCCCACAGGGAAATGTAAAAGTTATGTGAATTATAAAGAAGAAGAAGAAGAGAACAGGAAGATGCGAATAATGACAAAATGTTCTGAACTGCAATATTATCACACATGAATTGAAACTGGAAACTGGTTACTCCCAAACAAACCAAATTACCATCCAATAAAACACGCAAACTGCAAACACCTGTGAATAATATTCCTGATGCTCCTTCACTGTTTGTAATAGACATTTTGTAGATGTGACTATCCAAGATACTTAACAGGCTTACAGGAAGTGTAAGTCATAGCCACACACTCAACACCATAATGCTGCGAAACTGGCAAACATACTGAGAGTACAAATGTATGTCACACTTGGCACATACACTCATCTGTGTGGATGTGTTTTGAGACATTGTTTACAGAGGTTACAAACTGAACAAGACTTCCAAAACTCAGGTGTAACAAAATGAACCAATGATTTCAAGAGGATATTTCAGGAAAATTATGAAAGTATGTTGAAGACTTTACTATCATTAATTTACCCACAAAAATGCATCAAGTTCGACCCCATAGGTTACAAGATACAGCAAAATGTGAATGGTGTGTTCCACAGAAGTGTATACGGTGCAATTCAGTGACAATTTAAACACTGACTTGAGGGATCAAATTGCATTCATGGAAATTCCCTTGGACTCCTTCAGACTAAACAGTAGAATTGCTATAATTTTTAAGTGTCAGAATACTAGTACAAAACCCACATGCACAAAAATTCATCTATCTGTTGCCCACAGTAAATGAATATTGAAATGACACATGTTATAATATTTCCAAACAGAAGGATACAGGCCACACACCAACTATGTATTTCTGTCATTTTTTTCAGCCCCTCATTGACAGCAGCTGAACCACACAACCCTAACTCACATCAAACAATTTTTTTGTCATACTCATAACAAAACTTACTTCTAAATCCAGCGAGGAAGCACGTGTGTGTGTGTGTATAGGAGTTGTCCCTGTGGCAAAGCACCACATTATAAAGGTGTATATATGAAATGGAGATAAAATGTCATAAGTTCTCAGCACAAATGGAGGTTAGTGGTCAGCATCACAAACCAGCTCCTAAATTCCAAGAAAAAGAGTAACACCCTGTTCCCATAAGAAACTAAATGAGAACTGTTTTGATAAAGCAGTGAATGCAAAGGCTATTCCTTGATCTACTGAACAACAAAACCAACTGTTTACAATGAATGGAACGACAGTCAGGTAATATCAAATTTAAAAGGCTGTGCAGTATCAGCCATGGCCCAATATATGGTACTACCTTGGCATGTGTGTTGATAGACTCTCGAAAGCTAATAAATATCTCAATTTGGGTACATGATTTGTGGAGAAACGCTGAGATAATGAATGGCAATTTGGTGGCTGGGGAAGGGAAATAAGAATGAATAAGAATATGGCTTTATGTAATATACAAGCTTTGAATTTGTTTAGTGGGGCCTACAAAATCTACCAAAATCCCTTTGAAAGGGCCAATGCCAACTTGAATGTAAACCAGATATATACCATCAAAACACAAGACATGAAAAATATTGTGAAGGTAGCCATTCACTGTTGTCTCAAAATACAGTTTAACTTCCTGTTTCGAGCTGCATACAATTTGTTTCATTTCATCACCTGTACATAAAATATTATTTAACAACTAGGCTCAATTCAACTCTCTATTAGTTTCTGCTGTGAACTTCACTCCTACAGAAGCCTTCATTATCTACCAGTTCACAAAATTAATGTGCTTGATGGAAATGGGTTGTTTGTTGCTGGAGAAGCAATCTGTGACATAGGAACACAAACTGCAAACAGCAACACACTTAAAGCCAGCCTGCAGCAGCATAGCAACATAACCTAAATAACATGCATGCAATACTTACACTGTCACTGTGTTATTGGCAAGCATCAGCATAGCAGAACCAACATCAGGGCCACAGCGTGCGAGGAAACCGAGTGTCGGGTCGTTTCTCATAGCAGGGTAGCATTCATAACCGTGTTTGTAGGTACCCACCAGAAGTGATCTATCTGCATCTGTGTCCCACCAGGGGGCAGGGGGCTGATCACAATAGGGTGGGTATATCGGCAAGGCACTGTGAACATCAAGACCCGGGCGAACACAAACAGGTGCCCGTGAGAAAGTGTCTGCTAGCCCATCATGCCCTGAACAGGATGCTGGTAATGGGGTAACAATGTCTTTGCTAGTTCATCATGCAAATGAGGTTCTGGCCATATGGTAGCAGTCCGCATCTGGTAGGACATCATGCCTGAAATGAGGGTTTGGTCATGGAGGCCAGGAAACTGACCTCCCTCAAGTTCTCTCCAAACGTGAAATATGCATTTAAATTACTTACTTCGGTAAGGGATTGGAATCATTACTCAAGAGATAACATTTCTCAAACTTGGTCTGAACAGTGAAAACAGGAGTATATGTACATAAATCTACTCCTGAGGAAACCAGACTCAACAATTTTTAAAAGTTTCTCAACGGAAGATGAGAAAATCAGAACACTTTGAAACGGAATATCAAAACAAGGACAACTGCTGAACACAATATACCAGAAGCAATTCAACACATGGCTGGTATATGCAGCCAGAGAAACGTTAACTATTTCTAAGCAGCAATGTCATTCTTGAGAAGCCAACAGCCCACTTAGCTGGTAAATATCTCCCCACTTCAATGGAACCTGACGCTCATTACTGTGTTCACAAGAAGTTGTAAATGGATGTATACTGGGCGAAATTAATGTAGTTTTACATATCCTCACACTATTTCCTTAGAGTCTATCTTACTTTTACCCTCCACTCTGCACTTAGGTCTGATCTCTTCTATACAGAAATTAACACTGCGCCTCCATTTCTCATCTCTCTCGTGTATGCTAAAGGCTCTATCCAGCTCATCACACTTGCTGTCATCCCAAAGACCAGGTGAATACCACTGATTATGATCCACGGGTGAAACAGATGGGCCACATGGCACACATGGGAGAGAAGAGAAATGAAACCACATAGAAGACTGATGCATATACAGGAGGATAACGTTAAAAAGTATCTAACTAAATAGGAGGGGACCGCGGTAGCATGGTGGTTAAGGTGCTGTGCTACAAATTGGAAGGTCGATGGTTCGATCCCAGATGGTGTCAGTGGATTTTTCATTGACACAAAATCCTTCCAATTGCACTATGACCCTGGGGTTGACTCAGCCTCTAACAGAAATGAGTACCAGGAGTATTTCTTGGGGGTAAAGGCGGCCGGTGCGTAAGGGTGACAACCTACCACCATCCTGTGCTGTTGTCACGAAATCTGGGAACCTTAACTTCCTGGAACCCTCTGGGCCTGTCCAGGCTTGTAATGGGACTGCTTTATCTTTTTTAACTAAATAGGATGGGAAGGTATGGAGTGGATTCATTTGGCTCAGGATAGTGGACTGTGGTGGGCTTTTGTGAACATGGTAACAAACCTTCAGGTTCAATAAAATGTGGGAATTTGTTAACTAGCTGAATAACTAGCTACTAACGCAACAAGAAAAACTCAGCTCCATGAAGTCAGGTACTACAAAGCTCCTCAATATGGTGTTTCTCCAACCTGCTGTTATAAGAGTAGACCTAACTACCAACGATTTGTAAACAGCTGTTCATAAGAATGCTGGAACAACTAAAGATCATTTCCTATTATCTCTACAGCATTATCTACACAATGATATGTCTGCTGCAATTCCATTTGATTTCTTCACAGCTTATTCATTAAAATGAAGTGAGAAGCTAGTTTAGCCAGTACTGTACACAGTCTGTACAGCATACAGTTCAATACAAACATATTCCACCCACATTATTTATATATTTCATCCTACCAAGTGTTCTGATTTATCTGGTCTTGATTTGTGTTACATTGCCTTTCCTTTTGATGAAAATACATGGTATCAATTACTCCTACCATTTCATCTTTTCTGTGTGTATGGAAACATCTCATGCACAAGTAAGGTTACTAGAAAGCTGGACAAAGGGCATGCCATGATAGGTTTCAGGGCCCTGCACTGGTCTGATCACCAACTCAACTGTAAGCTCATGTATATGGATTTGAAATTCATATATGTGAGACACTACACATACGCAAAAACATAAAACAGAACTAATGAGAGACACTACACATAATGTAACAATATGAACAGAACTATACCAACTAACAATTTAAGTTAATGAAACTGGGGGGGGGAAGTGGTATATATTTTTAGGTTTGTTCACAACAACGCAAAGAGCAACCAGTAGCTTTGTCATGTCTGTCTGTCCACCTGCCTGCATGGCACTACTTCGCTCCCACTGAATAGATTTTCGTGAAATTTAATAGTTGAGGACTTCTCAAATATGTCCAGAAAATTAAAGCTTTTTTTTTTAAATATGACAAGGATAATGGGTACCTTACATGAACACTTATGCACATTTACAGTAATATCTTTCCGAATTATTCTTAGAATCAGGAACATTTCAGACAAAATTTGTAGAGAATAGCAACACACATTTTACGCTCAATCAAAATTTTTCCAAAAATTGTGTTATTAATGTAACAATGTGAAAAATATGGTACAGCCAGACAGGCCACAGATGACAATATAATGCTGCAGAGAATACATGTGCATTGCATGCTGGTCAACTAAGGCAAGAATACAGATATGCACTCATTATATTTCACACTTATAGCTTTCACACGGAAACAACAGTTAACCCAATATGTCCCAATGTTACGTTATACGCACACTGTTCATCTTGTTTAGTATTTACCACTGTTGTGCCACAAAGCAGTAGCTTTATGTATTAACGACTGCCAAGAAATGAAGCACTGGAGGATGTAGACAGAACTGCATATGTGATACCTAGCAACCACAGACACAGAACCAGAAGATGCAAAGTGGTGAAATAAAAGATTTGATATATAATTTACCGTTATTTAAAATAAAACCTTCAGAAAATTACAACACCTACTGCCTATTATTCCTTTAATATACACGTTTGAAAAAACTGATAAAGTTCGGTTTGAGGCAGGAGTTCAGACCACAACACGCCACAACTAAATATCTGCATGACAACGTTTAGCGCAAACATCCTAAAATTCACTCACATTTGTTCGGCAGTTTTGGAAAGATTAAGTGGATGGATGGTTACAAACACCTTGCCTGTACATGCTCACTCCTTGCACATAATGAATATGGCAATGTAACTGGAGAATGTCTACAAGGAATGCAAAAGACCTTTTAAAATATCCCAACATAATTAAACCTCAAAAAGTTTGGCAGAGGGTGTTGCGACTGTGGATATGTGGGTTGTGACACAATGTACTGGATATGTGGGTTGTGACACAATGTACTGGATATGTGGGTTGTGACACAATGTACTGGATATGTGGGTTGTGACACAGTGTCCCGGATATGTGGGTTGTGACACAGTGTACTGGATATGTGGGTTGTGACACAATGTATTGGATATGTGGGTTGTGACACAATGTACTGGATATGTGGGTTGTGACACAGTGTACCGGATATGTGGGTTGTGACACAGTGTACTGGATATGTGGGTTGTGACACAATGTATTGGATATGTGGGTTGTGACACAATGTACTGGATATGTCGGTTGTGACACAGTGTACCAGATATGTGGGTTGTGACACAGTGTACTAGATATGTGGGTTGTGACACAATGTACTGGATATGTGGGTTGTGACACAATGTACTGGATATGTGGATTGTGACACAATGTACTGGATACATGGGTTGTGACAGAGTGTACCGGATATGTGGGTTGTGACAGAGTGTACTGGATATGTGGGTTGTGACACAGTGTACTGGATATGTGGGTTGTGACACAATGTACTGGATATGTGGGTTGTGACACAGTGTACTGGATATGTGGGTTGTGACACAGTGTAGTGGATATGTGGGTTGTGACACAGTGTACTGGATATGTGGGTTGTGACACAATGTACTGGATATGTGGGTTGTGATACAGTGTACTGGATATGTGGGTTGTGATACAGTGTATTGTATATGTAGGTTGCGACACAATGTACTCCTGCTGGTGGTTTTTTAATTCCTCTGGAACAGCAGAATCCACCTACAAGATTACACAGCTTCAAAGCCAAAAAGACCACAATTGGAGCTCCCCACAGCCGATTTATCACTTTGATTAACTGCTCTACGTTCCATATTTCCCAGCCCTATGAAGAGTCCTCTTGTCTGTTAATTTTTTACAAACAATGGGGGATCATGGATGTATGAATTTAAAGCCTGTACTTTTTTTGGACACCTATGGAATATGGAATATTTCTCATTATTACTTATGTGACTCTTAAGCATGGGAGAGGAACTGTGGGTATGACATATTCTTGCATCTAGTGAACGAAACTAACACTGTTGTAGCATTTACAAATGAAAGCAGTCTATGCAGGACACATAGCATGTGAAAAAATTTGAACATAACTGAGATGGAGAAATCAAATATCAGGTAGACTTCTCACGCACAAAGAATGCTCGCCAAATTGAAGTAAATCAACGTATTGAAAAATTCAAGTTCTGTTCAGATTCAAATATTATACAAAACTATATTCACTCATACTCCTGTGTACTGACACTCCAGCATGAAATACAACAGCAGCAAATTAACACATTTACACTAATTAGCACACCAACTAATGCACATATATAAAATTTTTTACGTTGAAACATTTAAAATCGCTCTAACATGTTTCGATCCTAAGATCATCTTCAAGGAGCTACGCTGTTCCTTGCTAAATTCACATTTTTAAAATACACTCACTGAATGATTTTCTTATATTAATTTAGTGTTGAGGCAGCATGTCGTATTGTGTAAGTCGTATGCCACTCTCAGCGGCGTATGACTTACACACTGCACTAGTTGGTGTGTTAATTAAATGATTCTACGAAATGCATGGTGCAATGATGAAAACATTTACAACAAGTTTACTGAAGTACCCGAACCTTCGTTTATATTTCAAATGTAAAAATTCAAACATTATTAATGACGTACGTATATATGAGAAAAGAAAAGAATTTTACGATGTTAAAAACAAATTTAATAATTTTGATGTACTATGGAACCTGTTATTATCAGGTGGTGTAATCAAATTCTTCACACAAACATGGGTCAAGTTTGAATTTAATAGTAGTCTCTAGAGGGAGTGAAATCTATAGTGCAGTAAAATTAAAAATCATGTACCTTGTAAAAGTACCCACTGCCAACACAAAGCAAACAATTATGAAGCACTTAAGAGTATATGAACAAAACAAATATCACCATTTCCAGGAAAGCCCACAAGCAACAACAGTGTTAGTTGTGACAACATGGCCACATAAAAATCACAATAATAATCACTTCTGGAAAACTGCTGACTACATGACTGAGCAAAACACATAAAAATGTGACATTCAGCCCTATTAATAGCAAGGCAACAACCTACCTCTGAAAAATGTTTCCCATTTTTCAAGATGGGTTGCTAAATTATATAATGCAATATGAACCCAAAAATAAACCAGTGCAGGAGCCTAAAGGTGACAACTGTGCCCATTCCAGACCACTCACATGTCACATACACCCCACAATGAGGAAACAGAAACAGGTACATTTAGAAACGTCAAAAAGTGCATCAAACTAATGTTAGCACTGGATGAAAGAGGATGCACTTACTATATATGGAAATCAAACGCACATAAATCATTACAATATAAATTTTTCATCCACGTAATAACTCCTCCTTAAATGACTTTCTCTGAATAAAGCTATTTTGTGGACAATAAATTCATTCTGATTTCTCCTTCTGTGAACTTTTCATTTTCACACTTCATATTAACAAATGACCATCTTCCTATTCCTCTCTGCACTAACATCAGTAAATTTTAAACTTTTCTTACTAAGCAATTAATAGAAAATATAATACTTAATACAAATTTGAAATATATGATACTATGAGAATGAACTAGCTTTTTGATGTGCTAAGTTGGGTAGTCCTTTCACACAGTGCAAAACACATTTGGGTCAGCTAACAATATTGTGACAAAATTAAATTGGACACATAAAATGGCAGGCAAAACAGCTTAGTAAAAGCAGCCAATAGGAATGTTACTTCTTGTAGCTTATAAGTGAACATCAACATGCAAAATGTATAAATTTGGACCCAAAATATAAGAAACTGAAATGACACTCCAAATTATATTAAACATTATGATGGGAGAAGTGCTTCTGGAAAATCTTCTCATCTAAAACCTATAACAAGTTTAGTAAAACATAACACATCAATCACTTAATACAGGGAAAATTACAAAATTACACAATTCTGATACCGAATTAATTTAAGATCCACAAATTCCTGCCTGTACTTGTGGTCCCACACCATACCATACAGGTGCAGGTATAAATGGAGGTAAAGCACTCCACAGTTATCTGGAGTTGATGATGAAAAGAAGAACTCTTACCCCTATCATGATAAAATTGCAGTCTGTTCAGTCCAAAGGCAGTGATTGAACAAACTGTTCTCCATTTGGCTGAAAATTTAGGTTGAAAGACTTAAAATGGCTACTTACATCAATGGCCACAAACACAGCAGCCACAGCTTTAGTTTTCATAAATTACAAACTAAATCTTTGTAACAATAAAATGGCTACTTTGACATTAGCCTCTTCTTCAGAAAGCAACCCTTCATATCAAATATTCCACTGGAAAATAATTTCTCCTCAATTTAATGCAATATCAGTATTGTATATGCCACTATTCTTATTTGAAGAACAATGAGGCCTCCATAAATGTGATCCACAAATGATAGCCACCTTCAAATACCATATTATAAGACTGATAGTTTCTAGACTACACATAAATTACACATTTAATAACAAAGCAAATATCACAATTAACCCTCTGGCACCTAATATCAGGTATACCTGTCACACAGAGCACTACTCAAAATACCACACAATGGGTACAGCCTTTATTATGAAGCACCTATTTAAATTCCAGTCTGCTGTACATCACACTGGGCATTTAATTCCAGCACCAAAGGGTTAATTAGTAGGAACCATATCAAACCATGAGTTTTAAGCCTTGATAATAGTAACAGCATTGCAGCAACCTCCAAAACAGTATGAATTTCCCTAAATAAGAAGTAAATTAATCAAGTACACTATAATAAAACCACAATCCAGATGCCCTCAAATTAAGTTTGTAAATCCTTGTTTTCAGATGTAATTCAAAGCACCACAGATAGTTTTTTTTTTTTAAATTTAGAACAAAGCATGACACTACATTACAGGTTATAAACGTTTCTCTGATTTGTGCCTTTACTGGTGATAAATGGTAAGCGCTACAGTGAAATTACTGGCTACAGGCGGGACGGTCCAGGATCAAATCCTGGTGGGGACTAAATCTTCTGCCCACCCAGCCTCCTGTACAATGGGTACCAGGTCTTTCCCAAGGGTAAAGTGCGGACAGGGTGTGCTGCTGACCACTCACCCCCTTCCAGTGCCATGGTCATGGAAGAGTAGAGCTATACCTCTACCCACTCTCTGGGCCACATTGGGCCTTTAACGGGATCACTTTACCTTTTTATCTTTACTACAATGAAATTATATCAGGGGAAGGTGGAGATAAAGATGTATACATTTTAAATAGCAATTAAATGACCACAAAAGACATGATTTACAGAGCAGTTCACTCCTTCACTTCAAGCCCTATAAACACCTGTTTATACAGAATTCCAGTATATGAACACATTCTCTAGCATAACCAAAATAACACACTATTCCACAATCTGACTGCAGTTTAAGGTCACACTAAAAAAAAATGTTTTCTATAAATTCCCTTCACTTATGCAAGATCTCAGGAAAGAATAATGACAATGCACATGATTCAAGTCTTCCGGGATGTTATGTCACACTTGGGTTATACACCAGTATGTGACAGTTCCCATGAACCTCAAAATTCAGGATTAAAACCTTTCATGATCACCCATTTTAGTACCATTGTTCGGACCTTTTGGACTGGTTCCAATAAAATGGGATGTGATCATGTAGCTAGCAGGTTGGCTTCCCCACTCTCCTGCCACTGCATACAGCTCAGTCAAGCTCCGCCTTTCATCAAATGAGGCCATTACTTTTGTGCTCTAAGGAATGCCAGTTCCTTCAAACATTTCATGTATTCTATTCTTCCAGAATTCGTTCACATTATACTAAAAGTAAACTCAGATGCTTTCATGCTTTGTGAGGTTATTTTACATTTTTATTACTAGTATATCAGTAGTTCTTGGAACCAAATAGGTTTTTTGCACTGAAAATGATATACCATGTGCATGATGGGTTTTTACAGGTTCCAATTAATAACAAAGATTGAGATACTACTGCATATTTCTTCTTATGCTGCTTGACCCTGAAAATGAAGCTGCTACAAACCTTCAGAAACTGGGAACTATAACACAACTTCCCTGAAGACTTAAATCTTCACTTGATTTATTTGGTATTACATTAACTGCCTACAGTGCTATCTTCCAACATCTAAATCCATTTTTAACTTATGTCTCAAACACATACTGAATTTCAGCTGTTTTAACTTGTTTTGCAATATGTGGTGTGTGTATGTATGGGTTTCATAATGTGTGGGTGTTAATATGTATTGGTTTTGTAATGTGTGGGTGTTTTGGTAATACATGTACTTGTATTTACAGTGTTTTTGTATTGTTTCATTTATGTATATTTTTTTTTTACACTTTTTGTTTAATTTTGTAAGTTATGTATTTTATTGTTATGTTTACATATTCTTATTGTTATGTATGTTCTGTTCTGTATATTCTGTTTTCATTGTGCCAACTGGCACTCTTCGGCTACCCTGACTGAGGTTTTTCTGTGCTTTTTCCTCAGTTGTAAGGCAAATGTCAGGGTATAACTCGCAAAGACGGGGCAGAGCCCGCACTCTTCCCAAATTAATTGTGTTGTTCTGTGTATTGTTTGTGTGTAAATGCGTACTGTACTACTGCCACCGGGTGTCAACCCAACTGCAGTTAACTAATATATTTATTATTTTATATTTACACTCCCACATTCTGATATGCTATAACATCTCTAAATTGTGTAGATTTCTGTAAACTGCATGTTTCAAGTCTCCCCACATTAAAGTTACAAACATTCATATCTCGGATTGTAAATGCCACAGTCCTACACTGACAATCAATCTATCAACAGTATTCTACACAGCCCCCTTTCATTTCCATGCTTTGTGTTCCTGAATTATCCTCCCAAATATATGCTTAACTAATGTTCAAGAAGAAACACAAGTTGTTCAGCCGTTTACTTAGCCACAACTGGACACAAAACTAAGACTGAAAGCTGACAGGTGACTAGTTATAAAATCCAACAAACAGTTATTCACAGAAATGCACCAGGCACTTCTTACCACAGGACAGTCCTACAGCAGTGACTATAATGCATAAATCACTGTACAGTAACCTCAAATAAGATATGTGGCTGCTCGAATGAAATGCCGCAATGACCAATGACCCACTCTGCAGAGATTAATTGAAAACTTACAACTATTCACTAATAAATATTTATTCTCCATCCTACAAAAGCACCATGTCTTGGTACTAGTGTCAGTAAATTAACAACACTGTAAAGTTTCATGCATAAAAAATGGAACTAGTTTATGTTCCCAGATTAATTATTCTACAGTGAAACCTCAATGCACTGCTGCTGAAGGAACCATGGAAAACAAACAACAAATGCAAAGTTGCCAGAAGAGCATTAAATGTGTCACAAATACGAAAACATCATAACGAAAAGATTACATTTTGCCCTTAGTCCTACAAATATAGTAAATAATTAAAAAGTTACATTAATATTTGCACGCAAATAACTTTTTCCCCCCACAGCAATTTGCAAATAACTATGCATGTAAACAATCATTTAGCAGTTTCATAAGCAACAAGGGTTTTGGCAAAACTTGTCACTGGTTCATGGACACGTTCAACTCCCTCTTCCTCCTCCCCACTGGTAACACCACATTCATGATCATCACACAACTCATCTGTGCAGAAAATGTCATTACACCTGCTGCTCAATCATCATCCACATCCAGCCAATGCATGGTGACCTTTTGTAGGTAAATACCAACTACGATTATGGTCAAGTTACTGCTAGTATACATTCCCAAAAACATCATGTTACATTTGGTATATTTTTCTCAGAAACAATCAAAATGGGAACACAGTGGGTCAGGACCAAGGATTCTCAATGACTGACAAACAAAAAGTACACTGAGAAATGATGCATCTGATATTATACTTATACACTGTTTAAAAGGATGATTTTTCATGACAAAACACAGTGAGTGATAACTGTGGGAAAACAAGGCACACAGGATAGCGGTTTCACTGTATATCAACAAGATGCTAGTTACTCAAGTAGCAGTGGCACATAGTACTGTAGCTGAGAGCAACTGGACTGTGACTCTTAATACATATTCAAAATCAGAACACCTATCTTACCTAATATGAACACCATCCGCCATGTGCTGCACCAGATCACCAATGATTTCATGTTTGATATAATACAACATTCGCACCCTCAACAGGACCCTAAAACATGAATGACAGAAATACAGTAATACCGTTATGACATACTGTAAAAATCCTACACTTCAATATAACACACTA
>Ga0131853_10008082_pt1 | contig 19136 bp, 7 predicted proteins | sample TergutLab28metaG_FD_92764 | JGI IMG/M metagenome (GOLD analysis project Ga0131853, IMG submission 92764) | Labiotermes labralis P1 segment gut microbial communities from Petit-Saut dam, French Guiana - Lab288 P1 (version 2) (version 2) | ecosystem: Host-associated > Arthropoda: Insects >...
GTCTGTCTCTGCCTGTCCCACTGTCTGCATACATCTACAGACTTGTCTAAAGTGTCGAACCAACTATCTATTATCTCCGGTAGTGGGAGATGAAAGTATAGCACAATGTTAAAGTATTACAGACTGGTAGGTCTATAAACCCATGCAAGATTTCACAGTTCTCACACCAGTGCTTATGAAGATTCCAGCAATATGGGAATTGACGCCGTGTATATTGGTATATTTTACTGACGTTTCGGACGAGCGTTCTGCCCCCAACTTCGGGTTGTTCAAGAGGAATATATTTCTCTGAATGGGGCAGCAGGAAGCTTCTCCGAAACGTCGGAAACTCTGTAAAAATCTAGATCAGAAAATTCACTCTCCTGTTGCAAACCCTTTGAAATTTCAATATCATAATTCCCATCTCACTCTACAGGCTACACATAAAAGACCCATCCCATGCCATATGACTTGACATTACAATTTGACTGCTTGCGTTGCTCTACATTTTGTGGCAATAGTCGGAACTCTTCATACCGACTGAAGTGTCGGTACCTTTCATCGCCGCTTATTGCTGTTATCGGATGATTCCTTTTGCAATTATCCTACTACTAGTACAATCTACGGTCCAGGATCGAATCCCGGTAGGAAGAAGATTTTCTTCCCGTCCAGACCGACCCTGGGGCCCACCCAGCCTCCTGTAAAATGGGTACCGGGTCTTTCTCGGGGGTAAAGTGCGGCCGGGTCGTGCTGCTGACCACTCACCCCCTTCTAGTGCCGCGGTCATAGAAGAGTAGAGCTATACCTCTACCCACCCTCTAGGCCACACCGAGCCTGTAGTGGGATCACTTTACCTTTACCTTTACTAATACCATCTGCTAAATAACAGGGGGGAAGACTCGGTCTGTTATATGGTATAGTACCTAGACCATGGCCTTGACAACAGTGGTTTCGTGGTTCAATTCCAGGCGGGGGCAAAATGTTTCCCCACACGTCAAAGCGTCCAAACCGGCTCTTGCATCTCACAACTTACATCGCTCAGTGGGTAGCGAGGACACTTTTCTCGGCCGAAAATTAGCCTGGGCGTGAAGCTGGCCACTCCGCTGTAATTTCGAGGTTCAGAATGAGTAGAGCTACACATCCACTTCCCCCATACTCCTTCATTTCATACACTGGTACAGTTTGATCCTTGCTTGTGGATATAAATTTGAAATTTAATACGACCTTAATTTTTTCTCATGATTCCAGTAATTTGTGTAATTAAAGCACAGTTGCTCAATAAGTTTGTCAGCTTGATACGGCGCGGTAATTAGAGCGAAGTGTAAGGTTTTGAAGTCATTCACGAGGAGAGAAAAACGTTTCAAACAAAAACCCAAGTGAACTTGCTTATATAGATGCAGAGTTCCGTATTATATAAATTACTTACGTTAGTAAGAGTTATTTCTAATCGTTAAATAAATGTATTCCATCAAACTTTATAATTAGTAAGAGTTGAGTGGGGAGACCAGACAAAGAAAAAAGGCAAGTAGATCCTATTTTTGAAATGTGCCATTCCCGTTGTGTGTAGTAACCAATAGGTAGGGTAATTACAGTCAATAACACAACAATATATATCTAATTGATGTTTTATTAGAAAATGACAAAACTCCATGTTTCGGCCAACACTGGCCATCATCAGGTTTTTCATCCGAAAAATTTGTATGCTGTGAGTGTGTTTATATAAAGTATGCAGCCGCGATACGCGGCTGCATACTTTACTTACTTACTTACTCCATGGTGCAGAGTCCTTCTTGAGAAGCTAACTGGTTTGCAGCTAGTCAAATATTCCCCGCATTTCACGGAACCCGAAGGTTCATTACCGAACTTACAAGCGTCTACCACCTGTCTCTATCCTGGGCCAACCCAATCCAGTCCATATACCCACATCCCATCTCCTGGAGATTCATCCTAATATTATCCACCCATCTACGCCTAGGTCTCCCCAGTGGTCTCCTTCCCTCCGGTTTTCCGCAGCAAGACCCTATACACCCCCCTCCTCACCCATAAGCGCCACATGCCTAGCCCATCTCATTCTTCTCGATTTTTTCACCCGCACAATATTGGGTGAGGAGTACAAATCGCTGCATACTTTATTGACTGCATTTACCTTACCTATACGTAGACCCTATATTACTTTTCAATTTAGAATTTATTATTTACTAAATACAGTAAAGCCCTTTCATATAAATTTCAGCTGCAGTGTATTTTCCGGAACCAAGAAAATGTGGAAAAAAAGAGAAGTGCATTCGATTGGCAATTAACTTTCCTTACTGGAAGTAACATAACAGATTTTCCTACTTTCGGAAGAAAGGAGTTGGATTTTGGAATAAATAACTGTGGCATCTCTTCATTACTATTTGTTACGTTTATATGTCACGAATGGGCGTCACATTCAGATATAGTCATTATTAGACGCGTTTGTATAGACGCGAAAAGCGCCTATTTGTTTCGTCGTGTTCGTCCGTCCGTTTGTCTGGCTGTTTGTCCGGAAGCATCGGCTTGGCTCCCAATGAGAGAATTTGCTGTAAATTTGATATTGACTAATTTTATGAGAAATTTGGTTACAGTCGGGCAATATGTAGGACACTTTACGTAAGGACATAAGCAGGTTTTTTTGTTGTTACCGGCGACATTAAATTGCCATAAAATTGCTCTCTTCGACTGAAATTTTATCAGGTTGTTAGGATAACAGAGGAGGTATAAATATTCCGCCGAACGCGCCACGGTGTTACGTTACATGTATGTGGACAATTTTCTTTGTTTAGAGGAATTATAGACATAAACAAAAATGAAACGAATACCAAGTGAGTTTCTAAGAGCTGGTGCTCTAACTTTTAATTTAAATGGAAGACTTTTCATTCAGGATTCATTGTTTATGAGCAGACAGCTTTGTGTTCAGGTGTCTTACCTCTTAGTTAAATTTTCTTGTATTTTGATATCGGGCAAAAATTTCGAAACACATGTGCCAGTAATTTAGCTTGCAGTAATGTCTCCAGTGTTAGGTTTTCAAATGTATCCAAGTAAATTTTGCCAACATGAAAAATCCCCTCTACTGTGTACAAGGGATTGGTAACCCGTGATCCTGCAAGGAAACTGGAACAAAATAAAATATCATAAACGTTTCATTTATCTTGAGAACCCGAAGCGTTTCGTGGTAGACTGTCCTCGTGTATTTTTTGAGGGTTGTTTGACCGTGCATCTTCTTCATGAAATAATTTGAAATGCCAAATTGATGCAACAAGGTAATTTTATTCATATATTCTTAGCTCGATATGTTTCGGGTACATACACCCCTCATCAGGAGCATTGGATGTTGAGTTGCAGCATATGGTTTTCTGCACCGAGTTTTTGGATGGGTGGTGGTCTTGAGAGCCGCTGCGTAGGTCGTGTGTGTACGGTGTGGATGGTACAGTCTCACAGCACCATCCGCACCGTACACACGACCCACGCAGCGGCTCTCAAGACCACCACCCATCCAAAAACTCGGTGCAGAAAACCATATGCTGCAACTCAACATCCAATGCTCCTGATGAGGGGCGTATGTACCCGAGACATATCGAGCTAAGAATATATCAATACAATTACCCTGTTGCATCAAGTTGGCATTCCACATTACTTCATGTCTTCATGTATCTCAGGTGTAACTCCTTGTAATCGTCTTTGTCTGCGTTCATGTTCACAATCGTAGGTACATTTGGGGGGTATAGTAAAAAGTGCCTGATTTTCATGTTAGAAATACTTGTTCTTTGGGGTAACAAGTGCCAGTGAAAATTTCAGAGCTGTACGTTGTAACTGGTTGATATGATGGTGATTTAGTAGTTTAAAAGCCGAGACCCCGTCTGTATTTTGCGTAATTTACACTTCGTTATGTCCGCAACAGATGGTGTGCGTTTGTGACCCCTGTGTTAGAATATCTTCGTAGTATTGGTTATCCAGGAATAGCTTTCGTAGTGATAAATGGGGTGTCTTAGCCTGACAAGCGTCTCCCCCATCCCAACCCTTTTCCTATCTTCATAATATAACGTATATTTTTACCCTGCTCATGAATTGAACGGGGGTGGGTGACGTAAAAGAAAATTTACTGCGCTAACGGGTTACGTATTCCATGTCACATCCCCAGTTTCTCTTACCACATGCTTGCCGTTTTTCTTAAAATAAGATTCATAATTCGAAATACGACTTTAGGGCGCGGTTGTTCATAACGTAAAGTTAGCCGTGTTCCAAAAATCTACTACGTCCAGACGTATGTGAAATTGGAGATAAAGCACCAATCATTTCGAAAGTCATCTTTAGTTGTAGACCATAGTGATAAAATTCAGTAGCCTGAAATGGTTAAGCTATACAGCACAAATTCGAAATAAAAGTCTGCGCAAATCTTGGTGAGATTGGAGATGCTCAAGGCGGTCAATTTTATGATTATTGCTCTTCAAAATCTGATTTCTTGTTTTCTGGCAGGTAAGTAAGAAGTTTAAGGGGAAAACTACTAACTGCACCTAACCTGAAGATGGAGGCAGTGGGTTTACTCGAAACGTTTGCAAATGTGTTGAATTGTATGAGATGTGACATACTACAAGACGTTAATTTATATAACTGATGGAGAAATCTGAAAGTGGAAAACGTGACCTGAGGCAGAATTAAGCATGGTTTTGAAGGAAATTATTAGTATAGAACTTAAAGTGTATATGGTTTAGGCAGAGTTCAGCTGGATTCTTACAGAGTTCAGTGGCGAGCTGTTGTGCCTGCACATTCGGATCCTGCGGAAAACGTAATGTACTGACTGGCTGAGCGGCCGCTGTCTTCTAAGAAAGAAACTGCTCATGGAATTAATTAATCTTCTGGAAGACATCAAATTGAAAGACCGAGAAAGAGCAGGGAAAATAAAATGAATTGCTCTTTAAGGACATATTTCAGAGTATGGGATAAGGCTCAGACTTGAACATGATCTTTTACAGTTTTTGGGCTTAGATATTAGTGGAGATTACATAACCTTCTTGGGGACAGCGGTAGCACAGTGGTGCTACAAATCGGAAGGTTGCCGTTTCGATTCCATATGGTGCTATTGGAATTTTTCATTTACATAATCCTTCCGACCGCACTGTGGTCCTTGGGTCGACTCAGCCTCTAACAGAAATGAGTGCCAGGAGTATTTCCTGGGGGTAAAAGCGGTCGGTGCGTAAGGCTGACAACCTTACCACCTTCCTGGGCCATTGTCACGTAATCTGGGAACCTTATCTTCCTGGAACCCTCTGGCCACCTCGGGCCTGTAATGGGACTGATTTACCTATGCTTAACCTTCTTATTGACCTACTAAATTGCTGGCTAATTATTACGGATCGACACGTACCCTTTTAGTCATTACAAGTATTTTTATGTACCAAACATCGGACGCGTTAAGACGAGCAATACTTACAAATTCAAGTAAGAATAAATGCAAACATGCACTGACAAGCTAGTGCTAAATATTCGATGATGTTTGCAAAAACGAAGTTATAAAATTTTTATTTCGTGGATACATTCACAAATAAATGTGAGCAAGGAGACTATAAATGGCGCAGGAAAGAGAGAGAACTTTCTCGTATTTATGTTGTGAATTCTCTAAAGCATCTTCAAAGAGAAACTTCGCTTTAAATGTAGACATGTTCGGAAAACAAGATTCTACAGAGTGAAAGGAACGTATAAATTAGTGTACATGTGTACTGTCTCATTTATAAACATTTTCGTATTTTGAAATAAGCACATTTACTTACCAAACCAGTTTTAAAGTTGTCCATTCCTTGCATTTCTAGGATCAATGAACTCGGCTTTATTTCACCAACCAAATTCACAGTATTAATTGTATAAAAATGTTGTGCGTTTGGTTGTTGAATTAAAACAGTTCATTGATTGTTGAATGATGACAACAAATTCGTGGCTTTGTTTTCGTGCAAAATAAAGTATGACTTTGTTAATGTTAATGTCGTAATGTGAGTACTGCTGCCGAACAGCAGTAAACCTTACACTTCAGTGACGTCTGCACTATATTAAAGTGCAAATTTACTGCTGCCGAACAGCAGTAAACCTTACACTTCAGTGACGTCTGCACTATATTAAAGTGCAAATTTCCATCCGTAAGTGTTGTTTGGTTGTGAGATTTTAGATTTCTGCCGTGATATGTTTGAGGTCATCGCTTTTCTAGGCTGTTACCTGGTGTAGACTTGCATTTCGCTCATGAAGTCTCGGTACAGCCTATCAGGGGCCAAGTTTGTCCCGAAACGGCGGTAAGAAACTACCAACCCACACCGCGTAACATCTCCGAAAAAACGAAGGCCCGTAACTAAGTTGTCTTTATGTTTTCCGTCAAGAACGCTCTAAAGTATTTGGGCTAATTATTTCAGTTCTTTTTTTTCGCGAATTGCATTGATTTCGATAAGATTGAGAGCGACTAATAACCAGATGCAAACAGCATAACAAACATTGCTTCAGCTTTACTGCTTTCACCAGCAGATGAAGTAAAAAATTTTAACTTGTGGTAAGAAACAAGAATACAGTAACAGTTACAATTACTGAAGTGGCAGAAACGTGCTGGAGGATACACTGTCATTAAACTGCACCCACATACTGTAGTGCAGTTGTTGGTACTGATATTGTATTCGTGGAATAAGTGCACGGAATAATGACAATATAAAATCATCTAAATAATTTTAACAATAGCCATCCCTCCGCCACAAAAAACGCCACTTCTAATTTACGTGATCAATCAGTTTATGTTGCTTGTAGATCTAATCAGCGTATCATCTGCGAATCATTCACAATTCATAATACTGTCTGTGAGTAAAATATAGAATTTGTAATGCTACGGTGCATAGCACCTGCTGTGATTGAAGCGTAAAAGAGCATAGGTTTTTTACTTAACTGAATGGATGAGTAGATGGAAATATTCTTCATATTTATCAAACACTCCGCACAGTAATTAGCGTCAACCAGCTTGATCAGATTTTTCGTTCTGTCTCGTAAGAGATCGTTCCAAAAATGTTTGGCGTTTATGTAATAAAGAAGGACTGGTGTGACGCCTTGAAAGGGCGTTCACAGAAACAAAAATCACAAATACTCATTCTTTTTGGCTCTGATATATATATATATTCCTTAAATCGGAATATACTTGAGTGTTGTAAATAACTAAATCGGTGGATCAGAGCCCAGTAGCCGCTTAGCTGTTCACGAGGGTATCATAACCGTGGTTACTGAGGCTATCGCTCTTTCCTATTTTGGGACAGATATATCCACATTCTTACATCTTATCTCCGTAATATCCATTCTGATAGTATCGTACAATCTACTCATCTCTTTCCTTCAGACTTTCCGGCCACTGTTTTGCATTTACTTTCAGTCCCTCCCACATGTGTTTACTGATGTAGTTATGTTGAACAGAAGAATAATAATTATACTACTACCTCTGCGCCTGCTGCTGCTACTACTACTACTTATGCTTCTTCTTCTATTACTACTACTACTACTACTACTTCTAATAATTCTACTTCTGCTACTACTACTAATACTTCTTCGTCTATTACTTCTACTTCTACTTCCACTGGTACTACTGCTTCTACTACAACTACTACTACTTCTTCGTCTACTACTACTACTACTACTACTACTACTACTACTACTACGCAGTACTACTTCTTCTACTAAAATTACTACTACTACCACTACTACTACTACTAATAATAATAATTATTATTATTATTATAACGTAAATTTCAAGTCTGTGTGATTATTTAAGCAACATAACAAAAAGGCATATGGGAGTGTGGAGGTATAGTCCCACCATTTCCTAACCTAGGGACTAGCTGCATGTGTGTAGTTAGGGTCAGCGTCGTCGGTTTTATGCCTGGAGGAAGAACATCCTGTAACCAGTGGACAGTAGGGTGGGTAGGCTCCTGACGCTTTCTGAACGCTGGCGGAAGAATAAAATCTGTTGCCGCTGCTAGGAATTGAACCACGATTCGCAAATCGTCCATACCACGGCTTGCTGAGCACAGTGACTGAATTCAAACAGTAATGTCAAGACAGTTGTTTGAGAAGCAGCAGCAACAAAACAACTTAAAAAGAAGTTCTATTTGACACTTACCGTCGACTGGAAATGACGCAATCCCATTATGATAAAAACCTCTTTCGTTTTGCACAAATTCAGTCACAAATTTCAGATACAAGTTTATTTATTGTGAGGAGCTTGTAGATCCCATGTATTTGACAGAAGTGCATGTATTATGTGAATAAATCGAAATATTCGTAATGATAGAATAGTGGAGATTATGAAGATCGTGATCGTTACTATGATGACAATTCAGAGAACTGACCATAATAATACCACGTTACTATTTTTCTCATTATTTAATTTATTTCGGCAATTCCGATTAATATTTTTCTTCATATCTCTTGACGAAAACCGAGGAAATATTTCGACTTTGCGGCATGCCGTTTAGAGTTCCCTGTAGTAATACAGCTGGAAATATTTTGGTCCGTTATGTGAGGTAATTCCATTCTCTCATCCCTCTTTCAGTGTGGCAGAATTCCTGAAGATCATCGGCTAAATACTACCGAAGCCATTTCTTATTGAACGTTTTGTGTCCCGCGTTGTGAAGAAATTTGTCTCCGGCTTAATTTCAGTCCAGAAGAAAGGTTAAAGTTCGGGGTGGAGTAACCGGCATCGATCAACTTATTTGTTTGGTATGGATAATCAAACATCTTCAGCGAAATTCCAGTACTCCGTTGGGAAAGAAAAAGCCCAAGTTCCTAACAGATTTCTTAGTAATTTCGAAAAATTCCTTATTCTGGGTTATAACGTTTGCTGTAAGGCATTTGGTAAGAATGTGTTTTATTGCCTCATCTCCGCCCGGAAGATTTAGAAATTGCCAAACATTGGCTCTAGATAGAAAATGGGATTACCTCTTGGCACTGGAATACATGAGGGTTAGAATGAGAGAACCCCTGTATTGCGAAATTTTTAGTTTTTAATTTCCGCCCAAAAGCAGTTGGCATTTACTGAAGAACATACCATCGTTCCCGTTCTGCTGCAACTGCACGATCTTGTCCCAGGGGTGGGTTGTGTAACTGAAGTTTGTACTTCATTTTTATGGCCCTTCTGCGTAAATGTTGAGTAAATATTTTATACAGTGAATTTCTTAATTGTACTTTTATACTGATTATTCCTTATCCTATAATTCGGCGCTGTACATTCCTAGCAATTAAAGTTTCAACAAATAAACCAAAAGTATAAGTAACAATTATAATAAATAAACAAGTTTGTTGTTAATGAAAATCCAACCAGATGCAACAGTATGCAGATATTTATTTACTGCAATGTCACTCTACATGTTTCGGGTGTCACAGCACCCATCATCAGGAGTACTAAAAACTGTAACGTTGGAGGGAAGTATCTGTACCGGTATTATGACCTGTACCGGAGGTTGCGGTTACAGTTTTTAGTATTCCTGATGATGGGTGCTGTGACACCCGAAACATGTAGAGTGACTTTGCAGTAAATAAATATCTGCATACTGTTGCATATATTTGGATTTTTATTAATATTGAATTAAGATGCACGGAACAATGAGTTAAAAACAAATTTGTATCAAAGATGTGATCATCGAACCCAAGAAACATTACTTCGATTTATCCTCTAACCATTATACATTCACCTTCCTTTAAGCATCACCCGCGTTTACAGGTAGGCTGTGTTACGAAACTATATATGACACTTTTTTTTGCTTATATGGCGCTTTATTTTGCTACCATCAAGTACGTTCCGGTATCTAATTCCAGTCGACGCAAACTAATTGTGTGTGTTGTGGAACGACATTTTGAGAATACTTTTTGGGCCTGACAGGAAAGAGGCATCGGGATGTACAATCTCAGGTAATGAGAAAATTCGTAATTTCTACTCAAACCACTGTTAACAAACCAAGGACGCTTATTTTTGAGCGAGACATATAATAACAAACATATTAAGTTCATCTGTCTTTGCTTGGTACTATCTACCGATTGACGTCGGATTTTCACGGTGAATGGTGATAGCCCCTTCACCATTCAGTATGGGTGTTATTTACGTGTTTTTCGCCTACTTTTTTTTTACCATGGCGCAACAGCACCCCCCACTCACCCCCAGTGGGCCTCCTCATTGTCGAGGATTCATGATCACACTCAGACACACTACCCTCGGTAGGACTCCTCTGGACGAGTGACCAGCCCGACACAGAGACCTCTACCTGACGACACACAACACTGACAAGAGATAGACATCCTCGGCGGGATTCGAACCCACAATCCAAGCAAGCGAGCGGGCGCAGACTCACGGTTTAGACCGCGCGGCTACTGGGCACGGCTTCTCATCTATTTGGATTACCTGTATTTATCTGTTTCTAATTATCTATTTAGCCGGTCCCAGTAGCCGCGCGGTCTAAGACGTAGGTCTGCGGCCGGTCGCCTGCTGAGATTGTGGGTTCGAATCCCACCGGGGGCATGGATGTCTGTCTGTTGTGAGTATTGTGTGTTGTCAGGTAGAGGTCTCTGCGACGAGCTGATCACTCGTCCAGAGGAGTCCTACCGACTGTAATGAGTCGTTGTGTGTGATCAAGAAACCTCAGGTATTAGGAGGCCATGGCCCGCGTTGGGCCGCAGCGCCACAGGAAAAAAAAAAATTATCTACTTAAGTACATTATCCGATCTTTGTGAGACATGAGATATCATGTGACAAACGTGAGAGAAGTGGCAACTGCGTACGAAATTTTAGTGGGAAGACCTAAAGGAAAACGCCATTTCTTAGACGCTGGCTTAGATCCGCAGATGATATTAAAATGTATGTTAAATTAATTTGGCGAATGTAGTGGATTGGACTGAATTACTCGCGGTCATGCCAATGACGGGGTCTTGTTAACACCGTCTTTCACTTTTCGGGTTCCGTAAGAGGCTGGATAGCTCTACACGATATTTGACTACCAGCTTCGCAAGTATTCTGTTGTGTTTTGTTAATGCTTTGCTTAAACCGTACGCCTAACTACGATTTTAAACTCTTCCCTTCGCAGTTCCATTTGTTTTCATGACATATTTTTGTGCGGAAAGCTGGGTGAACTTGTGCAGTCAGGGAACGGTACATCAGTTACATAACGCACTCAGCATTTCTCCGCTCTCCTTTAGCTGGTAATGATTAAGTAGTCCGGAACTGGCTTTCCGCACATTTGTCAGTTTGGAGGCATACTTCTGTTGCAGGCTTCTAAATTGAGGCAGCTGAAATTAATCGTTCTTAATTGGATTAAGTAACTTAATAAATCGCCGACAAAGGTTACAATTAATACGATGAAGTGGTGGAAGGGAAGTAGGTCTTGTCAACTATGGTTAATGTTGATTTAATAACTGTTCTTTTTAAAACTTTTGATTTAATAGTTTGATTTTATTAATCGATGATTGTACAAAACACAACGCACAGCAGCTACTGGCATGTTATCAGTAAGAATGATAACTGTAGTGATTGAAGTGGAATTGTAAGATATCATAGACGAAGCGTATTCTGTGTCCGCGTTTACAGTTCCTTTTTCTAAAGTTTTTACAGTAGCCTAATGATGGTCAAAATAGGGACTGAAACGTGTAACGAAGACATAATAAATGTAGAATTGTGCTGATCCGAAAATTTGAGAGCTTATTTATTTTAATCGAAAACACAGAGTGATAACAACCATAAAATGAACAAATTATGACAACGAAACGTTAGGTTTACCTACTTTAAAATATATCAATGTAAATGGAGAAATGAGAAAGAACTGTAATTAATGAGTACAAACATCAGTAATTCGAATTTGATGTTCAGATGACCGTGCATCGTGATATATTCTTAGTATAAAACCAACTAGATGCACTAATTTCTCAAATTTATTTTGGAATAAACCTGTACATGTTTCGGACAGTTCCTCTGTCCATCGTCAGGAGTTTTTCACTGTAGACACAGCAATGGTATATGTCATATAGGTTTTGCTGACAGCTTGCGAGCAGGATCAGTATCAGTATCCTATTCCTGATGCTGCTTGCCCGATCTTGATCCTATTCGAAAGCTGTCAGCAAAACCTGTATGACATACACCACTGCTGTGTGTACAGTGAAAAACTCCTGACGATGGACAGAGGAACTGTCCGAAACATGTAGAGTTTTAATCCCAAAATAAATTTGAGAAATTTATGTACCTGGTTGGTTTTATTAAAGAAAATATCAGTAATTCTTTTCTGTTAAGCAGTTCCACTGTTGTGTTAAAGGTTTAGATTATGTACAATTTGCGAGACCTAGGCCTAGCGTGAAATACTCTGATCGGTAAAAATATTTTACAACAACTTACAATTCTTGTAGTTACGTAACACGTGATAAACATACCGTTGTTTCTGCTTGGATTTTCAGATAATAAGAGTGGAAATTTATATCCGATCATGCGAGGCGAAATAATTAATTATATGGTGACATGGATTTGCCCCCACTGATGTGCTAGTGGTCGTTCTGATTTGCAGTTCCTTCGTCGGTGTGTGCGTCCACTCTGCTAATCAGGAAACGCTCAATGGTCGCTCATGAACCCCCATCACTTTACGTATATTGAATAGGAAGGAGCGCAATCTAGCTAACCTAGAAACAGAACTGTGAGTTTAGATTTCAGTTTGGTCGTACACCGAGAACACATCCATTAAGGGTTGTTTGTCTCTGCTACAAACACATGCGTTTGTGTTACGTGTACATACAAATAACAGAACAACTTGTGTCATTGGGAAATGAATCGTCTACTGAGACTAAGCGGGCTGTGAAGGAGTACGAAATAGTCAGTGTGATTTTATTTTGTGTATAGGATACTTGAATACTTGAATTCACTTGAAACCATAAAATGCTTTCTTGTGTTTAGACCATAACGGTATTTTACCGACGCGAAAATTTATAATTATTTTGCTGTGAAGAAGGTCAAAGAATATGAATGATATTAAATTTGGAATAAATTCTTTCAGACCCCTCAATTTATTACAAATTCTGTATGATTGTGACGATGGTATATCACATTTAACCCTTAACCCACTAACGTGGAAAATATGGTGAGCTCCTAATAATGCCAGCAGATGGCAGATGGGATTTAACTCGGCGTTTAATGGGTTAAAACGACAATCTCTTTGGACTCTTGTCCATTTTCCACTGCTTAAAATAAAAAATTATAATACAATGTTTTGGGAACAGGTTAGTTTCGTGTCTTCAGGTAAAGGAGTACGGGAATCACCTACACAGTGGGGTCTGAATAAAGGGCCCAAAGATTTGGAATAGCTTTTCTTCCCGTACCCACATCGGTAGATGTTTGTTTATTCCTTTACATGTGAACAGGTCCGATTCTCTCTTCTAAGTTTTGTTTTTTAATTACGTATTTTCAATACGGCTTGTGAACAAGACCACAGTGCGAATTGTTTCAGATCTTTATGTTGGTTCATTCCTTACTTTGACAGCTCAGTTGATCAAACGGTAAAGCCTGGAGGCTTTAGATGGTGGAGACACCATATTCTTCGTAAGTGGTATAGAGTATCTGTGTACCAGAAAAAGTATGTTGTTGGTTTAATACAAGCTTACGACTCCATATACCACCAATTCTGAACACTACGGTCAAAAATATGGTTCGTGGTTGGAGTTAAGTGACCTCTGTGCTTAGCTTGCTTACAAACACGAAAAGACAATTCAAAATTTAAAAAAGCAAACCCAATCGCTCTTCTCTGTTTGGCTCTATAGATTTCGCTACTAGAGGAGCCTACCTCATTCACTCTGTAGTCTGTCTTACGACAAATCCATATTCTCTTCCAAAGCGGATTTTCCTCAGAGTTCTCTCTGGTGCGTCCTCTTTCAATTTCCAGTATCCTGTCTTTTTGTTAAGGTTGTCCAGTAGCTTCTTAGCCTTCTTCCTCGTCTTCCCGCCACTTCTATCCTTCCCTCTACGTTTCCTTCAAAAACATGTTTTAGAAGGCATTTCCTACACAAGGTGTGGCCAATCCAGTTATCCCTTCTTTTTTTATTGTTTGCGGTATATTCCTGTCCTCATTGACTCTTAGTAATACTTTTCCATTTCTCACACGATCATTCTGATCTTCTCCGTCCTTCTACAGGACTATATTTGAGAATTTTCCAGGTATTTCTTATCTAATTGTAACTGAAATGAGCACCAGGAGCATTGCCTGGGGGTAAAGGCGGCCGGTGCGTAAGTCTGACAATCTTACCACCATCCTGTGCCGTTGTCATGTAATCTGGGAACCTTAAATTTCTGGAACCCTCTTGGCCACTCCAGGCCTGTAACGGGACTGCTTTAGCTTTACCTTTTATTTCTTATCTAATTCTATGTTTTTTTAACCGTGCATTGTGACACAATTATACGACACAAACGAAACGCACAGTTTTATAAATTAATATTTAATTTTTCATGTCTCCTACATGTTTCGAACTTCGTGGGTTCATCCTCGGGGAGACAGTTGTATATGCATTCTCCCATCCACCAGACTGCTCCCACCGATGCATGTACAACATACCATACTGCATATATAACTGTCTCCCTGAGGATGAACCGACGAAGTTCGAAACATATAGAAGACACCAGAAATTAAATATTCATTTATAAAATTGCGTATTTCCTTGGTTTGTGCTGCATAATTTCTTATTTTCTTTCCGAGGTGTCTCAGTTTCGGCAATATACGAAGCTATGCTCCAAACGTATCACTTCAATCTTTTTTGTGTTCGGAGCTAGCGTCTCGCATTGTCTCTGTTTTTGGAAAGAGAACTCCCAGGAAAAGTGATGAAGTGGTAGTTTTTCCATAAGCCGCTATTGTGTACCAGATTGCGTCACCTGTAATTCCGAGCTCCCAGACGGCATACCATCACAAAGTGGCTGACGTTAAATATACCTCAGACATTACTTAACGGCAGTAAGTGGTTCAGCTCCAGCTGTCTTTCGTTGCCGCACTGCCTCTTTGGTGAAGACATCTGCTGATGCACACTTTTGTATATTTCCTCAGCTATTGGATTATGTGTCTGCCCTTAGAGTAGCAATTTTCACGACCTACGGGAAGTTAATAAACGTCGGTACTTTGTGAATGAGGACTCGTGCAGAACTATGGGTCTTCCGTTCCGTCAAGTCGGATGAAAAAAAGAAATCCCTCACGTGACTGCGCTGTCTAGAGATACAACCTTTAGCCACAGAGGCCGCCAGAAATAGCAGTGGTTTTCCATCCCTGGCTCATTACAATAAATGACACGAATGTGGTTGTCAAGTTCTTTTTATCGAGTTGTTCAGTACTCCCGCAGTGATTGCCTGGAGGAGCTGTCGTACCCTACAGCCCTTGATTTCATTCAACTAAACAACTCCATGCACAGTCCTTACCGAGAGTTTAATAGCTGCTCAGTCAGGTCGAGAAATCTCCGTAATGTAAGGAACTGGCAAATTCACGGTCCAATTCATAGGAACCCGCCAATTAACTCGATCCTGAACCAGATCATTCTAGTTTCACATCATGCTATCTTATTTATTTAAGAAAAATTTCAATATTATCTTGCATTCTACATCTTGATTTTCCAAGTAGTCTCTTTCCTTCAAGTGTCCCTACCAAAACCCTGTATACATTTCAGTTACACACATGTATGTACTGTATTTCTGCATACGCGTTCCGTGTGTCGTAACATTTGCTAATTGTGATGGTATTTTTATGTAGGAGTATCTTTGAAACTCATTTGAAGCAACGTGGAAGTTTAAAGCACAAATCACTTTAATTATGAACAAAAAAATGCACTATATAAAATTTCACATTAAAAACACTTAAAATCGCTCCGACATGTTTCGATCCTAAGATCATCCTCAGGGAGCTACGTTGTTCTTTGCTAAAGTCATTTTAAAAACATTCACAAAATAATTTCATTATATTAACAGGGTGTTGTGGCAGCATATCGTGTTGTGTAAGAGTACGTTGTTAGGAATACGTCTGGCTCACGGATAAAAAAAAACCATAGCCTGCATCCGGATACCACACCACCCCAGCCAAACCACAACGTAACACCAACACACATCGAACCAGAGCAATACAACCCATGAAATAACTCAATAAATAAGTCGCAAGCTCCGAAACATGTTGAGCATTAAATAATGAAATAATAAAGCAAGTGACATCAAGTTGGTCTCTCTTTATTCAATTATTGTGAAGGTACTTCTATGTCAAGTGCTCCACGATTTCAGAAAGAGCATTGTTTTGTTTGAAGGATCCCAGCCTTCGCCCTCTTATCCTTCTGATAACAGTACTGTTGGGAAATAGATGAGTGTGGAGAATTAATGGATCATCATGCTGCTCTAAGCAGCAGCATCATAACGATTCTGTGTACAAGTAGGTCTATTCGTTACTATTCTTATATTTAAAAAGGCTTGTAACTGCTTCGCCGCATATTATGTATCGCGCGAAGGCTCCTGCTGCTGGAGATCAATCCTAATTTGACATTCAGAGGACCGTGCATCGTGATGTATTCATATAATGAAAGCCAACGAAATACACTATTTCTCAAATTTATTTTATGAAGTACATTACATGTTTCGGACAAGTCCATTGTCCATCATCAGGACTATCTCAACGCTGTATACACGCAATAGGTATCTGTCATGTTAGTTCTGTTGGCTATCTGCTAGCGTGGTCATCCCCACCACGCTAGCAGACAACCAACAGAACTAGCATGACAAATATCTATCGTTGTGTATACACTGTTGAGATAGTCCCTGATTATGGACAGTGGGTTTGTCCGAAACATGTAGTGTACTTCATAAAATAAATTTGAGAAATAGTGCATTTCGTTGGCTTTCATTTTACGAATCAAACCTGATACTGAATATGCTACAGACTCAGGAGTTTTATATTTGCTATAGTGTGCATGAAAAGCCTTAAAATGTACTTTCGTTGTTTGGATGTAATTGAATTGCATAAAGGTCAAACAACATGTGTCTGCCACTCATGTGGCCATCTTCAGGTTAGTGAGAACAAGAATACAGATATAAATAAATGCATCAACAATCTGAAGATGGCCACATGAGCGGCCGTAACATGTGGGTGACGGCTGTGCAATAAAATTGCATGTACAAAACCAAAGTGCGTTAATTTATCTTGTGATATTTTGATACGTCTAATTAATGCACGGATTGTGGAACACATCATCACACTATACTGTGGCTTAAAAGCATGATTAATTATTTTACCAAGTCTTTGGAATAGAGTCTTTCTTGTAAAACTAACAGTTGCTCAGTTATTCAAGAAATTCATAGCATTTTACAGAACCTGAATGTTCGTGGCCGAGTACACAGCAGCTCGTCAAATGAATCCAGTCAACGTCCTGTCATGACTTTTAAGATCAGTTTTAACAATATCCTCGCATTTTACACCAAAATAATCCAAACTGTCTCGTTTCTTCAGGTATCCTCTCCCATCAGTCTTCCTCTTTTCAACTTGATTGTCGTCAGAATATATGAAGATTTGCACGTGGAATGAAGCTCTTAAGTGTATAATTTTCTTCTTCCGTTCTCACTTCCACCCTTGATCTATAATATTTATCTTGTTCATTTTCCTTGTGAAAATATTGTAAGGTGATGACTTAAAATAGATAATTGTGTAAATTATTATCTTTATCGTTGCACCGTGCATTTAGTAGAGTCATTTAATTAGCACACCAACTAATGCACACATATAAATTTTTTTACATTAAAACATTTAAAATCGCTCCAACATGTTTCGATCCTAAGATCATCTTCACGGAGCTACACTGTTCCTTGCTAAAGTCACATTTTTAAAATTTGGTATTTTAAAAATGTGACTTTAGCAAGGAACAGTGTAGCTCCGTGAAGATGATCTTAGGATCGAAACATGTTGGAGCGATTTCAAATGTTTTAATGTAAAAAATCTTACATATGTGCATTAGTTGGTGTGCTAATTACGTGTGTAAATTGTTATTTACACACTCTTGTTCAAACAGATGTACATAGTTGCACTGCTCTTAAGAATCGCATTAGATGTGTCCATCATTCAGTGAACGTTGTTATCACCCTGAGTGTGCTAGTGACGTATGGCCTGCTCTTGAAGAGATAATAGTGTGCAGACCCTAGATCACGCAGCATTGGTCAAGCACAGAGGAACCTATCTTCACAGACAGCTGTGTCTGTGGCTGTTAAAGCATCGTAATCGTGTCACAGCGTTAGACAAAAGAGATTCGCGCGTGATGTACAACTTCCTCTGTAGCCCCAACAATCTAAAGAGTGTGGAAACACATCAGCACAGAAAGCAGAAGTAAAAGGATAGGACAAGTACGTGGCTACACCAGAGAGAATAGTTTTAAGTTGCTGCTATGAAATGTGATGTATATTTCTGTCTTGCTTCTAAATCCTTCATCTGAAATAGGCAGTAGGAACTCATGCGTCGTTCTAGTTATTGATTAGGTGCATACTCGACCTTCCTGTCTTTGTCGTCGTCATCATTAGAAATTAAGTTCGCGACGTCAGTTCTCTAACTGAACAGGTTGAACCCTGCATAATAGTTTCGAACCTTCTGGTTGTATATAATTGATTATTAATCTAGATGAATTATTCTTTTCCATTCCTTACACGTGACATGCCGAATTATGTCATTTCTAATTTTATTATATAAATTAAATTTGTTTAATTCTGTCCTAAACTTTTTATTCATAATCTGGACATTTAATACATATTCAGAATATTTCTGAAAATATCTTATCTGAAGTTCCTATTTTTCGTTCTTCATTTCTGTATGTCCGTAATTCAAGATGGCAGTGTTGTATATCATTTTGTCATTGCACGGCTTAACTTGCTTTGATATTTATTCAACATTCTTCCTATTACCACATAGTGTGATTAGTTTGTTTAGAGTTATCTCTGTATGCCTTATCACATAAAGGAATAATATATTCCATTAGTTTCGTTGCCTTTGCTCCAAATGCGTGTTATTCTTCTTGGGGTTTGTGCTGCGGGTGATTTTTATAAACAGCGAATAATGTAGAGATCTGCCAGTTATAGTTATTTGGTATTTGATAAATAAGCAAATAACTGGCACAAA
>Ga0131853_10008083_pt1 | contig 19136 bp, 12 predicted proteins | sample TergutLab28metaG_FD_92764 | JGI IMG/M metagenome (GOLD analysis project Ga0131853, IMG submission 92764) | Labiotermes labralis P1 segment gut microbial communities from Petit-Saut dam, French Guiana - Lab288 P1 (version 2) (version 2) | ecosystem: Host-associated > Arthropoda: Insects >...
AGACCGCAGGTTTCAAAATGCAAGAAAAACACCCGTGAAATTTTCCTTTTATAAAAAATTAAAATCCCTTGTGGTCCCCCCCCCCCCCAGTACTGTATTTACTCATTTTTCGTTTTGAGACCATATGCACTTAAACTGCAACTACGTTGTTAAAATGTAAGTACAACACCTACGGACCCAGCGAAGACACACACATTCCAAAAGAGGACTCTCCTTACCAATGAGCTAACCACAAAAGATCTGCGAGCAGGAGTGAAGGATGAGCGGAAACTTGGCTTTATCTGACCAACGGAACGTACGATCAGGCATAACACGAAACCACTATGCCTTTTACGTTGTAAAAGCGGAAAAGCAGAGCGCAGGTACAAGGACAACAACGTTGCCTTCCACGTTGCAGGCCAAATACGAGTACTGCAGTGAAGTAAGCGATGAAAACACTGCAGACGGCGTCACATCAATAATGTCATGTAACAGTCAGCAGAAGGATAGCGATTGTGTGATTATTTCGAATGGCCTGTAACGGAGCTAGGGAAAACTAAAGCAGCAGTAGTGCTTAGGAAAACGAAAAACGAAATAGCAATAAACGTAGTATTAGAGAAAGCAACGGAAAACGCAAAGAAGGGACAAAACAAGTGAAGAGAGGGAGCAAGAATAAAGGTAAGGAAAGATAAAAGAAAGAGGAACTAAAGAAAAAATAATCATGCGTCCCTACAATTTGGCCTGTAGTCATATCTGAGCCTCTCTTCACACATCGACGTGACTTGTAACAGTACTTGTATGTGCTTGTCGCTGACAGTGATGGTGGGTCTCGTTTCGTTCTCTGAATAAACAGCTAACACTTCCTAACAATCATTAACATTCTTATAGACAATGACGTATTTTCCTGGAGATATGAAGAGCACTTAAAAATAATGTTTAATGACTTTCATCATCAAAACAACTAAGCTTGGTATACCTTGCTCCAAGTCCACAATCAATAACATAACACGGCTCCTTTCCCTCAAATGGTAGAATTGATCCAGTTGCAATTTTAGCCAACGCGCGACTAAACCGAACTCTGCGCTTCTCCTTACCCTCTCTCAATAAATCTGGATGTGATAACAAAAAATCACAGTTATTCGAAGGTCATAGGTTTCATTTCGCACCCTCTGCGACTGCTAGGTTTGACAATCTTGCAACCAACTCCACGGAGTAATGCTTCTTAATGTATTACGGCATAGTGGCCAGTAGTATATATACCACCTGCTCTGGCATTCATAAACTCTGAATTTCTCCCACAATACATTTACGTGTTTCGTATGATTCTACGATTAATATAATTTATTTTCCCGAACAGTTTCATTCCTTTACTCACGACAGCCTACCAATTGACCCTATTTCACACATGATACCCACCCCATCTTATCTACGTCTGGCTCCAACGTCGTAGTTGAAGGGGTAGGATTCCTATTTGGCATTAGGGAGTCCCCAACTTCAAATCTCGATTCAGAGGGCGGCTATTGTCACTCAGGTTTCCGTCGTTATACCTAGGTCTTCCTGCAAAGCTACCTTAAATTATGTCACGACAGATCATTGCGACAACCTCATTCATTCCATAGTCTGCCTTGCGGCGACAGGCCTACAGCCTCTTTCAGAGCAAGTTCTCCAAAAAGTGAGATCTAGTGCTTCATCTCTGAAATACTAGTATCTTCTCTTTACTGTAACGTCACCCACTACCTGCTTATATTTTCTTCGTCTTCTCGTCCCTTCCATCTTTACTTCAATAACGTACTTTAGATGTGACCTAACCCGTAAGCCATCTTTCGTTTTCCTGTACGTACAATGCTCCTTTCATCCTGGTCTAAATGTAATACTTCTTCATTTTCCATAGATCGGTCCCACCGATCTTCTCCCTTCCCCCCCCCCCCCAACCACACTTCAAAACTTCTCAGGTATTTCTAATCTATTTTGGGAAGCTATGCTCCAAGTGTAATATTTCACTAGTTTCTTTCTCAAAATTAAAGTTCAATTTGCTTGTGAAAAGAGTATTCCTCTTGTAGAATATCGCTTTTGCCAAGGTAATCTCGGATCTGATTTCACATGTGCATGTTGCATCACTTTTTTTCAGACTACCAAATACGAGTAGTTGAAATATTCCACATTCTTCGATTGTTTTTGATCTATCATAATCTGTATTTGGGATGGTTGCCTTGAGATTCTCATTACCTTAGTTATATCCGTATTCACTTCCATTACATAGCGTCTTCTAACTGCAACCAGTCTTTTAATCATGTCCTGTGGTTCTGTTTCGTCCGTAGCCACCAGCATATAGTACCAAATCATTATTCAGTGCCCCCTACCGTTCCACGTAACACAGTACAAGCTATTGAGAGCGTCATTACATAAATGTGCTAAAGTTTTATGTTCTTACAGTGATGAGAGTGCAGACTTTGATTATCTGGGATTTGGTGCCCTGTAGTCTCTTACCGCAAAGATGAAGGCAGGAAGTTCCTCCGAAGCCTTGGTACCTATACCAAACTACAAGGCGTCACATTCCAGAAGACCGTAATCTTCAAATAATAAATACAATATGCCTGGATAACTCAAAAAGTTTCCACTCCGATGTAAATAAATTTCATGCCCAAGCACGACCTACATACACTACGCCTGACCGTACTGGTCTCCTGACACACACTCACAGGTACAATGGAGCTTCTAAGCACAAAACGCCACGCAACTAAAATGCGTTGAAGTAATGTGACAAAAACGGATGAATACATCTAATTAAGATGGAATACTACACACACGAAGGTTTTCCCTCTAGTAAATATCCATCGTATTTAGTCCAGAATACGTCGGATTATGTGTGTACATATTCTTGTATACTTACCTACACTAATATAAACGCCTGAATACCAAAGTTTAGAACGTTCCGCAATACATCCGTGGCGAAGATGTTGCGGCATCGTCACGGCGAACTGTACGACGCAAAACAATTGAAACGTAACGAGTTAAAAGGGAATAACTCATCATCAATGCCGCGCGCGCAAGCCCACGCACGCATGCATACACAAAACCGGATATTGGTGGATACCCCAAAAATGCTCAGTGGGACACATAAACAAGCACTAGTGCTATTCATTTAAATCTTCTAGGCTGTGACGCTGGTTCGATGGGCGTATAGTTCCCGACGTCCCGACGACTCGAAGGTTAGCAGTGTCTTCAGAACCAAACAGGATATCGTGCCGCATGACTGGGTGATGTGTTCGATGTTTCAAGACACCATGATGGTTCAATCTTCAAGGCTCTAATGTCCGCCACGCTGTGCCGAAACGTCGGGCATCAACCATCCAGCGACGCGGCGCCGTACCCCACAAGGACAGAAAGCTCAGCTACAGCACTACGAAAGCTTGAAAACGCGTAACGTGAACTACTTTGTTACGAACATCTTCGCACTACGATCCTTCGAAACGTCGGAACTACTCGCCCAACAATAGTGGCATATCCTCCACCAGCGCCGCCATGAGAACCTCAAACCTCGTAGGCATTAGAGCATTCTCTCCGAACATTAGAATTGCACTCTGGAGCAGTTCACGCGCCGCTGGTGACATTCCGTATGTCACAGTATCAACGCCATCAGCTGCGTACAGTTGTATCATGCCACGTATACAATACCGACACAATAATTTTCGCAGTCGACTCGAGCACTTCATACGATGACGACGACAAGACAAGCATTTCATGATCGCCGGCTACACCACCATCATCGTAACGGTTGTTTTATCGTTGTTAGTAGTGTATATATGAACCGAATCTTTATACAGGCCTACCTATACAATGTACGAGTACATTAATTTACCTTCAAAGGGCTAATGTTTAAAATAGTTTTCTGAGATATTGTAGGCAGAAATCAAACTAGATTACATTTAGAAATTGAGTCCCTACGTCATAGAACCATAGTGCGTTTTCACAACAAGTATCAACAAACTGATGTTGCTCAGGGAAACAAACGCTGTTTATTGTGCGAAACCAGGCGCAACACATAAATACTACGTGTGGGCATAATAAAGACTCTCTAAAGGTCACAGCGGCTGGTACTGCACTTTAAGGGGACAGAATACTGAATGACTAACAGTGCCATCTTCATGACATAAGCTGAACATATGTAATACCAGGAGGAACCATACATTGTATAGATATTTATTTACAAGGACACAGGGTACTGTTTTCTAAATAACGATAAAGGTTAGACGAATGCTAGTTTTACTATTACAAGGATCAAGAGATGTTACCAGTGAATGTTAATCACACAACGGGGTGGACACTTAATTGTGAAGGAAAGACGAGAAAGCACGAAATAGCCGTACGAATCGGTGTCGAATTTAAAACGTGTGAGGACAGATAGTACGAGAATTTTGGCGAGCTCAAGGGAACAGGCTATAAGACGTGACACAGAAGTGGTCAGCACACCTCCGTAGTCCAGAACATGGAAACTAACTGACCAGATGCCAGAGACAGACATGCAATTACTGAAACAAGGACGAGCACACCAAGATGACTGTAGGGGGATGGGGTGGGTTGAGACGTGCACGGCGCCCGTTTGTTTTCTAGTTAGGCTATATACAGTTACGAAGAGTGAGATCTGAATTCCTTACGGCGGTCATGTATATATTAATGTGGTGTGCAGAGTTATATCGTGCAGTCTGGTACAGAGCAATGTGCTGCATCCATATTAAGGACAGAATTAGATGGAGGTAGTAATCTTCATTTATAAATGGCACTAATATCACGCAGAAGGTAGCAGACGCTTACACGCATTCGATGGTGCAGTTACTAGTACTGTTAACATGGCAGCAACTCGTGGCATCAGCTTGTACAGGTACAGATGCGTAGGGCTAGTAGAAAGGAGCCACTAGAGCACAGCGGAACTGACAGGAAGCAGAGAACCGCATGAAACACAAGGTAATATCACCCTTCTTAAGCCTCCCACACAATGGGTACCGGGACATTACTGGGGGTAAAGCGGTCGAGGCCTGGCGCTGACCACTCATCCCCATCTAAAGCCGAGGCTAAAGAAAGAGTAGAGTTATAACTACTCCACCTCTGGGCCTTCGTGGCCTGTTCTAGGGTGAACTTTACCCTCAAAATCACCCCTCTTCAACAGTGTGTACGGTCTAGTCCGTTTTTGTGGTTTCATTTCGTTTCTCTCAAAGTTGCGGAATTGCGGAGTAGAATATTTGAAATTAAGGGAGAAGGTCTGTTAAGCTCCCGTGGAAAGCTGTATAAAGAGAAGCTTCATTTCATGATCTGTTCTGGCCGTACACTATCGGGGTGATCACAAGAAAGACGAAACGGCAGTGGCATGGAAGCAGCTATAGGAAAGATGAGAAAAGCACACAGCCTCATGTTATGTATCTTCGGGTTCCACAAAATACAGCGAATTTCGTGACTATCTAAGTAAATATTAATTTCGCAAGGAGTGTGCTGGAGTTTCTCGCGCCGGTGTCACTACCAAAGCCATGCTCTAAATAATGAGTATTTTACGCATATTTATAATTTTTTTCTTTTTTACCGAACGTTGCTGTCGTCTAGTTTAACATTCACGTTACACTTCGTATTTGGGAGGACCCGGGTTGATACCTCAACCCTCAACCCGGCTATCCTGATTGTTTGGCGCAGTTTTTCCTCCGCCCCTCCAAATACTGGAATATCACCTTAAGTCAGACTAGCACAGCTTCTTTTCACATCCTTTCCATTTTTGTCACTCTAAAGTCTCTGATAGCGTCGTTAAATAATGACAATGATGATAATAACTATGATAAGTGATAGGCCACAGATGGCCTAACCTTCTCAGAGGTAGTCTTCCCAGCGTGTTCTTGGTCTTCCAACGTGTCGCATCCCTTGCGGTTTATATTCCTTAATACATTTGGGATTCTTTCTGGTTCAGTGCGCCGAATATGTTCATACGAATTAACCGTAAATTTTTAAACTCTCATTCACATCGAGAATGACCATGGGTTGTTAATATGTCTACTGCTCACACGGTGTTTATATGGCGGAACACACCACAGAACTAGCAGTTCCACTGACTCTGTTATTCTCCTGTCTGCTGTATTCACTTCACTATACAATAACACAGGCGCTATAATCAAATTACAAAATGTGAGCACTGTAGCTAGGAAAGATAAACAAAACCACCACCAACAACAAAAGAACAAATCTCTTTTTTCAGGTACATGTTCAGCAAAGCATGTCCAAAACGTATTAGACGCTTATGCATCACGGAGCTTAAAACTAATTTAAGCGAACGACACAAATGACAACGTGCCTAAACAATCAAACTACATAAGCGACGGTTCAATTAGGTTCTCTAATAGATCATAAAATGAACCAAATTAGACCAACAAAATTAAACTGTCTCGATAATATTTTGCAGAGCGCGAGTCAGGATAGCTTAGCTGGTATACACAGTGACTAGGCTACGGGCTGAACAACCGAAAATTCGTTTGACAGACGATTTTTCCTCTTCCTCAAAACGTCTAAATCGGCTCTGGGACCCACTCAGCCTCCTATTCGAGGAGTACCTGAGGCTCTTTCCACGGGGTGAAAACGGAAGGACCGTGAAAATGACTACTCACTTCCATCTAATGCCGAGATTAAGAATGAGTGGAGCTATACCTCCACACTATCATATAGTTCATAACGCGCAAACAACCAACCTTATCTACCACAATGAACATTGTCCAAGTTACTTTCTCTTATTTGCACACAGACGGACAGACAGGGAACATAAAAAACTAAAATACACTTTCAGAATTTATTCTCGAATCGTAGAGAGAAGTAAATTCAAGAAACGTGCAATGAAAGGCGGTCGCTAAGCTAGCTACCCAGCATGCTAGGAACAGTGATTACAGAAGGCAGTAGCAATGTCGCCGTGTCCTGCAATCGGTTTTGTCCATGTTATCTTCGGTACCATGGCAACTGACAAGGCATCTCTACAAATCGGTAGGTTCGGAGTTCGGAGCGACTTATCGTCAGCGACACACTACCTCCAGCAGAGTTACTCAGTGGCGAGTTCCATTATATGCTGGGCGGCCTATCCACTTCGCAACCGTTAGAAGCTTGCGATATTACAGGGACTGCCGCGGTACAGATGAGTCCTTCGCTTTCTGGGCTGTTACGCAGGGCATGTTAGTAGTTACTCACCAACGTTTCGAGACAGATTACCGGTCTCATCTTCAAGCTCCAGGAAGTCCAAGACGTCCAGAACTTCCGGACATGTCTCATTCATAAACAATATCTGTGTAAGCAACTGTTCTCACTCACGAACTCACGAGATGAATCAAAAGCCCCCGAAATATCGTGATTAACAGACACACGTGTATCGTCAACAATGAGAGTAGCAACAACACAAAATTTTAAAGCCGACACTACGCAGCTACGCACAAATAATAGACGCGAGAGATGCGAAGTTTCTGGAAAATCTTCTAATTGGAAGTGAGCCAGAAAATAGTGCGACAGGAAACGTAACTGAGATTTGAGATCTTCGCTACTCTGTGATGGAAGCTGGTTACAAACTGCAAACGAAAAGTCCCTCTATATGCAAGATCGGAGAAGAACTCAACGACACCGCAGCCGACGCTTAAAATCTCAATAATTCAGATACCTTTAAGACTCAGATCTGGATCTAACACAAGACTATATTTATGTTATTGTGCTACTGTTAGACGATTATACATTTCTATTCATTTTTAAAATCGAGGTATAAAGTCGGTTGTAAAACGGTAAAGCTTACCCCATAATCTGTTATGCAGGCACAGAGCGGAAACCAGAGGTATAGCCACAGCCCGGCCGCTAGGCCCCCGGAAATGAACCGGTACTCAATGTATAGGAAGCTGGGTAGGCCCTGGGGCCGGCCTGGACGGATGCGGAAAATCTCGCACCCGCCAGAATTTTGACTCCCGGACCGTCCAGCACATAGCTAGGAGTTATACCAACTGAGTTATCCCAGCCCACTCATTTCTAAAATACCAATGTCATTTTAATACCTAATAAGATACTATTTTTATCTACTATGGCTTTCAGCGGTAAACAATTGTAACTGAGGTGTCCTCCGAAAAAATGGCGAATTGATATCGCAGTGGGAAACAAAATCGACAAAAACTAAGCAAAGCACTGTACAGAAATGGACATAAAGCCCCGCTGGATTCTGAATTTTAGCTGCACAAAAAATTTCAGTGTCATGCTTTAGACGGTTTACCGTTCATGAAAGAGCAACCAGGACACTGTGCAAGAGACTGAGCGGAACCCACAGATGGTCTGGACATGGTCACAAGAAAATTCTTGTTCCTAGACGGAAACAAAAGCCTGATCCCGTGTGGACATGGTACAGAGAAAAATTTCTTGTCATCTCCTGGAATCGAAGCCCAATTTGTCAGTTATCCACCTTGCCGTTCTACAGTTCAAACTACTCGCATACAACTACAATAAATAAGGAAAGGCTGAAATAAAACTGCACATGCGAGGCCAAGTTGAAGAATATGTTATCACGCCACCAAATACGTGTGTATGTCCGGCGCGCGCGCACGCACTCACACACACATGCACATGAACGTATATTTTGAATAAAAGAGGCAAGCAAAACGCAAAAACATCAGCATCCTTACCTTCATTAGCAGTTTCCATGTCAACAACCTTGGAAGCAACACTCGCATGACTAGCATCATCTGTGATCATGTTGGTAACCTGCTGCTTTGTAACACTCGCAACACAGGCAGTGTTTTCAACACGAGATATAGCATTAGTGCCACCAGCTTTATTTTCTGGTCTGTCCGTAACATCTGCGATGTTTTCTGTAGAAGCACAAGCAATGTACTCTGGATTATGCACAACACTGTCTTCCGTAGCGGCCACCACCCTATCAACACTCGGATTCACAACACCTTTATTTATGACACTATCTACGCAATTGGCAGCCACACTTTTTGCACTAGTCACAATTTGGCCAGGAATTTCTACACTACCAGCAGCAACTTCCTTTGGTCCATCCAAAATTTGGTCATCATTCATTTTATCTGCAACTACAACACTCATTGGACTGTGTCCAGCACGACAAACATTTCCTGTAGTGGTAACGGAATTATCTGGGTCATCCACAACCTGATCGGTATTTGCTACACTATGTGAACTGCCCAGAATGTGGACAATGTCTTCTTTACAGGTTGTATTAACAATCTTATTTCTACCAACAACTGAATCGGTGTTTCCTACGCAGCTATTTAAACCACTCTTTGGAGCGTCCACATGTGATTTTACACACGTATTGGTACTATTCTGACTTTCAGCAACACGGTCCGCGTTTTCTGCACAGTCGGTAGTAACACTTTTAACACTATCCGTAACCGAGTCAACGCAACTGGGACTCGTGCTGCGGTTCACGTTGTCCCCGTGGTCACTGGCATTTCTCAATGCGTCTATAACTTGGCCAGTGTAGCAAGGGCTCGTGTTGCTCTTCATGTCTTCCTCGATTTTAGCAGGGGCGTCCTGCTGGATCTTGGGGCTGTCCTGCTGGAGCTTTGCGCCAGCTACATCCTGCTTCTGCTGCTGGGAGCAAGTGGCTGTAGCCGTCTCCTCGGAAGGCGCCATAACGCGTCACCTGCCAACAAAAACCTTAGTTCAGACACAACAGCTCTGCTTCATACAGCAGTTCCCTTGACTCACATTAACACCAAATTCTGCCACGGCTTCAAAAGCGTAAACATGTTAAGCTTCCTCGCAATGTGGGGTATAACAAACTGTACAATCCACTTATCTTAGTAATTAACCAACTTGATGCACAAAATGTTGTTTTACAATAAGTTTATTTCATGCCTCTACATGTTTCGAGCACATGTGCTCATCATGAGGAGGTCAAAATTGTATTATACTGCCTCTGGTTTCATCACGCCTATAGGTGGCCGTCCCGTGCATCTATGTTACTTGCACAAAGCATACAAAATAGTGCATGCAGCAGCACGTCGTCTTCGTCCGTATGTCCACATATTTTACGTCAGTATTTACTCAACGAATTTGGATTGAACTTGAACACCGAAGGTAAATACTTAAATATTATTACGACCATTAAATGAAGGACGAGGTGGGAGGAAAGTGTGTCATGCAAAGGAGATAGGAAGAGTAGTAGGGTTTGGGCTGGAAAACCTGCAGGAAAAAGACGGGTTGGAAGACCTAGGCGTAGATGGGAGAATAATATTAATGTGAATCTAAAGGACCTGTGGTGGGACGGGGAATGAATTAATTTGGCTTAGAACAGACAGACAACCGTAGGGCTCTCGCTAACTCTGTGATGAGACTTTCAGTTCCATAAAACTAAGAGACTCCGACTGGCCACTAGCTTCTCGCAAAGAGGGTTTGCTCCACAGTGTTAGTTATTTGGGTTTTCAGAGTCCGCTTAAGGCTATCGCAATCTATGCGGCCGCATAAGCCCCCAACCCCACCCTCACCGTTCGGAGGCAGGAGGCTTCAAGAAAAGCTCACTGTATCTCAGATTTTGTGCTAAACATATTTGGACGTACCATCTTATATTGCTCCATGTGCACTGCCGGCCAGTTCATACACATCAGTTACTATAAAACACACACAAAAAATTACAACGTACAACCAACAGTAATTGAGTTTCCAGTAATCAGTATCTATCCGTAATAAATGTACAGAAAAAAAGCAATATAGTATGGCAACAAAAATTACATACTCCGAGTGTGTGTGTTTGCAGCCTCAAGTATTCAGTGTGAAATGCGCATGCGCCATATTGTCATTTGTTGCCTCTCCGACTCTACTTATTTTCCACATTATCTCACCCACGGCATGGTATTTCGAAAAAAAAAAGTTACTGAACATAAAATGTGTGTTTGTATTTTCTCTACAAATATTGTCTGAAAAAAATTCTCATTCGAAAAAGAAACTGAGCGACATATGATCAAAAATGTTATGTTGGTCTTCATGTAAAGTGCCCGTTATTCTTGTCAGATCTTAATGAAATGCGAATTTTCTCGACAGATATACTCCACACCAACTTGTTGCACAATGTGTTCATTTATTAATTATTGCTCCAACATGTTTCGGCCTAAGATTTTGGCCATCTTCAGGGAGCCTGTGGTATTTTCGATGTGTGCATCTTATGCGTCAACTTATTTCGTAGACTTTTACAAGTGTGAATAAAATTATAATGAAAACTGAAATATTAAAATCCTTAAAATCATTTTATACGATATATAATCATACAGAGTAGGCAGTGACGTAATTTGTTGTGTCCAAACATATGTTTTAACTTTCTTCATATCCAAAAATCCCGGAATTACCACTACTCGCTGCGCAATAGCCCAGAACAGTGCTTTCTCACTGTTCAACAAGTTGGTATTAAATATTACATCTGTAATATAGTTGCAATGCACAATATTAAAATTCTCGACAGGCTTTCGGAAAATACTCAAATATAAAATTTTATGAAAATCCGTCCAGTGGAAGAAAAGTTGTTCCACGCGGACGCACGGACAGACAGAAGGACAGTCAGACACACACGACAAAGTCAATGGTCGCTTTTTGCAATTTCCGAACGCACCTAAAAAAAAAGGGAATAATCTTTCCATGTTGTGATAAATAAAATCTATGACGAGTCCCCCCCACGCACACAGTGTTATACGGTTTGAGGTTCTGAAAGCGAGGATGAAGTCAAATCTTTCGCGATGACGCAGAGTCAACAGGTAAATACTCGTAATTACTGTTTACCAATTAACACCGCGTTACAGCCCAGAATACTTCAATCTTCAGTAACAATTCCTTTACAGATTTCTACCCTTGGTTTATTTATGTATATATTTAATGAGACGGGAGCCGGAGTAGTGTAATCTGTAAAGCGACAAGGCTACGCGCTGGACGGTCTGGATTTCGAATCTCAGTAGGGGAAAGATATTTTTTTTCTTCTCCAAAACGTCCAGGCCGGACCTGGGGTCCAACCAACCTCCTATTCAATGGGTACCGGGGTTCTTTCCCTGGGGTAAAGCGGCCCGGCCTTAAGTTGACGACTCGCCTCCACCCAGTGCCGAGGTTAAGAATGGTTGGAGCTATACCTCCACTCCCCTACGTCTTCGTGGCATGAGCAGGGAAAACTTTACCATATTAACGACGCTGTCAATAACTCACTGTATAACTTCGAGTATTAGAATAATCAGTGACGAACGGGCTGGAAAAGATGTGGAAGCAATCCGTCGTGACCTTATTTGAGGTACAATTCCGGAAATTGCCTGGAGAGATTGAGGAAAGTGGCGAAGAATATTTACCTACGATAGCCGGCTTCCGGGTCGAGATATGAACCTGGATCTTCCTGTCATGCAAAAATGCGAAGTTCAGTCCGTTTCAGGTGATACGTACTGGTAAGTGAAATACAGACACTTTACAGGAACACGAGGATCGGGAAAACAGACCAACAGTCTGATAGTACGTGATGAAAGATCACGATCGACCAGTCAAAATATTTCTACAGTTTTAGCCAACAAATGCACTTAACTGGTATGTGACAACTGTGTGCATATGTCGGTAAAAAAAATTGTAGAAAATGAATTATATAATGCACGGAATGGAAAATATAAAGAGTAAAAACATCGTCCAATCGATTCGTCAATTTTCTTTCCAGCTACATTTCATAATACAAGGGATATTATTTATATGTCTTGCACTTTACAGTGTCAATGCGAGGTAACTACAACGGCAACGGTACGCCGAACAGCATTGTCTGCTGACGTCAAACAACATTTGCTGAATCCCCACCCCCGGAACAGGACCGTCACTCTAACTCCCTCCCAAACTCTATCCGCACTTCTGCCTAGTTTCTAAACTCCACACCAGTGTCGTAGTTTCGTTAACATAAATAGGAAGCATCATTCTTTCGCCTAAATTATGGCGCTACACACACGACGAAACCTACATTATGAAATACGACGCTTACTTATCCCAAAATACATGAATAATGCTGCTCTCTCTCTCTCTCAACTGACGCTGATTTCATGGGAATAAATTCCTACTTCGTGTTTTATATTGGGCAAAAATTGGTGTAATAATTATGGTGTATATACTGCTCTTTCACAATCTACACGAACCATAAATCGGACGCATAATTGAAGAATTAGTAGACCAGAGACTCTATTTTTTTTTAATTTTCGTTGTTACACCGTGCATGTTGCTGAGTTACTCAATTATTATATATGTGCAGTAGTTGGTATAATAATTGAGTAACAGAGCCTCTAAGTTTCCTGTTTACGTGCGTTCACAAAGTTGAGAAAAGCGATTATTAGCTTCGCCATGTCTGTCCGTCCGCATGTATGAATTCGACTCCCACTAAACGGACTTTCATAAAATTTGATGAGTATTTTTCGAAAATCTGTCCAGAAAATTCAAGTTTAATTAAAATCGGACAAGAATATAGTGTACTTTACATGAAGACCAATACACCATTTTGATCATATCTCGCTCAGTTCTGCTTAGAATGAGAAATATTTCAGACAAAATTTGTAGAGAAAATCAAAACACATTTTACGTCAATAAATTTTTTTTTTCGAAAATTTTGCCGTTTATGAGATAATGTGCAAAAATGTTGTAGAGCCGGGCAGACCGCAGTTGAAAATATGGCGCATGCGAATTGCATGCTGGATACCTAAGGCTGCAAAACACACACTCACAGTTCGTAATACTTATTGCTTTTCTATGGCAACAATGGTTGCACGAACGCGCCTCAATGTTACGTTTATATGCACATAGTGTTATCTTATTTGGAACTGAAATTAGGTTTATTTAATTCCTAGTACTGCATAAATAGCACATTGCTGGATCGGAATTTCAAGTTTTATAGAATATTTTAGAAGTCGTGAATTACTACAGCCCGTACAGGCACGCGGGCAGGCAAACCATCTGCCTTAATACTGAGCAAGGCCTTAGAATTGCGCAAAAGGAATGCGTTTAAGATTTCATATGATTCTCACAAAAACATGTACTGGTTCCCTATTAGGCACTGAAAGATTGTCTGTAATTGAGATGAAGTGTCCACTGTGAGGTAAAGACTGGAGTTTTAAATATCACTTGGTTGTACATCTCACTTCAAAGAGTTCATAGATCTTCCTTTACAATTACTTAAGTTTTCGCTAGTAATTATTACCACCGTTTTGCAGTGACCTGCTGCCTCTATATTAAGAATTGTGCTTCTTCTAACCTAAAACAGTAGGCAGCAGGTTCCTCCCAAATGGTGTTAATCATCTACCAAATTACACGGAGGTGCTTGTAGAACAGTGCGTACTAAATATAATTATTAATATAATATATATTACACACCAATTCTGGATTAATATGCAAATAATCTTCATGGTTTTAATCTTGGAGCAAGTATAAGGTAGGGTTAAAACCATCCCAAATATAAACTATGAAGTGCTACAATTATACTAAAATTCAATGCGAGGGCCGCAAGTGCTTCAAACAACCGACATTCAGCCTCCTGTCACACCTCTTGGAGAATATCAGCTGTTGTTGCCCAGACTACTCATCTGTCTGAATTCTGTAGTGCCGTCGGCAATGGGGGGGACACAGGTATCGTCATTTAACAAAAACCAGGAAGAAAAAAATTCCATTTGTGTTGAGTTTTGGCGATTTCAGGGGTCATTCCTAACGGGCCTGCACACGCAATCCACTGATTAGGAGGAAGTTCAAGTTACCTCACTTCGCATGGAAGTGTGATGGCAACAAGAAGGGCAGATTTCGTTTCATTAAAACCTAACACACAGGAAGGCTCTCCTAGTGCGGCCGCCATCTTGGAATATTGGCGAACGTAGCTCTACCTAGCGGCCATACGGCGCAATAGGCTACAGATTAAGCGCCACGCTGAAATTTTTAAAGTTGATCTTTCCAACTGGTACACGTTTCACCTGTGACTTAAAAAGTGTTCTGAGAATAGAATTGCAACGATCATTTACACACTCTCTATATTAATGTTGAACATACGCCAAAGAAAGCAAAGAAAGAAGCTCGGGTCTAACTGGGCTTGAAACATGACAGCCTCACAGATTCGCACTACCAGGACTCGGCCTATGCGGCATAGTTCGATCACAACTACAGTATCGGTTGCACCCACTTCGCTGATTTTTGAGGATATATAGAAACCTACCTCCTTACATCTCACTTGAGTGGCAACATTCGTTCCGCCTTCCTTATAATACGTTGCATAGTGCATAAATGAACACAGAGGGGAAAGATCGATTGCTGTACGTCTGTCCGTATGGGTGTTCTAACTGGAGAATCAGTAGAAGGATTTTGAATAAATATGGCATCTTATGTCCTTACAAAGAGATATACAGCGATTTAGATAGAGGACGCATCACTGTACAGACCCAGTCTGATAAGACAGGACACTAACATTAACATATCATGACGTCTGTTAGGGAAAAAAAGTTTCAAGTGAAAGCTGTCTAAGAAAAATAATATCTGCTGGGCAGATGTTGACAAAATGTGACATAAGAGACACAACACGTTGTAAAGAAGGCATGTGGCAACTGTATATTCTGGCGCGAATTGCAGTTTCGCATTCTTCTTTTACATGACGAGAGGTTTACGGTTTTAGAAGGTAACTGTGTCCTCGTGATTACAGGCCATGCCGCGAAGATATATTGGGATGTGACAGCATAGATCCACACGTCCTAAATTCGGCACTAGAAGGGAGTGGCTAGCTTCACTCCCCGGTTATATTTCCTTCGGTACTCACAGGCTAGGAGGCTGCGTGTCTCCCCAGAGAGGGTACTGACGCGTCAAAGCGGGGAAGGGAAAGCAAAAAAACTATTCTGCAAGGAATCGAACTCCGATTTCCTACTGGCCCAGACCTATTCAATACATTAACAGAGATATTTCGGTTCTTTCCGAATGCTACAGTGTGCACGAATGTGCGCAGAACACTTGGTCACACAGTATTTCGTAATACATATATCCTCCCTTCGACCCCAAGGCAGCGGTGTTCACCAGTAAAATCTTTACCCACGATAGCAGCTTCCGCCAAGCGGTAGTGGATAGCGGTTCAAAGAAAACCTAGGAGAAAACGTAATTACAACAAAACAAACCCTAGAATACACGTGTCGCGGAGACGACAAAAACAGCGTACATGGATGCAAAGGGTAGGGTAAGTATAGGCACTCTCATCCGCGCCAGAGGAAGTAACGCCAGGTCGTGTTCTGAGTAGAAGATACACAAATGAGTTCGTCTGCTTGTGCGTAACGGAAAAAAAAAAATCAGTCAGTCGCGTTACTGCTGACTGAGTTAGCAGGTCCGTTTGGGTGAGGAGTCCTCTTATTAGTCCATTTATGACCGCACTGTTGTATTGGCGCGCCCACGCTGATGGTAGAATGGGTATATCCATCGTCACCTTTATCTGTAGTACAAACATACATACATACATATTTACACCGTATGTGTATATGCAAAGTAATTTCAGGTTGTGAACAACGCAAAATACATACTAGTACGTGGCCTCTCTCAGACCAGAATTTGTACAGCATTATCATGCTGTATCTTAGCAGTGCTAGTACGCGGGACCGGCCGGAGACATGTGGGCGCCCCGAGCAGGCAAATGAGTTTGCATCCCATTCAACCATACTCTATAAACTTTTTCGGCCTAGAACAGGGCTGGCAAAAGTTTTAAGGTCGCGTGCCCAAATTTTGGATATTTTTTCTGAGAAATTCCTTCGCATGTGGAAACCTCACTTTACTAGCATCGCATTTCCAATTATTCCACTGACGCCTCGGCGACCCTTTATTGTTGGCGGCCCGGCAGCTGCCCGGCTGGCACGCCCCTTAGTCCGACCTTACTAATGCAGCAGACAACGCAATAGGTCTATATGTGTTACCCCAGCAATTGACAGCTTAGTTAAATACGTATGTAGGCATATATAAAAACAGCAGCTCTGCCAGGCGAATGGTCGTAGGCATCACCACCGCGAAGTATGAACTTTAGTTTCTACGTTTTGCTTCGTCTTGTCCAATGTTGCGAATATTTCCGATCTCATGACTTTGTATGAATTCTATTTGCTGCCTCTATAATTTAGAATGAAATGGTACACGTACGGAATTTTCGAAGTCATATGCAGATCGCGGATCGGGGTGTGTTTTGGAAAATTACCAATCGTAGGGAATCTTGTTTTTCAGACTCCGCAATTTGAAAGGATGGGTGACAGCTGCAAATTCCCCGGAGAGTCAGGCATGTCATTAAGGAGAATTAAAACTCTTGGCTTTGGAGTTCAACAGTACCCTATGCCACAAACATTTATTTTCGCATTTACCATTTAAACCACTGAAGTACCTGAAGAGTGATACATTTATTTCACTCGAAAAATATCTAAGCACCTGTATTGACACCCCCCCCCCCACTGTCAAACACACACACGCACACAATAATGGTGCGGAAGGAATAGAAAGGGAAAATCAAAACCGATGGAAGAGAAACAAGAAGAGGATGGTGGAAAAGAGATATAAGGTACAAAACTGAGAACACTGAGGGAAAAAATCAAAACTACACGGGAATATTATAAAGAAAGAGGCGAATAGAAAACATGGGTAGGACAGGAGAAGAGAAAGGAGGGGGATTAAGACAAGACGATGAAGGGAAGAAAATAACTAACCTTTCAGACAACGGAAGAAAAATAATTTTGTGCAGGAACCGAAGGAGGAAGAGAAAAGAAACAAAAGACAACTGTGCTTTCACCTTGCATCTTGAGTGCGAAACATTAGTTTCCTCCGAGACATTGGCACCTTTCTACAAGAACACCTAGCTTTAATCACGCCCTCAATTTTCATACGTACTTACCGCCGCGAGAACCAAGAATTTTATGAATTACGAATATTTTAATCGGAAGGGAAGCTGTCGTATCCTACACAATATTACATTTCAAAAATTCACTTCAAGGAAATACACGAACAGCCTGTTAGAGTAGGATATTCTGGGGTAAGATACGCCACTCTAAAGTCCGATAAGTTACCGATGTGTGGAGCACGCATATTAGTGCCGTAGACATATCACATCGATAGTGCAAAACCGCCATTTCGTTGTAACGCCTGGGTTTGCCTCGCCGTATGATTTAGTAGCATCATCTTGCCCTGTGTTACGCAATGCTCAAATATCAATCCCACACATTCCCACACACGTCGGGCGGTTATGCTCAGAAACTGAAGCGGTATTTCCCGTTCATGCACATCCGGTCTGACATTCTTCTGCCTAGCATTTCATTCAACGGCCGGGTGAGATACAAAGTACAGAACTACGATTGTTATAGTTTCTGAAATGTAATTAAAACTATGAGTATACGATTTAATGTCAGGATGTGTGTACCGGTACGTCTTAGGGCTAGGTTCGTCTGTATGTTCTTGCGGAATTCGTGCAAATCAGTGAAACAACCTCCGACCAATATTGATAAAAAGAGGGAAAACACACATAATAAAAAAAAGTCTGGCTAATGGAAGGAAAAACCAATGTTCAATTCCCGTCAGTAGCAGATTCACCACCACGTTCAGACTGTCCTAAGGCCGATTCATCCTATACGACAGAAAACAAAATTTCTTACACTGAAGGTAAATAATGCGAAGCGCGTTCACTCTACTCCATCGGTCACTCTACTCCATCTAATTCCGTGGATAACAAAAATCCCGATCGTACAGCCCACCTAGTTATGCTTCCCATTGAAGGGTTTCAGTTACTCTGGGAACTGAGGCGATAAACGACTGTGACTATGAAGCTGTCTTCAGAAACGTGACGCCGATTCGTTCAGTAAATAAATACCCACAATCCGAACATGAAGGCAGTGGGTTCCCCGAAACGTTCGTACTAATCTACCAATCTACACACGGCGCCACAATCGGCAAGCCATTATTTTACATCTCAGTTATTAACATCGGGAGACGAACGTCTTCTTTTCCACAGCGCACGGCCTGGCCCTAAGGTCAACGTACATACGCATACTGGGGGGGGGGGGGGAGGGGGGCGGGCAGCAGCCGGGTCGGGGCAACCCTCCCCAACCGGCGTCCAGAGCATGTGGTGCCGTCTCCCTCCCCCTCCTCTGCGCTATCCATTTGCGTGCAAAAAATTG
>Ga0131853_10008084_pt1 | contig 19135 bp, 12 predicted proteins | sample TergutLab28metaG_FD_92764 | JGI IMG/M metagenome (GOLD analysis project Ga0131853, IMG submission 92764) | Labiotermes labralis P1 segment gut microbial communities from Petit-Saut dam, French Guiana - Lab288 P1 (version 2) (version 2) | ecosystem: Host-associated > Arthropoda: Insects >...
CTGGGGAGACCTAGGCGTAGATGGGTGGATAATATTAGGATGGATCTCGAGGAGGTGGGATGTGGGTATATGGACTGGATTGGGCTGGCCCAGGATAGAGACAGGTGGCGGACGCTTGTGAGTACGGTAATGAACCTTCGGGTTCCGTGAATTGCGGGGAATTTCTTGACTAGCTGCAAACCAGTTAGCTTCTTAAGAAGGACTCTGCACTATGGAGTAAGGGCCTGCCTCTGGTCACCGTCTCGATTCACTGCGCACTCTCATGTCGTCATTCTTAATAGAAGCTTTAAGGCCATCCTTCCAGCTAAGCATAAATCTTCACTGTGATCCCTTTTCTTCACGTGTTTTATGATTAAATGTCTGTCCAATTGTCGTACTGCTTGCATGCTACATGTCTTGTTTGTTATCAGTTTCTATGATGTGGTCACCCTAGCAGTTTGATGTGCAAAGCCTTGCATTCTTTTGTACAGGATTTTCCAGTCTCCAACTTCTGTGGGTCTGAGGTCCAGATATCTTCAGTAATATTTCTCGAACAACCACATCCTGTACTTCAAGTTTGTTTGTTATATATTGTGCTCTAAGCTGTCCAATTTAATTAAAATCTTACTATCATAGTACCTGTTATCCACCTTTAAATCCTTCTGTATTACGTGTTACCTGTCCTGCATGTTTCAGTCCTTAAACCATTTTCTGGGTAGTCATAACTGAAACATTACAATTTGTCGAAACGTCTGTAAATATTTTCTAGATGTCATGAGTTTTCAGCAACACCGCTGTGACAGCTTCAAATCTTGCACTGAACTTTCAAATTAAAATTTTTTGACAGGAAAAATTCCTAAAGTTAAGACTAGTGCTACTAATATTTGACAAGATATTGCTTTACATTGCAATGACAAAGATATCTAGGAGTGCATGCTTAGTGAGGTTTACACTGAATTCCTGGTTTTCCCCTGATAACGTGCAACATTTTGCATTTACTGGTCTATGATTTGGAATGATTGTCAGTTGAAAGCCGGGTCTGACATAAGTGGGATGTTAGTTAGGAACAGGAATAATGCCACTCCCTCCGTTCATTTGTGTAGCCTTATGTGTGCATGCGTGTGACACGCTGAAGATGTTACAGACACACCAACAGTAATTAGCTTCCACCACATCCTTTGGCACCGTGACTGCTGAATAGCACATTCTAACGAATTGTCGGCATGCCTTCATATTCGCCAAGACGTGCGTTTGTGAGGCGGTCGTGACTGGGGCTGTGGACTCCGGCGTGTCGTGTTAATGATGTCTGTGCCATAAGGTTGGCGTTTAGCGGCCGACTGCTTACCGCAGAACCCCGAGTTTAATCCCATGCGGCTTCATATGAAGTTTTTTTTTGTGGCTGGAGCAGGTTTATTCCGACATTCTTCTGTTTTCCCTTGCTAATCATTATCCCTTTGTGGTCATCGTTCACAGACCACTGAAATGTGCGGTATCGCTGACCAGGCACCACACTATCACATCCCCATGGGTGAGAACAGAAGGGAATTTCTCACGAAGTAAGTTTTAACGCGTTGTGTACTCACTTCATTGCTTTTACATGTCGATTTTTAGGCTCATTCGCTAAATTGCGAACAGAGACTATTAGTTTCGTCATGTCTGTCCGTCCGTCCGTCAGCACGGAACAACCCAGCTCCCGCCGGACGCATTTTCACGAAATTTTATATTTGGACATTTTTCGAAAATATCTCCACAAAAATTCAAGGCTTATTAAAATGTAACAAGAATAACGGGCACATTACGTGATGACCATTATATAGCTATTGGTGATCATATCTCGCCGAATTGTACTCAGAATGAGGAATGTTTCAGACAGAAGTTGTTGAGGAAATCAAAACACACGTTGTATTGTAAGTAATATATATATATATATTTAAATTGTGCCGTTCATGAGATAACGCGAAGAAATACTATAGAGACGGACAGGGCACAGATGACAATATGGCGCATGTGCATTGCATGCTGTATGCGTAGGCTACAGACACACACTCAGCATATTTAATAATTATTGCCTTTCCGCTGCAACAATGGTTGCACGAACGCGCCTCAATGTCACGTTACACGTACGTTGCCTGTCTTCACAGAACTTACGTTGAGGTATCCGTTCTCTGGGTATAATGCTGTTTCACTGGGTATTTGGTGTCTGACGTTTCGAGACAAAGTAGCGGTCTTCTGAAATGACTTCGTTCCTGACACGAAAATCAAATAGCGGTCTTATCTTCAAGGTTCGACACTTCCTGTACCCTTAGACATTTCGATCTTTAAGATGAGACCATTAAAAGTCTGGAACCAAGCTTCCAGTGACGCAGCATCGTCATTCCTGACAGACACATACCTCATCTACACCGTTGCGGTCACCTAAAAACTCGCGTTACTTTTCCCTCTTTCTGGAGGAATGGGTGCGTGAAGAGCACAGCATGTACGCTAAACTTCCGTAAATGTTGCCGGCACAGCCCGAGGCATTGACTAAAGCTGACAGTGACGTCGCGCGTGGGTTTGATGCTGACAGCTGCGTGGAGTTCGCTTACTCCGGAAAAGTTTTAAAAGAAATTTGATAACGTGCTGTAGTGACCCACAATCCGATTAGCAGGAGTTGCTACTCGTTTGCAGCACACAACACATTTTACGTGCTTGAATATCCTTCACGTTCCATCTCGAATCATAAAATTATGGTCTTAAGCTTGTCAGGCAGTTAAAGTGTCCCTCATTCAGTCCTTATCGTATTTTAATGAACCATGGGTAAGTAACTAAGGAGGGGGTGGTGTACGTCAAAGCACAACTGTCTTGTATCCTACTTTATTATGCTGACGACGACATGTTTCGGCCACTGTGGGCCATCTTCAGGTCACAAAAATGTATATAGAGGGAAACTATACAGAGTATAATCATAGTATAGGTGCATATTCTAAACTTTAGTTTAGAATATGCACTAAAGTTTAGAATATGCACCTACACTTTGATCATACTCTGTATAGCTTTCCTCTATATACATTTTTGTGACCTGAAGATGGCCCACAGTGGCCGAAACATGTCGTCAGCATAATAAAGTAGGATACAAGACAGTTGTGTTTTGACATACTCCACCTCCTCCGTAATTGCTTATAACACAACGGGGATGATGCACCTAGATATTATAGGAAGTAATTGCCTGGGTCTGTCATCATAAAAGAACTGCGTCTAGAGAACACTGACAGTGAGTAATATGAGTTACAGGACAATAAATATTAGTAGAGTGTTTCTTAAATTTCACTGATTGTGGTCATTTCAGGACTTCTGCATGTGAGATCTACTGAAGTTCCTTCTACTTGCAAAAAGTGTTCGGAAAACAGTGTAGAATGATTTGAGAAAGACGGTAAAATGTAGCACAGAATTTTAAACATACAGGGCGAATAGTGAAAAACAAAGAGACGTTGTAAGGGATATTTTTGGATCACTAAGGGCTTTGTGTTTCTTAATGTTTAAAAAGTGCGTTACGTGCATTTGAAGAGAACTTTAGAGACTGTGTGACGTTCTTGATGTACAGTACCTGCTTAGGAGACTTGCGGCAAGGACTGTTCATCTTCTTCAGAGCATCCAGACGGCCCTGGAACCCATCACGCCTCGTATCCACTGCATTCCGAGGGTATCTTTTCCTACGGACAAAGCGGCCGGGGCGTGACTCTCACCAGTCATGTTCATCTCATGCTGAGTTTAAGAATGATGTAGTTCCTCCAGTTTTCGCCGCAGTACTGAGTTTGGTTATTATTGGAAAAGACAGGTGGTGTGTACATACAATTATTTGTATAATTTGTTGTGGTAACCTTGAATAGGGTTGGCGGTGATAGCGTAGCCGGTATAGCGACCCGCCACAGGCTGGACGGTGCGGGGATCGAATGCCAGTGTGGTCGAGATATTTCGTGCCCGTCCAAACAGGCTGTGAGTCACACCGGATCATTCCTGGTACTAAAGCGGCTGGGGCGTAGCATTGACCACCCACCCATGTAGCGTTGAGGTTAAAGAAAACGTAGATCTGTACCTCAACTCCCTCTCTGAACCTTCGTGGCCCTATTCTGGGGTGAATTTTGCCTTTTTAACCTCGAGTAGGTAAACAAAGTTCTGTGTATTTGGTATTTTTATTCGTTCCCTTGATCCACTGTATTATCAAATGAGATAAGAGAAGGAGAGTGCTATTTCGTAGGTTTGTTTGAAGTATGTGTGTAATTCATAATTTAAATTTTATGAAATTCAATAATTTTTGTATCAGGCATTTAAGACTCCGCATATATATATATATAGGTGAAGCCTCTTAAAGTAAAATGACAGCTCTGATTCATTGCGGTATAAATTTATCGCGGTTCTGTCTCTTTATACGTGAGCCTCAAATACGCAAATTAAAAAAGAATCCATTTGTCAAGGGCTGTGCAAATATCGGGTCACAGTCAGTCATGTCACATCGGCAAATTCTGCCACTTCGTTTAAAGTCGTGTTATGGTAGCTCCGAATTGCCTAGTTAGGATGTAGAGTGGATAAGAATGTGTGCAATCAATCAAGTCCCGACATTCAGGTTTATTCCCAACTAACTGCACTGTTGGTTTTACTGCTTCTGCAATGTAAAATATTAAATTCCGACATTGTTTAACGAATCGCTGTAAGTACGATTTGTTGGACTCAGTCAGAGCAAGCTGCAGTCATGTGGTTAACAGATCGTTGTAATCGTGATTAATATGGGGGGTGGCGTTACTAGAAAATGCTCATCTTGAAATTCTTAGCGTGTGTTTATAGATTTTTTCCGCAAAAGGTGTCGAAAATAGAACGAATTCTTTTAAGGCTAGATGTAAGAAGACACGTTTGTACACGTGGTGTGCGGAACGCATATTACCTGAATGGTAATCGTTTGTCACAAGCAGATCGGTCGATAGGAAAATAGGAAGGGAAGCTTAATTTAAAATAGGGGTGCAGGATTTATATATATTATTATACTAGCTTTATCGTTGCACCGTGCATTTCGTAGAGTCATTTAATTAGCACACCAACTAATGTACATACATAAAATTTCACATTAAAACATTTAAAATCCTTCCAACATGTTTCGATCTTAAGATCATCTTCAGGGAGCTATATTGTTCCTTGTTAAAGTCACATTTGTGACAAATGTGACTTTAACAAGGAACAGTATAGCTCCCTGAAGATGATCTTAGGATCGAAACATGTTGGAGCGATTTTAAGTGTTTTAATGTGAAATTTTATGTATGTACATTAGTTGCTGTGCTAATTAAATGATAATATTATACTGTTATGTATTAGTCCATATTCATTCACGGATTAGTGTTCTTTGCGTAGATTAATTTACTATGCATATCGGCGAATACGTCTTTGGTGTTCTCGTGCCAAAGATCAGTTTTTACGGCGCTAGACTTGAAGTTTATCAGTATACTAGAGCGGGAGTGCTCTCCGGTTACATCATAATTGAGGCACCGGAGGTAACCAGTATTATCATTTTAGGCACTACATGTTACTCTTCTTTACATTTGATTGGTAATTTAGTAAAATTTGACCTTGTAGCAAAGGAGATTATTATGGACAACATTTATATTTAAGTCGCGGAATAAAAAATGAATTCAACCAGTTGAAATGTTTTTGTAATGTGAGGTGTGAAACACGCATGCAACCTTTGTGTGCATAGTTACAAATTAGACTGTAGATTGGCCGATAAGAATAACAGTAGTACTGTGTTCGGCCGTTGTAAATTTGAGGTCTGGGTGCAGTTCCATTCGGAAACCACACATAACTTTTGTTTCCTTTTTGTGTTGTAGAGGCCTTGCGTTGAGTTAATTTCCCAATCAATGAATCCTAGCAAAGTCTATAAACTTCATAGTTTCAGAATCTAATTCTGATCTGGAAAATGTCAGTGGGTAAACGATCCCATTACAGGCCTGGACAGGCCCTGAGGGTTCCGGAAGTTTGAGGCTCCCAGATTTCAAGACAATCGGCACCTGAAGGTGGTAAGGTTGTCAGCACTACGCACCGGACGCCTTTACCCCCTGGAAATATTTCTAGTACTTATTTCTTTTAGAGGCGTCAAACCCAGGACCATATTGCGGCCGGAAGGATTATGTCAGTGACATCATCGTGCATCGAATCCACAAGCTTCCGGCTTGTAGCGCAGTGCCTCAACCAACTGCGCTCCCGCGTGCCCCGTGTAGGCCTGTAGGAGCGAATATTTAATATGCCCAGCTAGCCAATTAACTGTGGGTTGCTTTGCGGTTGTTACGTAACTCATTTCTCGTCGCTGTTATCATTGGAAGTTACTGTCTTCGATGAAAGGATGATTATGGGTGCCGTGTTTGGAGGAAGGAAAGTCGAATTTTGAAATAGTTTGACGAATCCATGTAAACTATGAAAACTCTAGACCAAGATAACGAACTGAAGCGAGCTGGGATGCAGTGTGTTTTTAAGGAAGTATACTTCTGTTACTAACTTATATTACAAGGGGAATAGGTAACCTTATTGTCAAGGCAGGCCCATGATTATAACTACTACCAAAATGAAGGAAACAAAGAAGTTGCTCCTGTATTAGCATATTGAGCAAGGGAAAGTATTATGGGGGGGGGGAACTATTTTCTCTGCAGGGAAAAGTTGTAACAGGGCACTAATCCCCCTCCCTCTGTTTATTTGGCTTTGGCGCTTTGGATGCAAATTGTACAGTCCCGTGTGTTATTTGCATTTTACAGTCCCGTGCTAAAATATGTGAGCCACTGGATCGGTTATGCTTGTGTGATAATGGATCGCTATCGTCATAGGTAAGGTAGCTAGTTGTCGAGTATGGATCATAAGACAGCATTTACCGCCGTTAAAGCCAAACTCTCACAAATATGATGAACTTACAACTGATAACCAACAAGATGCAACTATTTTGATTTATTTACTTTAATCAGCTCTACATGTTTCGGGCGATGTTTTAGTCCATCATAAGGAGCATATCACTGTTCACTACAGCTTCTGGTAATGTCCACCGATGTTGCTGCTGGCTGGTGTAGCGTACGCAACATCGGTGGGCATTACCAGCAGCTGTAGTTACAGTGATATGCTTCTGATGATGGGCTAAAACATCGCCCGAAACATGTAGAGCTGATTAAAGTAAATAAATCAAAATAGTTGCATCTTGTTGGTTATCAATTGTAATTGTACTGGCGATGCACGGAAACACGAACGTTAAATAATGAACTTGTTTGTTTGTATCGTACATTACTAACTTTATTAGTCGCGTTTGCTTAGTCGCGAAAAGCGCCTATTAGCTTCGTCATCTTAGGCAGTCTGACCGCATGTATCATTGCGGCTTCCACTGTAAGGATTTATTTGAAATTTGATATTGCCGACTTTTACGAAAATCTGTCGAGAAAATCCCAACTGTTTATTGTTGCCGGCGACATTAAATGACCATAAAATCGCTAGCTTTGAATGATGTCGTGTCAGGATGTTAGGTTGTCCGAAGAGGAGGTATAAAGAGCATGCGAACGCGCCACATTGCCTGAATTGTTCTGTTCTTTAAATGGTGATGGAATATGTCTCCTGAAATTGAGGCAAGTGACTGGACTACTGTACACGCTGCAGGTGCTAGATTAGTGAATGTGGAACATGAGTGGCGTGGTAGATGACAGAGGAAAAGCTAATGACTGGGAGCGAAACTTACCCCAGTGTCAGTTTGTCCACCAGAAATCAGACAGAAATGCGTCATGAACCGCCCCGCGAGCCGGCCGGTGCCTCCGCGGCCAGCACCCTGAGCAGCGGCACATTGTTGCTTGTGTGCGTGCTGTTGTGACGTTTGTGTTCCTGTCTCGGCATCATTTGCACTAAGCATAACTGGAATATCCATCTACGTGGTTCATCTCTGAAAATACTGAATAGATATCGATGAAGTTTTTCATCGGTTTATAAACGAATTTAGTTTTGGCTCGTGTCGTTCCGACATAATTGCTACTTTTACGTGGAGGCTACAGTGACCTGTACAAAAAACCCCTTGTATACCGAACAACTAACTGCATGGAATCATTCTCTACGCCATGCAACTCAAGAAGTTGGTACAGTATGTTTAAATAAGAAAGAGTAACGCTGCTCCAGATGTACATACAATCGAATAAATAAGATATTGTTCCTTGATGATATTAAGAATTTAAAGGAAACAGTCGTGGCCTATTTTAATATATAACTATCACCGAGTATTTGCAGTCGCAATTAGGCACTGGATTGAGTGACCACGCAGTGACATCTGCCTGTAGCAGAACAGCAAGGAACCATATTTTTTTTTCCGTAGCAAGCAGATTATACTGTATGCATGTGCTTGAAGTTAAAAGATTTTGCTGAAAAGGCTGACGTTCTTTAACCATAATATGTACATTCGTCGTTATGGCCGCTAGTACGATGAAGTTTTCTGCATGTAAGTTGACCTCGAAGCTTGATTTTCAATGAATATTTTCGCTCTGCAAATTGCGTCAAATACTTCAGTCAAGGTAGAGGTGTAACATTTCTTACGCCGGTTCCTCGGGATTGTAAACGCTCTTCACTAAAGAAGGTGGTTTCAATCTTGCACGTGTTCCATTTAAGACAGCTTTCACTGTACATTTTTAAACTATTTTTTTTTAAATTCCAAATTTAATTTGGATTCATGTGAAGACAACCCAACTTGATGCACAACTTATTCTTAGTATATTTCGTCAACCTCTACATGTTTAGAGCGTATCTAGGCCCATCATCAGGAGGTACAACCGTATGTATACAACAACTGGTACTTATTATTTTTTTTTAGATGACTGTCTGTTGTCCTGGACAAGGACCAGGAACGGGACCAGGACAACAGTTAGATAAAAAGAATATTAAGTACCAATTGTTGTATACATACGGTTGTACCTCCTGATGATGGGCCTAGATACGCCCGAAACATGTAGAGGTTGACAACATATACTAAGAATAAGCTGTGCATCAAGTTGGTTTTTCTTTATGCGATTATATCGGAATGCACGGTCAACAAAACATAAGATTTATTTTGTATTGTAGGTATCTCACATGTTTCCACACAGGATATTAAAAGACATACTTTTCTTTGTAATTAATTAATTAATTTAATCCAATTGTATTTTTTATTGTGTCAGATTTACATTGATTGTAAAATAAAAACATTGAGTATGGCAGAGCGAACTGCACGATGTGAATCCTTTCGGTAAGTACTCCTGGAAGTAGAGTCATATCAGCAGCCCAGTGTCCAGCGTGCCTGTGGAGGAGGAATGCTCTACTTGAAGTGCCCCTTTTCATTACTTGTCCAATTCTTCGCCGTATGCACGCACATTAAAGGAAGTGGTATGAACACACAGCGTCTCTCTCTCTTTGTCCGTCCGTTGATTTATCTTGCATATTGAAGTGGTCAGCCTTTTAGTAAAGTCCCCCTCTCTGTGTCCCTAAGTTTTTACTCTTTCCGGTGAGAGTATCAATTCACCTTGACCTCGCTGGTCACAGTATGGGTTAATGAAGTTACTTAGCAATGTGACAAGACCCCCGTTTTACAAGTCTACCAATGTAATGTACATTTTTACTGCACAAAGAAGTGAGATAACGCACTGCTCCAAACTCATTCGTCACCGCCGTAAAGTTGTGTGCTAGTAATTATAGCAGCAAACGAAATGCATACATCCAGAACTACCCTGTGACACGATATTCTGTATGTGGTAATGTTGTTTAGTTTATTGCTGGTCTAAAATAAAGTGGTTACCACGTTTATGATAAGGTTATTATTAAACGCATAACAGAATAGTAATAGTTACTGAATGGGTTAGTGTAGAGGCCAAACTGTCCTCGCAATCGTGTGTTCGAGGGATGGGTAGTCGGAACCTCAGTTGTCTTTAGCCATCCTGACAAGTTTTTCTTTGCTTTCCTCATTATCTCCAGGCAAATGTCTGTCTCATACCTCGGATAGGCTTAGTTTGCTTCTTTTCAGATTCCTTACATTTCAACAATCAACCTGTCACTCGACTCTATATAGGCTGAGTTACTGACAGTTGTAAAACAAACAACAAAAAATAGTAAATTTTGATGTATTGCTGACCGTGCATCTCAGTATAATCTTAGCAATTAACCAACTTGATGCAAAAATGCTTTATTTTAATACATTTGTTACATTCCTCTACATGTTTCGAGCACTGTGTGCTCGAAACATGTAGAGGAGTATAATAAACGTATTATTAAAGAAGATTTTGTGCATCAAGTTGGTTAATTGCTAAGAAAAATATAATAATTTGTCAATTTTTCAAAATCGTACATGCCTGTCCTTAGACGTGAACGTCCCGTTATCATCTTATTTTCTTTCTAATGACTTTAGGATATTAGGAAATGCTAAAGGGGATTTGTAACATCTGAAGTTGTTCACAAACTGGTATCGGGGGACTCGGGTAAGGAAGGCTACTTTTACATGTATAAAAGAGTGATTTAAGAAATGTCGATTTATGTCAAGGACGGAAGGTAAGCTGCATTTTGGACTGTTCTGAATCTCTCGTTTTGTTCAGGATTTAGTGAAGAAAGATAGGCGAAGGCATTAAGCTAAAGGACAGCGTAATCGCATGTAATATATTTTGTTTAAAACCTTCATTAAACTTTGCAGATATTCATATTTTTTGTGTAATGGTAATTTAGACTGTAAAATTGTGAGAATGGTGGAGGATTACAGAACGTACGAAAGAACACTAACTTTGTCTGCAAATTGCTCTGTATCTGTGTAGGAGTTGGAACGTTTATGACAAATATTTTGTAATTGCTTTTGGAGCAATACATTATGAACGATAATGACGTTGTTCGTAACGATGATACAAACACTTTTTAGGGCATGGTGCCAGTTTATTTTTTTTGCTTTCCTTCTCAGAATATAAGGAGCATCGGCAGAGCGTATACACACAAGCAATTTAAGTGATTTATAAAAGTTTAAGAAGTTTGTAAAGGAAGGAAAACTCATCAGAACGTACGTGTAGTCTTAACCGAAGAATGCAAATAACCCCTGGAAAATTTAGAATATATATAAAGGTCTAGTGTTGTCAGGATTTTATAGGAAAATCCATATAGATTTTCGGGTCATTTAGCTATAGGTGCAGATTGTTTTCAAAATGTTTATAATAATTGAAGCAACCGCGTTTCTTTACGTACTGGAATTATGTCCCAATGAAGCGCAATGTTTACTATACGAATTTCTGTTTTAACGTTAAGAGTAGCCGAATTATTGGTCACATAGTGTGTTTCTGTGTTTCGTATAATATAAAACAGCTATTTTGTGTAATGAAGATGCAGTGTGTTTTCTGTGATTTAAAACTGAATCTTGAAGTACTGAATAAATTTCTTGCTTGGAAGGGTGAAAAAAACATCCTTCTATGTGGTCCAGTAAGTACTCCTACATATCTATGAATACATGTGAAAGGTAGTGTATTTGGGGAGTGGTTTTAACGGTGCTTGAGGTACGGTAATGTTGTTACGCAGTATATGAAATGGGGATTGGAAGTTTCTTTATTTGTGATCCAGATACGCAACACGTTGACGTACTTTCGAAGTTCGTGGTCTGTCCTGTTTAGAGGGAAGATCAGTTGTGAACTTAAAAATTCGGAGGAATTGCTGTGTGGAATTTTGACGTCATGTGAAATTGGTGAGAGATTGTTGCCAGTTGTTAGAAACGCCAAAAATTATTTTTAATGTGTGTGTGTGCGCGCATATATATATATATATATATATACACACACACACACACACATATTATATAGACGAGTGTTCTTATGCGTGGAAATTGTTTTCCTGGTTGGTGCTATTGTTGTCGAATACGCGTGAAACAAGAAAATTTTAACATTCAGTTAAAGAAGGGGTTACCTTCTGGAAGGCAAAACATTTCGACCTTCCAGGATTGACACGTGAACGCTAAATAAGAAACCAACAAAAGAGATAATAAATAAAAGCACCGAAGTCGTATTTGTATTATACGCTAATGAAGGGTGACTGTGGATGAGGCTGCAGCTTGCTTAACACCGTTGTCTGGGTGGTCTTCAGTGTTAGATGATTCAGAAAGCACAAGTGAAGACAGTAGGATGAAATAAAACCGCGGTTGTTCGAAAAGGCACTTAACAAAATTATGAAAATCGACCGTCACGTGTAGGATATTCTAAAAGGTCTGCCGTTAGTGAAGGTTTACCTTGTTACCCTGGGTAACGTTTGCTCGTGTTAGTGCTTCGTGTCTCCACAAATGTGTACGGTTTCACGAGCACAAGCGGCACGAGTTGTGCGGGGGTGGGGGGTGGGGATGGGGTTGGTAGGCGAAGAAGGAAGTGATAGTACTTTCCTACCCATTGCACCCAGATTTCGGAAAGAACATTGTTTTTTTATGTTTAATGTTATATCTTCATCTTACATGATTAAAAATCTCCTTTCTGGGATTGTCAAACTTTTTCATGTTGCAGCAATTTTGTACTCTGGACTGTGAAAATTAATGAAGCTATAAAAGAAACCAAACATCCTCATTCATTAAAACTTGCCTCCGCTAACTCCCTTCTTGTGTAGTTTCTGCTGTACAGGCCTATAGCTTCTGATCTAATTACAACTTCTCCATCATTTGGCTTTAACGCGATCTCGAGAGGCGGTATAAGACTTCAAGATATCTTGTAATTAATTTTCTTGCAAGTCATCAAGAGATTACTCTTTTTCTTCTTGGTTACGTATTTGGTGCGGCTTCTAATTTAAGTATCTATATGCTATACTCTGGACAAACTGAGGCGTTGGGGAAAGGGGGAACAAAATTCCCGTTCTCCTCGTACTGCAGCTTTTCACTTTCACAAACTTCGGGAGAGTGACCTTTAGCTATACAAAATCTTATTGCATTCGTAAGTAATGGAATTTCCTAGGGCTTAAAACATGGCGTTGTAAACTTGCCTCTCCAATTCCACTCCTTATGAAACGAAAGCAAGAGAACTTTTGTGTTAAAAAAGCATAGACGATAATTTATTCGAAAGAATATCCAGCTGTCATCTAAAATGAATTCCCATGGCATCTGTTTTCGTCGACGTATTTTTGCATTCTAACGTTTCTGGTCACGAGTTTTCAGATAAAATATGGAACATGTTGCAGTGGAGTGGTCTCAGGCTAGACTGACAGAAGGTAATTTAAGGTGATGTGTGGTCCGTCGTTCAGTTAGTGCAGCCGCTAACAAGAAATTGATGTTAGAAATACAGAACTAATTCTGTGGAGCAGAAACAAACAACCTGGTTCAGTTAGCAGCACTCCTGCTTCCGCATTCGGGAGCTAACATCATGAGTAAATGTTAAATTTACCATCTGTCTCGTAAATTCATCTGTAGAAGAAAGTGCCCAGAGGAAATTGGGTGTTCAAATATGCGAAATATCTCGCTAAATATACGTGGTCCTGTTTTTTCAAAGCATTCTTTATAATTCTGAGCACAAATGAATATCTCTTAAATGTGATTAGGAAGAACTCAACTAACATGAAATTTTAGTTAAAAAAGAAACCGTTATAAAGTAACTGACTGTCAACAGTTGTACTGTACCGAAAAAAGAAAACTCATATACCCATAACAACCCAGGACATTCCTAAGCATATAACACTTCTGGGACATTCGATCTGCTATTTTTCTTGTATGTTTTCCTCCTTAACAGTAGCAACAGGTATACAGTCTATAATTTTCGTTCATTTTTCCGTCTTTTCGTACCTCACAGAACACACAGTCTGTCTCAGTCGTTGTTTTCATATCGTCAGCTGTTTCTTTGGCTTCAATGTATATCGGGTGTTCTTAGAGTGTCAACGCTTCTTCGACCTTAGGTCGTACCTTGTGGAAAACCAAGTGCGTTAGAAAGAGCAATGACGTACATGTACGTAGGTCTTCTTATACAGCAGCTGTGTTATTACTTACTATTTTCGGAGTGTGTCGACGAATACGGACGGCCGGACATGACGAGGCTGATAACCACGTCTACCAACTGCTTTCCGACAGCGCCGAAACACATTTTATCGTTACTGGATATCGCAGATTGATAGGATGTCTATAATTTTTAGTTTCGTGTAAAGTTGTTTTTCACTGCCGAGTTTGAGGTGGAATGTATCTGGAAACCAAGGCGGACGTCCATGATCTGCTAAGCATCAATCTGGATGCTGGAATGCTGGCCTCTTTGATCAGGTTTTCTCCTCCTCCTCCTACCACTATTACTACTACTACTACTACTACTACTACTACCACCAGTACCACTGCTACCATACCAATACTACTACTACTGCCACAACTACTACTACTACCAGTACTACTACTACTACTACTACAAGTACCACTACTACCACTACTACTACTACTACAAGTACCACTACTACTACTACTACTACTACTATTATTATTATTACCACTACTACCGCCGCTTCCACTGCCGCTACTACCACTACCACTACCACTACCACCACCACTACCTCCACCACTACCTCCACCTCCACCACCACCTCCACCACCGCCGCCGGATTTGTAACTTGGCCTATGTTATGAGTCTCCGTGCTCTGGTACCGTTTTTCTATAAGTTTGCTGGTTGCAGTAATCTACCCTCCTATTCCTTACAAGTTACTGTTTTCCTTTCATCATTAGCATTGCTTCTTATTCATTGTTGTCATTATCCTCGCAGTGTCAACTTAAGTGTGGGTTGTAGGAATTAGTGGAACTGCTTTAAGGAAGGGGTCCGGCAAGTCACTGAAATGTGCAGAACTGTATCTGTAAATATCAGCTTCAGCTGAGACGTCAGTGAGAGAGAGAGAATGGAAGAGTCCCCTTGGTGTAGCATCAGGGATTATTTATGAAGACCATATTGCACCCCAAGCATGTGTTCTGCACATTGTCTTGTGTACGGTAAGGTCTGTCCCAGGTAACGACACCAGTTTGAAGGGGGAATGGTTGTCTTCTCTTTCTGTTTCTTTCACAGCCTACACTACCGATGTAAGTCCGTCGTCCCACCCCTGTACTTTCCAGCATGGTTATGGGATCCACAGCATCGTTCCGGAAAGTTCTGAAAAGTTTTTACTCACTTAGATGGACTTCGCACGTCCACTTCTTGGAAACACAAAGGCGTAAGTGCAGAATGCAAAACAGAAGCACCCGCATGAGACCTGTAACGAATACTGCACTGTTAATGGCACGATGAGATATGTTTTACGTATTTTACATAAACATGGAATATCTAGGTTCGACCTGCATTCAGACCGCCTAGACAAGTGGCTTTACTTTTGGCTGTAGGTAAAATAGATGTGTGATATTTAAGTAAATTAATCATATATTATTTATTCTTTTTAGTTGGTCTGAAATTGAATAAATTTCGCATACTGTTGATCTGTTGATGGTTAATTGTTTTATATGGTTTAGAAACATGGGTTCTTATATTGAGGGCAAGGCAGAAATTAGATCAAGCGGCATTTGTAAGAGAAGCACTGCGTAAATATTCTGAGTCATTAGATGTGCCGGACACACGTAGCGGTAATAGTGATTTATATATTTCTGATATTCATACGGTGTTCACTACAAATGTTCATGTGTGTTAACACAGCCAGTTTTTATAGTGAATATATAGTTTTGAGAGGTCGCTGATGTAGCATCATTGTTTTGAATGTGCGTACACCAAGAGAGGAGAAAACTGATGATTCAAAAGACAGTTTTTATGAGGAATTAGAGCAGGTTTTCGAACATTTTCCCAAGTACCACATGAAAATTCTGTTAGAAAGTTTCAATGCAAAAGTAGGGACAGAGAATATTTTCAAACTGGTAATTGCGATTGAGAGTCTGCAGCAGGATAATAGTGTTAATGGCTTTAGAATAGTAAACTCTTCCGCATCAAAAAATGTGCTTGTTAAGAGCACGATGTTCCCGCACCGAACCGTTCATAAGTACAACTGAACTCCTGGTGAGAAGATTCACAACCAGATTGACCACGTATTGATAGACGGCAGATGGGATTTGAGTATATTCTATGTACGATTTTGTAGGTTGAGCTGGCTGTGATACTGATGACTGTCTGGTGGTTGCAAAAGTTAGGGAAAGATTGGCAGTAAGTAAACAAGCGGCACGAAAGGTTGATGTGAAAAGATTTAATCTCAGGAAGCTAAATGAGCTGGAGGTTGGGAAAAAATATACGGTAACGACTTTAGTAGTGACAAGACTTTCGATTTATGTAGTTATTAGTGAAAATTGTATTTGCACAGAATAATAGTTTTGAAGATCCTAGTTGATGTAACTTGCATGCCTGTATAAACATTCAGTTCCTGCCTCACGGTTCAACCTGTCAGTGCAATACAGACAGAATAATCACTGTACATTTGCAGAATCCTATCAAGCAACAAAACAAAATCTGTGAGACAAATACAGAATTCGCGAGTGTCTGTCTTTGTCTTATGTTCCTTTAATATTGGTAGTAACCACTGAAGTATGAAGTTTTCTTTTACAAAATACAGTGTTCTGTCTGGAACACTTGTTTCATTATTTTTCTTCTAGATGAAAATGAAAATGTGTTGAGTTTACACAGCAGTGACAGTGTCGGAACTTACTTCGAACACAGAATTTTTTAATTTGAAATCTGCTAGGACCTGAAGTAAAACAGGGATTGAAAAGTTTAATATAGATATGAAGATGACCTACCGGATAAATACGAACACTGGCAAGGATGAACTCACGCTGAGCAGCGCGACAGGCTGTGACTTACAAGCTCTGTGTAGCACCGAATTTCGACGGTCTAGAATAATTGGCAGGACCACTTGCAAGGGTTCCTGTGTGACCGGAACGGGCCTGTAGGCCTAACTTCTAGTTGAGGATGATTTATTTTATCACAAACGTATGATAGTTTTGTGAATCAGTAAACGAGTTACTGAAATTTGTGTGTAGCAGCCTACCTTAGATGTGTTGTATAGATAAGAGGTGTTATCTCACATTGAAGCCCGCATTTCATCAATGTTAGCTTTGACGAATTTGGTCCTCGACTGCCTTCCACTCGCTTTTCTTAATATGGTCCTATGTGTCAGTTTTAACCCTTTAATGCCCCCTGGTAAGTGTAGGTCTATGTGCCACTTGTTGTGACAGTGAGAAACCGTGCATTTTGCTTATTTTCTTTAGTTCCTTATGCCGATTATTTCCGCAAACAGCATTAACCGGTTCGTTTTTATAAAGATGAATTCGATTGTTCTCCGTGACGTAGGAACTGGAGTTTTATATGTAATTTATATGAACGTCAATCCAGGAAATGTTAATTTTTCAAATCGTAGACTTTTCTTTCCATGCACCATTGTTGCGCTTGGAGACTGAGCGGCTTGAAACCACTAATGAAGTAGACCAAACCATATCACCAGAAGGTTCGTGTGTATCAGCGTAGGAAAATGTCATTACCTCGAGCAGAATAGACTAGCATGGAAGGGTGTTTCCCTGTGCGGTGATGGGCTGTGACAGTGACAGCTTGCTATGGAACTTGGGTACAGATAGACTTGCTTTACCTCATCCCCCAGTGCAGTTTCTATTGCTCTGGCTCTTGTGGCTGTGCTGTGCTGTGAGTCACTGTTTCTATAGTGCTTATAGTCAGCCGTATTTTATGGAAATATAGTTGTGAAGATTAACGTTCGTACATTTGGTGACTCGGGATACACAGATTGATGGGTAATATTAGAAGGGCTAGTATTATTGGGTGATTAAATAAATGAAGATGGGGTGGGCGAGGCATGTTGCACGCATGGGAGAAAATAGAAATGATACCGGGTTTTGGTTGGAAAACCAGAAGCAAAGGGACAGTTTAGAAGAAGCTGTTGAGTGCAGGAAAGTACTTTTAAAATTGATATTAAATAGAATGAGAGGGCGTGGAGTGGTTTATTGTGACTCAGGGTAGAAAGAGTAACGGGATTTTGTGACACTTCGGGGTTAATACAGTGCGATATTTCTTGGCAAACTAGCTATGCACAAGGCTTTCGTTTCTTGGACTTAGTTATTAGATTAGTAGGCTATAAGAATGATGTAAGACGCAGTGATGCGACGATTGATTGATTGATGGAGGGTTGGTTGTCGACTCACTGAGCCTACTGGAAACGGGCGTTAGTTTGATAGGATATAGGAGAGTGTGATGGGGTGCGGTTGCTCTTCATTAACCTTTTATGTTCGATGCAAGTCACTCTTTTGTTTCGCGACGATGGACTCGTCAAACAATAACTAGAATCCAAACCGGAAATCCAGTCTGATCTAAAGTTTGGAATTGATGTCCTGTAGAGGAAGTGGGATTGTGAACACATATATTGACAACATACATAGTAAAAAGCAGGAGCCAACAGATATCACTGTGCTAAAATTAAGGGCTTTAGCTAACATTTTTAAGATTACTAAGATACAACACGACATACATATTGTTTTAAACGTTGTAAAAAATGTAAATTTAAAAAAAACAGGATATATTTCACATTTTACAGCACAAACTATGTAACAACATTGCAAACAGCGTGTAGTTTTTAAACAAGTAATTCAGTGGTCTCCCCGAAGATGGTGTAACAAATACCGAAACATTTAGGAGGTAAATGGTGATAAATACATGTATACAGGGTGATTCTGTCGCTAGAGGCCCCAAACTATTTATAGACAATAGTTTGGGGCCTCTAGCGACAGAATCATTTAGTTGGAATAAAGGAATTGGTTGTTAAAAGTGAGATTTTTAAAACAATGATTTTTAGACGAAGAACGATGTCAGGAATTAGACATGTGTGAAGTTACACACACACACACACACGCCCACGCGCACACACACGCATGCACGCGCACAAGCACGCGCGCAAGCACGCGCGCGCACGCACACACACGCGCACGCACACACACACACAAACACACCACACACACACCACAACACACACACCACACACCACACACACAGACACACACCACACACCCACACACCACACACCCACACACCACACACCCACACACACACCACACACCCACACACACACACACACCACACACACACACACACCACACACACACACACACCACACACACACACACCACACACCACACACACACACACACCACACACACACACACATAAAATAA
>Ga0131853_10008088_pt1 | contig 19131 bp, 19 predicted proteins | sample TergutLab28metaG_FD_92764 | JGI IMG/M metagenome (GOLD analysis project Ga0131853, IMG submission 92764) | Labiotermes labralis P1 segment gut microbial communities from Petit-Saut dam, French Guiana - Lab288 P1 (version 2) (version 2) | ecosystem: Host-associated > Arthropoda: Insects >...
TAGTCACAAGCTTATCCACAGAAGCATTTCTTGCTGCCCTGAGACATTTCATTGCACGTCGAGGGAAACCAAGGACCATTTGTTCAGACAATGGTACCAACTTTCAAGGTGCTGCCAATGAACATCCTGCAATCTACAAGAAGCTTCAATCCACAACAAAGGAGAAGTTCTCGAGCTTCAGAACGCTCATGACGTCACATAACTTGTGATGGTGACATCAGCCCTAAGGTGATCCAAGTTTTTTGCAATCTTATGCGAACAGTGATACGCCTATTATTCACAAAAATTCCTACAATAAAATTAGCCCTTAGCGGTGCGTACTGTTAACCCCAGAAACAATGACACTATAGTTCACTATTCACAGGCAGTAAAGGACAATTTTTCAATGGGACGTTTAAAGTCTTCTTTGGGTGTCTTAACTGTAACCACTTAACGATGTTGTTTTTTTTTTGGATGAGTCGCCTTGATGATAGCTGTCGGCTAATCTAATGGTGTTGTTTTGTCCACCCTCAACAGGATGAGATCGCCTTGTTTTAGGTTGTGAAAGGTCCTCTGCCAGCGTTGAAGCTGTTGCATACTCTGGAGGTAGTCGAATGACCAATGCTGCCAGAACTGTTGAGTTGTTTTTAATAGATTTTCCAACTGGAAAATCTATTGCATTTGACATCAGTAAAGTCAGCAGCATTTAATTTCGTAAGTTGTTCACCAATTAGAAAATGTCCAGGAGACAAATATATTGTGTTGAAAGGATCATCAATTAAGGCACGCAATTTTCTGGAGATTAGACAGGCCGCTAACTCAACAAACAATTTGCGCAGTTCTTCTTAATTGGCAACATGAGAACCTGGTGTTCTTTACAGATGATACTTCATGCATTTCGCTGCTGCTTCCCATAATCCTCCGAAGTGAGTTCCATGTTGTTGGATGAATTTGCATTCACTACCTTCAGTTGCCTAGAAGTCCTGTAACGTTGCCATCCGTGATGTGTATTGAAGCATCTTGTAGATTTCATGAAGTTCATTAAGGGCACCTTTAATGCAATGAAATTTCTCAACGCAATAAAAATGCTTCTGTATTTACGCTTGTCACTACTACAATGTAAACAGCCTTTGTCACAAAGCAGACAAATATAGCAATGTAACAATTTGTTAATATTTTTCTACGTGTTGGTCTCAATCTGAGTGATATTGGTCCAGCAAAATCCACGCCTGTAATGAGGAATGCCCTCGAAGTTTGTACTCGTGTTGTTAGCAACTCAACCATGAGCAGTTGTGTTGCTTGTGTCTTGAATCTATAGCATTTTAGACACGGATGAATGAGTGTTTTCACCAAGTTCCTTATTTGTGGAATCCAATATTTCTCCCATAGAGATTCTATTAAGAATTGTGGCCCAGCATAATGAAATCTTATATGCTCTGCTGAGACAACCAATTGTGTGAAGTGATGATTTGAAGCAAAATCATCTGATGCATTGTTTGATAAGGGAGCATGGATTGCTGGAACCTTCGTCCCTCTCTGAGAAGAACTTCCTTATCTATGAAAGGATACTGTGTCTTTGGAGAACTGTTGGCTTCAAACTCTTGTTGATCAATTCAATTCTTCATTTCTTGTGCATAAGCAATTTATTGTACCATTTTCACAGAGCAAATCAGAGCCTGGTCGACAAATTCTGTGTAGAGGATTTTTGATTGCCTGTTGCCCTTGGGATTTCTGCAGTTGCTTATGAAACTCTTGCAGTATGCAATTATTCAAATGAGCCTGTTCAAATTGGAGAAATTTTGTGTGTCTTCTGCAGTTTGTAGACATGCAATGTACACATTTCTGATTTCTAGGTTTTATGTGTGTGTGTGTGTGTGTGTGTGTGTGTGTGTGTGTGTGTTGATCCCTGTTATAGTCCAGCTGAATGGCTCTTGTTGAAGTCATTGTGGTCCTTTCAACCATAGTTTGTATTTTCACCGTGTTGTATGTTCAATACTTCTTGAAATGAGATCAGCTGAATTTGATTGAGATGGTACCTGTCTCCATGAAACTGGTGTTATTTCTTCTTGAATTAGAGCAACTCTGTTGCTTACAAACATCATCCATTCGTTTGGTGGACCCTGTATACATATGAGTAAAATGAAAAGATCTGCCCATAGGTAGGACTAATTTATTGTTATGTCGAGGGTGCCTATGGCATTCTTGTTCAGTTTGGACAACAATGGAGGTGCACAAATTTCCAATCTTGTTATGGATCATTGTTTCAATGGTTCCAACATTGTTGTGGAACACAGAAGATCACAAGATGACTTCTTCTTAGTTTCTGTGGAGCGAATATAGAGGCAGGCTCCATAGGATCGTTTACTGCTGTCACAATTCAACGTATTTGTATGTTGACAGCATTGCAACAGATTACTTTCCGGGTTATATTCAGTTATGTAAGTTTAGGATTAATCTGCAGCAGCTGATTCCATTCTTGTTGCAGATGAGCTGGAAATAGTTCAACTCATTGAAATATGTCTTACAAAAATTTTTGTAGAAATATCTTGTAGGCAATGACAGCTGGAATAAGCAGTCCGAGAAGAACAAATATTGATGCTGTAGTGGCTAGCACCTTTCGTTTTTTAATCGCTGTGCAGTTTGTTTGTTGCAATTGTGTGCTGTAGTTCTTGATTTGAAATTGGTCATTTGTTGGATTCCATAGTAATCCAAGCTCTTGTTGTGGAATATTTCTTCCTTGAAGTCTTGATGATTAGCAGAAATTAACATGTTTCTTCCCCTCTTGTGATTTCACTGGATCCCTGTGATCTAGTCCTTTATAATTCCTCATGAACTTGTAGTATTAAACCTTCAGTTCTTCATCTCGTTCCAGTCTACGTTCAGTTGCATGTAGTCTTCGCTTTACAGGGAGACGAGTTGATCCAATTTGCTTTGGTTCCATCTTTGTTGACAGTCTGACAACAAATCTAACATTTTGTTGTTGGAGTGTGTGTGGGATTAAATGTTATTCACACACTCGTTGCTCTGTTGATGTGGTGGATTGCTACACTGGTTCCTCTTCCCAGAAGCGATGTAAATTTTGCTACAGAATGTTGATTTCTCGCAGTAGAAATGTATGCTGAGTGTCATGAAGTTTAGTTGGGCTGGAGTTGGTCCCAAGATAATCCAGGCAAGAAATGTCTCCTGTAGAACTGAATAATTGCCAAGACGTTTCCTCTTGTCTGATCGAAGCATCTCATACAATAAGTCAGCTCCAATGGTTAGATAAATGTCCCCTGGTTTATCTAGCTATTCAGCAGCCAATTTGATATTCTTGGGAATCTTTCAGGTTCTTGAGTCCAATTTGTTGCATGGTGTGCTACCAGTAATATGAGACACGATGGCACAGTTAAGTGTTGTATGCCAGTCTGTAGGCCTAGACCTTAAATGTATTGAAACACTGTGATATGTCTCAGTGTTGACACTAGATATGCCTTGTATTTGTGTTGTTTTTGGGTTCTGGATAAACTCAAACGTTGTACACATCTGTTATGAAATGAGATTGTTAAGCAGTGTCTAACAATGCTCTGCATGGAACATATTAAACAAATTTAATCTGAACTTCCACAATGGCTGTGACAAGTAGAATATAATTTCTGGTTTGCCCTCGAATGAAAAATATGTGTTGTACTCTGCATTTAAGCCGCATCTTGCATTTGCTGGTGGACTGTTCGTTGTTGATATCTTGTCATAAGTTGATTGATGTTTCCTGGTTATGTGCAGCAAATTATGGTGTCTCTTGTGACACTGGCAACTCACTTGCTTCGAACATGTGTGATTCGTGTTAAATGGTTACAGGAAGTTGAAACAATGTGCAGATTGCTTGGCATGATTACGGCGTAGCATAGCTTGCATATTGAGAAATTTGTCACATTTGCAAGGTCCATGTGATTCATTAAAAAGAGCATTTTAGCTGTGTTGCTATGTTGGAATAAGATTTATTAAACTTGTTTCGTTTCATGTTGCCTGTGATAAGCATAAATTGTTAGGATATACCTTCAGTGATTGTGTTGTCTGCAGTAGCTCAAGAGCTCTGTAAATTGATTCAAGAAATGTTAAATTTCTGCAGTCGTTGGGGTATGTGCGCGCGAAGCGGCGAAGAACTCCCATTTTTGTCGTATTTCACGGTCGAGTGTGGCTAACATCAAATGATTTAACATTAATTCTTGTAAAGGCACATTCAATGATAATGCTTGTAAGGCATTCATGTGGCTTGCAAAATGTTTAATCAATTGGTGCAATTTTGATGCAACTCCCTTCCTTAATTTTGATATTTGACTTTAATGCTTTGGCATGCATCATGGCAATTAATCGTTTGTTATTGTAACGTTGTCTAACAAGTTGCCAGGTAACAAAACGTTTTCATTTGTAATCTGTAATTTATTTATAATATCTTTGGCTTCAATCAGGAATTAAGCAATGATGTAGATTATATTCTGAACATTAGACAAGGTTGTATTATAGACAACTAATTCCTCAAATTCGATTCTGTAAATTAAACAGCTACAAGTGTCACCTTCGAAATTGGGAAATGCTATGGCTGGTAGCTTACTGTGTGTGCTAATCTTATGTGACCTCGGAATGTGATTCCTGTTTTCTCACCCCTGCTTCGTAATGGGCTGTTTCTGAACCGTTTTGTCTCATTCACAGGATGTAGGAGCTCACTGAACTTTGCCTTAACTTCGTAGCATTGATTATCAAATAGTTCCCGATCAACAAAATGATCTGTGTCATTAGTTAAATCCAATTCATTTTGTGCAGTGTCATATCTACCACAGATGCCTTGTAAGTCATCAAACATCATCTGAATCTCATTTACTTTACAATGACCTGATTCAATGAATGTCTGCATTCTTGCGATAGACGAATTGGCCACAGCACTTTGCCTTATGAGCTGTGCACGTCTTGTTGCATTCATGCTGTCTCGTGGGTGAACAGCTGGTATGGTGAGTGAAGGTCAGTGGCGTTAGTAGCGTGGCTGGAGCCTACTAAGTGTTTTCGTGAAGTCCTGATTTTATTCGAGGTTTTTTTTCCGGTACTTTCTTTATACCCGTTCCTGGTGGTCCAAACAATATGTACTCTCCGGTTCATACATGTCGGGTGAAAAAATTTTCCTATATTGTTGCCGGTCCAAAATAGAAATTTAATTATGCAATCTAAACACTTTAAAAGAAGATCTTATTTGCCTTGATAGTAAATCAATCTATGCAATGCCACAATATTATCAGTGGTTGTAACACTGTTCATGTGTAATATTATTTGACTTTTGTTAATGTATAAAGCTATACACTTGTTGTGTCATTAATCAAGTGACATTGTAATGATTCACTTATACACATGTTTACACTGATCACATAAGCATTATATTATTTAAACAGCAGTTCAATACACTGAGAAATGTAATTGCACTGTTTATTAGTGACATAAAATTATTACTTGTGAAGATGATAAACCCCTTTGGTAAGTCACACTTAAGGTATAATCGTGTAAAAAATAAATTTTTGAAACTTAAATTTTGGAAAAATTTTGTATGTAAAAATATGAAACTCTTGCTGCAGCTATCCTGTGTAGCCCTCCAGGAACGTAAACTGCGTCTAGCTCACAAGTGTGTTTCAATCGAGATTCCTATGTGGCCTGCAACACTGAATTCTTAACACATCACTAAATAAAAAATAACTGATATGATGATAACTCCTGTGGTTGCTTGAAAAACTACAACCCTTTGTTTTATCAAATGTATAACTAGACTTTTTGTTTGCTTAATCCCACATGGAGAGCTACACACACACACACACGCACACTGTGTCACTGAAGCTGGAAGACTATATCCACGTAACGGAAAAAACGCGCAGGGCCCTACAAAATAAAGAAGAACGTCTCGAAGCTTCAGAACACTCATGACGTCACATAACTCGTGATGGTGACATCATCCCAAATGTGTACCAAGAGTTGTGCAATCTGATGCCACCAATGTTATGCTTTCATTCACAAGAAATTCCTACAGTAAATTTAGTCCTTAGCGTAACATACTGCCACACCCTGAAACAATGACACTATAGTTCACTATTCACACGCGATAAGGGGCAAAATTTACAATGGTAGGTTTAAAGTCTCCTTTGGTGTTCCTAACTATGTCCCCTCAAACAATGCCATTTTTACCTGAATGTGTCACCTTGATGACAGCTGTGGGCCAGTGTAATGGAGTCGTGCTCTCCTCTCTCAACAGGATGAGATCGCCTGGTTGTAGGTTGGGGAAATCCTCTGCCAGCATTGACGTTGTTTCATACTCTGGAATTAGTCAGATGACCAATTCTGCCTGAAATTTTGCAGTTGTTGTTGACAGGTTTTCCACCCTGAAAGTCTATTGCATTTGACATTAGTAAAGTCAACAGCAGGTAATTGGGTAAGTGTTTCACAAATTGGAAATTGTCAAAAGGCAAATATATTCTGTTGAAAGGATCATCAGGTAAGGTACACAAGGTTCTGTAGTTTAGACAGGCCGCTAACTCAGCAAATAACGTGCACAGTACTTCGAAAGTGGCAAACTGACAACATTGCGTTCTACGCAGATGATAATTCATGGATTTCACTGCTGCTTCCTATAATCCTCCGAAGTGATTTCCATGTGGTCGGATGAATTTCCATTCCTATCCTTCAGTTGACTAGAATTCATGTACCGTTGCCATCTGTGATGTGGATTGAAGAATCTTTTAGAATTTATGAAGTTCATTAGCAGCACCTTGAAATTTGGTACGATTGTCTGAATAAATAATTCTTGGTTTCCCTCGACGTGCAATGAAACGTCTCAGGGCAGCAAGAAATGCTTCTGTAGATAAGCTTGTCACTAATTCAATGTGAACAGCCTTTGTCACGAAGCAGACAAATATAGCAATGTAATTTTTGTTATTGTTTGCTACGTGGTGGTCCCAATCTGAGTGTTATTGGTCCAGCATAATCCATGCCTGTAGTGAGGAATGGCCACGAAGGTTGTTCTCCTGTTCTTGGCAGCTCAACCATGAGCTGTTTTGTTGCTTGTGCCTTGAATCACTAGCCGTTTAAGCACCGAGTATTGACTGTTCTAACCAAGTTCCTTCTTCGTGGAATTCAAATATTTCACCCGTAGAGATGCTATTAATATTTGTGGCCCAGCATGTTGAAGTCTTTTGTGTTCTGCTGAGACAACCAATTGTGTGAAGTGATGATTTGAAGGCAAAATCATCTGATGCATTTTTTGATAAGGTAGCATGGATTGCTGTAAACATCCTCCCACTCTGAGAAAACCTCCCTTATCTATGAAAGAATGCAGTGTCTTGAGAGGAATGCTGTCTTCAACCACTTACTTTTCACTTTAATTTTTCCTTTCTTGTGTGTAAGAAATTTTTGTACCATCTTCACACAGCTAATCAGAGTCTCTTCAAGATCTTGTGAGGTGAGGAAAGTTGATTGCCTCTTGGACTTGGGATTTGTGCAGTTGCTTATGAATCTCTTGCAATATGCAATTACACTGATGAGTCTCTTCAACTTGGAAAATTTTTGTGTGATGTCTTCTGGATGTTGTAAACATGCAATGTGCACATTTATTATTTCCAAGTTATTTGTGGGTGTCTGTTTTAGGCCAGCTGGATGGCTCCTGTTAAAGCAATTGTGGCCCCTTCCACCATAGTGTGGATGTTGACAGTGTTGTAGATTCAATCCCACTTGAAATGAGATCGGTAAAGTTGGATTGATATAGCTATTGACTACTTGAAACTGATGCTGTTGCTTCTTGAATGGGAGAAACACTGTTTCCTACAAACGTTTCCCAATTGTTTGGTTGAACCTGTATCCATATGAGTACAATTAAAGTATCTGTCTATATGTAGGACACATTTATTGTTATGTTGAGGGCGCCTATGGCATTCTTGTACAGATTGGACAAAAATGTAGCTGCAGAAAGTTCCAATCTTCTAATGGTTATTTGTTTCACTGGTGCCACATTTGATGTGGAAAACAGAATATCACAAGATATCTTCTTGTTAGTGTCTGTGGAACAAATTTTGGTGGCAGGCTTCGTAGGCTCATTCATGCTGTCACAAATGCATGTGTTTGTATGTTGACAGCATTAGAGCAGATAACCTTCCGTGTTATCTTCATTTATGTCAGTTTAGGAATAGTCTGCAGCAGCTGAATCCATTCTTGTTGCAGATGAGCTGGAATTAATTCATGTCATTGTAATTTGTCTTGCCAAAATTTTTTTTAGATATAACATTTGGACTAAGCAGTCCGAGAGGTTCAAATATTGATGCTGTAAAGGCCAGCATCTTTCATTTGTACTGGCTGTGGAGTTTGTTGGTTGCACCTGTGTGTGGTGTTGTTCTTGACTTGAAAATGATCATTTGTTGGGTTCCATAGTAATTCAAGCTCATGTGGTGGAACTCATTTCCTTGAAGACTGGATGATTGGTAGAGAGGAACATGTTTCTTCCCCTCTTGGGATTTCACTGGATTCCTGTGATCTAGTCCTTTATATTTCCTCATGAGCTTCTGGTACTGAACCTTGAGTTCTGGATCTCGTTCCAGTCTACGTTCAGTTGCATTTGGTCTTCGCTTTGCAGGGAGGCGAGAAGATCCATGTTGCTTGGGATCCATATATGTTGGCAGTCTGAATACAAATCTTCCATTTTAATATTGGGATGTGTGTGTATGATGAAATGTTATTCACAGACTTTTGCCCTGTTGTCATGGTGGATTGCTCCACTTGTTCCACTTCCCAGAAGCGGTTTAAATTTTCCTTCAGACTGTTGTCTTCTCGGATTAAAAATGTATGCCGAGGGTTTGCTGTGTAGTTGGGGCTGGAGTTCGACCAGTGGGAGTACAACCAAGAACTTTCTCGTGTAAAACTGGATATTTGCCAGGACGTGCCCTTCTGTCTGATCGAAGCTTCTCGTAGAAAAAATCAGCACTAATGAGTAGATCAATGCCCCCAGGTTAATCAAACTTTTTCATCAGAAAACTTTTTGGTCTTGGGAATCTTCCAGGTACTTGTGTTCAACTTGGTGGGGTGTGTGGTACCTTGACATATTTAAGTGTTTTATGCCAGTCTGTATGCCTAGACTTTAAATGTATTGAGACACTGTGATATGTCTAAGTGTTGACACTAGATATGCCTTGTATTTGTGCTTGTGTCAAAGTCCTGGATAATATCAAACGTTGTAAACTTCTCTCTGTTAAGTAATGCGATTTAGAAGCACTGTCTCACAATGCTCTGCATGGAAATATTTATCAAATTTTTCTGAATTTCCGCAATGCCTGTGGCAAATAGAAGGTAATTCATGGGTTTGCCCTTGAATGAAAAATATGTGTTGTCTTCTGCAGTTCAGTTGCTTCTAGCATCTGCAAGTGGACCATTGCTTGTTGACTTCTTGTCGTTAGTTGATTGAAGTTGCCTGTCTATGTGCAGCAAGGTGTAATGTCTCTTGTGACACTCACGACACATTAACTTTGAACATGTGTGATTCCTGGCAAATGGTTGCAAGCACTTGAAACAAATTCCTGATTGCTTGGCATGATTAAGGCTTTGTTTAGCTTGCATATTGAGAAATTTTTCACTTTTGAAGAGTGTGTGATTCATTAAACAAAGAGAGTTTTAGCTGTTTTTCTACAATGAAATAAGCTTTACTAACTTTTTTCTAGTTGACTGTGATAAGAAAAAATTATTAGGACCTAGCTTCAGAGTTTAGGTTGTCTGCAGTGGGACAAGAGTTCTGCATTTTGATTAAAGGAATGTGACTAATTGTGCAGTCATTGGGGTATCAGCGTGAAAAGCTGTGATGAGCTCCCATTCTCTTTGCATTTCAGGGTTGTGTGTGGCTAACATCAAATGATTCAACATTAAGTCTAGTACAGGTACATTTATTGTTAGTGCTTGTAAGGAATTCATGTGGCTTCAAACATGGTTAATCAACATTCGTAATGATGATGTGTCTCCCTTTCTTGCTTGGGGAATTTGACGTAAATGCTTAGCATGCATCATGACAATTAATCTTTGTTATTTTAACGTTGTGTCACTAGTTGCCAGGCAACAAACCTCTTCGTTTGTAATGTGCAAAGAACTTATAAGAACTTTGCCTTCATTCATGTGTGAAGCAATGAGATAGTGGAAATTCTGAACATTAGACAAGTTTGTATTATTGACAACTAATGCCTCAAATGTGTCTCTGTAATGTAACCAACTACACGTGTCACCTTCGAAATTTGGCAATGCAATGGTTGGTAGTTTAATGTGTGTGCTACTTGTATGTTACCTCGGAGTGTAATTGCTGTTTCCTGACCTACTACTTCGTAATGATCTGTTTCTGGACTGTGTTGTGCCAATCACAGAATGTAACAGCTCACTGAACTTAGCCTTAACTTCGTAGTATTTATTTTCAAAGAGTTCCTGAACACCATAACGATCTGTGTCATCAGATAATTCCAATTCATTTTGTGCAGTGTCATATCTATCAATGATGCCTTGTATGTCATGAAACCTTAACTGAAATTCATTTACTTCACGATCACCTGATTCAATGAATGTCTGCATTCTTGTAATAGACGATTTGGCCACAAGACGTTGCTTGATATACTGTGTAGGTCTTGTTGCATTCATGCTGCCTCGTTGTTTAACAGCTGGTATTGTGAGTGAAGGTCAGTGGGGTTCGTAGCGTGGCTGGATAATGCTAAGGTTTTTCGTGAAGTCCGGATTGTACTAGAGCGTCTTCGTTTTTATCACGTATTTTCTTTATATCGGTGTCCGGTGGTCCAAATAATATGTATGCTCTCTTTCATACTTATCGGATGAACAATTTGTTCCTATATTTTTACTGGTTCAACATGTAAATTTCATTTTAAGAAGCTCAATACTTTCAAAGTATATCTTTGTTGCCTTTATAGTAATCACTCTATTAAATGGAACACTGTTTATGTGTAATAGTATTTGACTTTTGTTAATCTACATAATTCAACACTAGTGGTATAATCAATGAAGTGACATTGAAATTATTCACTTATAAACTCGGTTACACTGATCAGAATCGCAATATATTATTTAAACAGTGCTTCAATACACTGAGAAATGTAATTGCACTGCTTATTTGAGGCATATATTTAAAAATTTGTGAAGATGATATACCCCTTTGCTAAGTCACACATTATGTATAATCGTGGACACAATAAATTTATGAAACTTAAATGTTGGACACTTTTGGTATTTAAAAATATGTAAATTTAGCTGGATGTAAACTGTGTAGCCCTCCAGCAAGGTAAAGCTGCGTCTAGTTCACAAGTGTTTTTCAATCGAGGTTCCTAAGAAGACTGCTACACTGATTTTTTACACATCACTAAATAACACAATAAATGATGTGATTGAGGGAAGATTACGCCTGCGGTTGCCTTGAAAAAACCACAAAACTTCGTTGTATCAAAAGTATAAGTGGACTTGTTGTCTGCTAATCCACCATGAATAGCTACACACGCAAACTCTGTTACTGACGCTGGAAGACTGAAGCCACGTTATGAATAAACGCGCAGTGCCCTACAAAACAAAGAAGATCTCGAAACTTCAGAAAAATCATGACGTCACATAAATGTTTATGGTGACATTATCCCGAAAGGGATCCAAGTGTTGCGCAATCTGATACGACCAGTGTTACACCTAATATTCACGAGAAAATCCTACAATATATTTGTCCTTAGCGTAACATAAATGCAGTCCCAGAAAAAATGACACTCTATTTCATTATTCAAACGCGGTTAAGGACAAATTTTTACCATGGGACTTTTTAAGTCTGGTTTTGGGAGTCCTACATGTGACCATTCGTACGATGACATCTTTCAATGGATGGGTTTCCTTGATGACAGCTGTGGATCACTGTCATGAAGTCGTGTTGACCTCCCTCAACAGGATGAAATCGCCTGGTTTTAGGTTGAAGAAGGTCCTCTGCCAGGGTTGACGTGGTTCCATACTCTGGAGTTAGTCGGATGATCAGTGTTACCAGATCTGTTGCGTTTGTAGTTGATAGGTTTTCCACCCGGAAACTCTATTGCATATGACATCAGTAAAGTCAGCAGCAGGTAATTGTGTAAGAGGTTCTCCAATTAGAAAATGTCCAGGAGACAAATAAGTTCGGTTTAAAGGTCCATCAGATAAGGCACACAAGTTTCTGGAGTTTAGACAGCCTTCTATCTCAGCAAGTAATGTGCAGTTCTTCCTAATTGGCAAACTGATATCCTAGTTTTCTTTGCAGATGATACTTCATGTATTTCACTGCTGCTTCCCATAATCCTCCGAAGTGAGTTCCATGTGGAGAGATGAATTTCCATTCGCAACCTTCAGTGGCCTAGAAGTCCTGTACCGTTGCCATCTGTGACGTGGAATATGGGATCTTGTAGATTTCCTGAAGTCCATTAGCAGCATCTTGAAAGTTTGTAAATTTTGTGTATAAATAATCTTTGTTTTCCCACGACATGCAATGAAACGTCTCAGGGCAGCAAGAAATGCTTCTGTAGATAAGCTTGTGACTACTTCAATATGAACAGCCTTTGTCACGAAGCAGAAAAATATATCAATGTAACCATTTGTTATTGTTTTGCAACGTGGTGGTCCCAATGTGAGTGATACTCGTCCAGTATAATTCACGCCTCTAGTGAGGAATTACCTCAAACGTAGTACTCCTGTTGATGGCAGCTCACACAAGAGCTGTTGTGTTGCTTGTTCCTTGAATCTATAGCAGGATAGGCGCTGAAGAATGACTGTTTTCACCAAGTTCCGTAATCGTGGAATCCTTCATTTTTTTCGTAGAAATGATATTAAGCGTTGTGGCCCAGGCTTTAGAAGTTTTATGTGCTCTGCTGAAACAACAAATTGTGTGATGTGATGATCTGATGCAATGTGTGATACGTTATCTTGTCTTGCGGTAGGCTTCCTCCCACTGTGAGAAATCCTTCCTTTTTTATGAAGATTTACAGTGCCTTGAGATAACTGCTAGATTCAAACTCTTGTTGATACATTGAATTCTTCATTACTTCTACATAAGGAATTTGTTCTAATACCTTTGGACGGCAAGTCAGAGCCTGGTTATGAATTGGTTTGGAGAGGATAGTTGATTGCCTTTTGGCCTTGGGGTTTGTGGAGTTGCTTACGAAAATCTTGTAGTATGCAATTACACTGATATGTCTGTTCAACTTGGAAAATCTTTGTGTGATGTCTTCTGGAGGCTGTAGACATGCAATGTGCATATTTCTGACATAGAAGTTGAATGTGTTTGTGTTGATCTCTGTTGTATGCCAGCTGAATTGCTCCTGTGGAAGCCATTGTGGATCATTCCAAAATAGTGGGGATGTTGACAGTGTTGTAGGTTCAAATCCTCTTGGAATGAGATCAGTAGAATTAGATTGATTTGGCATATGTCTCCATGAAGCTGATTATGTTTCTTCTTGAATGTGAGCAACTCTGTTGCCTACAAATATTTTCCACTTCTTTGGTGGACCTTGGTTCTATGTGAGTACAGTGGAATAATCTGTCCATAGGTAGGACGCATTCATTGTAATTTTGAGGCCGCCTATGACCTTCTTGAACAGTTTGGAAAAACATGTAACTGCACAAAGTTCCAATCTTTGCATAGTTAATTGTTTCAATGACGCCACCTTCGACTTGGTACATAGAAGTTCAAAATACTTCTACTTGTTACTGTCTGTGGGGCGCATGTTGGGGCAGGCTCCATAGGCTCGTTCACTGCTGTCAGAAAGTCCATTTATTTGTATGTTGACAGCATTACAGCAGATAACCTTCCGGGTTATCTGCAGGTATGACATTTTTGGAATAGTCTGCAGCAGCTGATTCCATTCTTGTTGGAGATGGGCTGGAAGTAGTCCATCCCATTTTAATTGATCTTGCCACAATTTTTGTAGAAATATCTTTCAGGCAATTACAGCTGGACTAAGCAGTCTGAGAGGATCAAATATTGAAGCTGTAGTGGCTAGCACCTTTAGTTTTGTACTTGCTGTGAATTTTGTTGTTTGCACCTGTGTGGTGTTGTTCTTCACGTGAAAAAATCATTTTTTGGATTCCATAGTAATCCAAGCTCTTGTGGTAGGACATATTTCCTTGAAGCCTGGAAAATTGGTAGACAGAAACATGTTTCTTCCCCTCTTGGGTTTTCACTTGATACCAGTTATCTAGTCTTTTATATTTTCTCATGGAATTGTGGTACAGAAACTTGAGTTCAGGATCTCGTTCCAGTCTACGTACAATTGCATGTAGTCTTCGCTCTGCAGCGAGGCGTGCAGATCCATGTTGCTTGGGATCCATCTTTGTTGGAAGTCTGAAAACAAATCTTCCATCTTTTTGTTGGGTTGTGTGTGTGATGAAGTGTTGTTCACAGATTTCCTGCTCTGTTGTCGTGGTGGATTGCTCAACTGGTTCCACTTCCCAGGAGCGGTTTAAATTATGCTCCAGACTGTTGTCTTCTCAGAGCAGAAATGTATGCTGAGGGTTATGCTGTGTAGTAGTGGCTCGATTTCGACCTGAGAGTGTCCAGCCAAGAATTGTCTCTTGCAGAACTGGGTAATTGCCAGGACGTGTCCTTCTGTCCGACCGAAGCATCTCGTAAAATAAGTCATCTCCTACGAGTAGATCAATGCCCCCTTGTTAATCAAACTATTTAACAGTCAACTTGTTTTCCTTGGGAATTTTGCAGGTACTTTTGTCCAACTTGGTGAATGGTGTTGTAACACGGCACAGTGAAGTGTTGTATGCCAGTCTGTATGCCTAGACTTTAAATGTATTGAGACACTGTGATATGACTCTGTGTTGACACTAGATATCACTTGTACTTGTGCATGTGACTGTGTTCTGGATAACCTCAAACGTTGTACAAATCTCTCTGTTACGAAATGCGATTGAGAAACACTGTCTCACTATGATCTGCGTGTAACATATTGAACACAATTTGTCTGATCTTACACAATGTCTGTGGCATGCAGAATGTAATTTCTAGTTTTGATCTTGAATGAACAAGAGATTTTGACCTCTGAATTTCAGCTGCCTCTTGCATCTGCTGGTGGACCATTGGTTGTCGACAATTTGTCATTAGTTCATTAAAGTCGCCTGACTATGTGCAGCAAGCTCTGATTTCTCTTGTGTCACTGAAGATAAACTTGCTTCGATCATGTGTGATTTGTGTTAAATTGTTGCAGGAAGTTAAAACAAATTCCTGATTGCTTGGCAGGATTAAGGCATTGCTTAGCTTGCATAGTGAGTAATTTGTCGCATTTGAAGGGTCTATGTGATTCATTACACAAAGAGCATTTTAGCTGTGTTGCTATGTTGGAATAAGATTTCATAACCTTGTTTTCAGTTGACTTTGAAAAGCATAAATTGTTAGGAATTACCTTCAGTGATTGTGTTTTCTGCAGTAGCTCAAGTGCTTTGAAATTTTATTCCAGGAATGAGACTAATTCGCAATTAATGGGGTATCTGCGCGCGAAGCGGTGATGATCTCCCATTCTCGTTGCATTTCATGGTCGAGTGTGGCTAACATCAAATATTTCAACATTATGTCATGTAAAGGCGCATCCAATGATAATGCTTGTAAGGCATTCATGTGTCTTGACACATGGTTAATTATTTGGCGTAATGATGTAGAAGCGTCTCCCTTCCTTTCTTAAGGCATTAGACATAAATGCTTGGCATGTATCACGGCAATTAATCGTTTGTTATTTTAACGTTGAGTAACTAGTTGCATGGCAAGAAAATTTTTCATTTGTATATTGTAAATTATTTATCAGATCTTTGGCTTCAATTTTGAGTGAGGCAATGAGGTATTGGAAATTCTGAACATTAGAAAAGGGTTTATTTTTGACAAATAATGCCTCAAATGTGTCTCTGTAATGTAACCAGCTACACGTGTCAAAGACGAAATTTGGAATTTCAATGGATGGCAGTTTAATGTATATGACACTCCTATGTGACCTCGGAGTGTGATTGCTGTTTCCTGACCTACTGCTTCGTAATGAGCTGTTTCTGGACCGTGGTGTGTCTATCACAGTATATAACAACTCACTGAACTTAGCCTTAACTTCGTAGTACTGATTTTCAAATTGTTCTTTGCAATTCATTTTTTGCAGAGTCATATCTATAAAAGATGCCTTGTAAGTCATCAAAACTCCCCTGAATCTCATTTAAATTACGATCATATGATTCAATGAATATCTGCATTTTTGTGACAGACGAATTGGCTACAGGATGAGCTGTGCACGTCTTGCTGTATGCATGCTGTCTCGTGGGTGAACAGCTGGTATGGTGAGTGAAGGTCAGTGGCGTTAGTAGCGTGGCTGGAGGCTGCTAAGTGTTTTCGTGAAGTCCGGATTGTACTCGAGGCTTTTCGTTTTATCATGTCCTTTTTTTATATCCGTTCCCGGTGGACTAAACAATATGTACGCTCTGGTTCATTCGTTTCGGATGAAACGTTTTTCTTATATTTTTTCTGGTCCAACCTAGAAATTTAATTATAAAATGTAAAACATTTCAAAGAATGTTTTAGTTGCCTTGATAGTAAATCACTCTATACAATGTCACAATATTATCAGTGGTTGTAACACTGTTTATGTGTAATATTATTTGACCCTTGTTAATGTATAAAACTCAAAACTTGTGGTGTCATTAATCAAGTGACATTGTAATAATTCACTTATAAACACTTCTACACTGATCACAATCGCAATAAATTATTTAAACCGTGGTTCAATACACTGAGAAATATAATTGCACTGGTTATTATTGACATATAATTATAAATTTTTAAATGATAAACCCTGTGTTAAGTCACACTTTATGTATAATCGTGGACAAAATAACTTCATAAAACTTAAATGTTCGAACTTGCAGGCTGTAAAAATATGTAACAGTTGCTGCAGCTAACCTGTGTAGCCCTCCAGCAAAGTAAGCTGCGTCTAGCTCACAAGTGTGTTTCAATCGAGTTTCCTAAGTAGACTGCAACATTGATTTCTTATAACATCACTAAATAACACAATAACTGATGTGATTGCGGAATGTTAACCCCTACGGTTGCCTTGAAAATTTCACAACCCTTTGTTTATCACAAGTATAACTACACTGTTGTCTGCTTAACTTCCCATCGTTAGCTACACACGCACACTGTGTTACTGACGCTGGAAGACTGAAACCACGCTACGGAAAAAACGTGCATTGCCCTTCAAACAAAGAAGAATGTCTCGAATCTTCAGAAAACTCATGACGTCACATAATTCGTGATGGTGACATCATCCCAAAACTCAACCAAGAATTGTGCAATCTGATGCGACCAGCGTTACTCCTAATATTCACGAAAAAATCCTACAATAAATTTTGTCCTTAACGTTATCTACTGCCACCCCCAGAAACAATGACACTACAGTCCACTATTCACACGCGGTAAAGGACAAATTTTTACAATGGGATGATTTAAGTCTCCTTTTGGTAGTCCTAACTGTGATCATTCAAACGATGTTTTCTTTGCCTGGTTGGGTTTCTTTGATGGGAGCTTTGAGCTACTGTATTGGAGCCTTTTGTCGTCCCTCAACAGAATGTGATCGCCTGGTTCTATGTTGGGGAAAGTCCTCTGCAGCGTTGACGCTGTTGCAAATTCTGGAGGTAGTCGGATGGCCAATTTTGCCAGAGCTCTTGCAGGTGTTGTTGATAGGTTTTCCACAAGGAAATTCTATTGCATTTGACATCAGTAAAGTCAGCAGCAGGGAATTGTGTTAGTGGTTCACCCATTTGAAAATGTCCAGGACACAAATATTTTGGGTTGAAAGGTTCACCAAATAAGGCACACAAAAGTCTGGAGTTTAGATAGCCTTCTATCTCAGCAAGTACTGTGCACAGTTCTTTGTAAGTGGCAAAGTGATATCCTAGTTTTCTTCGCAGATTACACTTCATGTATTTCACTGCTGTTACCCATAATCCTCCGAAGTGAGGTCCATGTGGAGAGATGAATTTCCATTCTCATCCTTCAGTGGCCTAGAAGTCCTGTACCGTTGCCATGTGTGATGTGGATTGAAGCATCTTGTAGATTTCATGAAGATCTTTAGCAGCACCCTCAAAGTTGGAACCATTTTCTGAATAAATAATCTTTGGTTTCTCTCGACGTGCAATGAAACGTCTCAGGGCAGCAAGAAATGCTTCTATAGATAAGCTTGTCACTACTTCAATGTGAACAGCCTTTGTCACGAAGTAGACAAATATAGCAATATAAACTTTTGTTATTGTTTTGCTACGTTGTGGTCCCAATCTGAGTGATATTGGTCCAGCTTAATCCACGCCTGTAATGAGGAATGTCCTCGAACCTTTTACTCGTGGTGATGGCAGCTCACCCATGAACTGTTTTGTTGTTTGTGCCTTGAATTTATAGCAGGTTCGGCACTGATGAATGACTGTTTTCACCAAGTTCCTTATTCGCGGAATCCAATATTACTCTCGTAGAGATTCTGTTAAGTGTTGTGGTCCAGCATGCTGAAGTCTTATGTGCTCTGCTAAGATAACCAAATGTGTGAAGTGATGGTTTGAATCAAAATCTTCTGATGCAATGTTTGATAAGTAGAATGGATTGCTTTAGGCTTCCTCCCACTCTGAGAATTACTTCCCTATTTTTAAGGGAATGCAGTGTCTTTAGAGAAATGTTGGCTTCAACCTCTTGTTGATTCATTAAATTCTTCATTCCTTGTGCAAAATAAATTTTGTACCATCTTCACACAGCAAGTCAGAGCCTGTTCAAGAATTTGTGTGCAGAAGACAGTTGATTGCCCGTTGGCCTTGAGGTTTCTGCAGTTGCTTATGAATTTCTTGCAGTATGCAATTACTCTGATGCGTCTGTTCAACTTGGAAAATCTTTGTGTGATGGCTTCTGGAGTTTGTAGACATGAAATATACATTTTCTGACTTCCAGTTTAAATGTGTTTGTGTTGATCTCTGTTGTAGTCTAGGTGGATGGCTCCTGTTAAAGCCATTGTGGTTCTTTCCACCGTAGTGTGGATGTTGACAATGTTGTAGATTCAATCGCTCTTGATATGAGATCAGGAGGATTGCATTGAGATGGCA
>Ga0131853_10008089_pt1 | contig 19129 bp, 11 predicted proteins | sample TergutLab28metaG_FD_92764 | JGI IMG/M metagenome (GOLD analysis project Ga0131853, IMG submission 92764) | Labiotermes labralis P1 segment gut microbial communities from Petit-Saut dam, French Guiana - Lab288 P1 (version 2) (version 2) | ecosystem: Host-associated > Arthropoda: Insects >...
ACACACACACACACACATTGCTAATCATCTTGACAAACCTGCATCATTAACTTAAAAAAATCTGGTGGTAATTATGCGCAATCTCAGTTAGTGGACTTACATAAATCATAAGATAAATTTATGCTATGCCTAAAAAATCATAACAAAGATATATCACCTCCCTTTTTGAACCTGGCAATGAATGAATATCATTGGTTACATCTGACATTCAGAGGACTGTGCATCGTGATATATTTTTGTAATGAAAGCCAATGAGATGCACTATTTCTCAAATTTATTTGATAAAGTACTCTACATGTTTCGGACATGTCCACTGTCCGTCATCGGGAGTATCTCAACACTGTATACATGCAATAGGTATTTGTCATTCTAGTTCTGCTGGCGTCTGCTAGCATGGTCAGGATGGAACTGGAACTAGAATGACAAATACCTACTGTGTGTATACGGTGTTGAGATACTCCTGTTGATGGACAGTGGACATGTCTGAAACATGTAGAGCACTTTATCAAATAAATTTCAGAAATAGTGCATCTTGGCTTTCATTATAAGAATCATTGGTTATGGTCCCAACTGCACATTCTTACACTCAGTAGCAACATGACAAAACTCTGTGTGTGTGTGTGTGTGTCCTGTTGAGTGACCTTGCCAAGAAATGAGCCTTACTTACTCAGTTAGCAATATGTTACTTCATAGCATGAGCTACCATAATTTAAAAAAAAACTGCTAGTTGAAGCTGCCTTCCCATTTCACAGTTGCTAGAATAAATATCATATGCAATGCCAAGTCCGTTATAAAATGTTGGGGAAGATAAAAGTTATGATAGGCGAAACATATACTGGGCCCTTTAAAATCAAGTTTTGGCTTTAATTACACCATATTTAGTAAAAGTATGAGAAATATCACTATGTAATGTCAATGACCAGAGCAGTTGCAGGGGAATGTGCAGTTTGTAGTGGCCAAAAAAAACATGACACTCTGTTAAAACATTCATGTATACACAACAGCAAATGTTTGAAGGAAATGATTTTAGCAGTACTAGTCTCATTAAAGGTTTTCAAGTAAAACTTAATGATAGGAAAGCTTCAATCAAAGGTTACGTTAGATTAGGTCAGGTTAGGTTAGGTTAGGTTAGGTTAGGTTAGGTTAGGTTAGGTTGGGTTAGGTTAGGTATGTTACAAATACCAAAGTGCTGGGCAGGATCCAAAGGAGCAGCAGAGTTCAGGCAGTCAGGGCCTGAATGAGGTTGTAGTAGACAAAAAGTCTGTAAATACCTTGGATCATTGTCACTAAGAACACTGTCAGAAAACATGGAACTATAGGCATGCAACTCCCAGCCCCACCAAAAAAAAACCTCCATAAGAAATAATAAGCTGTCTCTCTCAAAAACTGGACCCAGAGAATCATCGGCATAAAGGACTGGTAAAAAAAATGTGAAATTATTATTATGTGAAACCGAAATGCAGCATTCTCAGGATGATTGCAATAAAAACAAGGAAGTATTGTATTATTTGGTTAAAATCCTGCATTCAGACAAAGCATACAGTTTACAGATGAAAAATCATCTCTATGTGAATGGCTGCATAAACAGAAACAGCACTGTACATATTAATTAATAAAATTGCTGTTGCACTGAATTTTCTCCAGTGGTGACCAATATCGACATGTCACTAAAGAACAATGTACCCCATTCCTGCACACTATGTTTGAAAGATTCACAGAAATATTCATTAAATGGATGGGGAATTACTGCAAACAGCAAACACACTACTGCATATTTTCAACAGATTATTTGGTTCCTTAGACCTGCCTGTTGATCTGTTTCATTCATGCATCCCAAATGGGCCATCCCGACATGTAAGAAACGGAAGATCATAGGGTGCACAGAGGCCAGCATTGACGCGTACAGCATGAGCAGAGGATATAGGAGGTTAAAGGAATGAGTGATGCTGATGATACCGCTGCATTATAGCTTGATACCACGAACTGACCTGGAGGTGTGGCTCGCTCAACAGGTAGTCCCTGTATGCCAGAAGTTGAGGGGCCTGGCACAGCTGAGCTGCCAGTGAATGGATGAAGTCGGGCACAAGGCATGTGTTGTTGTTGTCAGCCTGTAAGAAACCTTTCTTAATGTCATTCATTCATACATAAACTGCAGTTAGAGCATATTCATCCAGATATTGTGGTCTCTGAAGCAATGTTATGCCATTATTAAATTATAGTCTAGTTGCAAGAAAGAAAATCAGCTCAATAAAAAGCAAGAGAAATTATCTTTTGGAGATGTTTATGATCAGATATGAGGCACTGAGAGTTTGGTTATAAATCTGACAGGATAACACACCGTGAATATATGCAAAAGTAATGGCACTCTAAAAGAAAGGACCTGTGTGCATATCCACCAATATCAGGCTCCCACCCCCACCCCCCTATCTACCCCATCCCAAGCAGACTTTCATCTGAACAGGCTGTTTTAAGAGCTACAAATTCACTAATTTCACATTTGTATGGAACAGATGGGTAAGAAATAAATTATATTATTCCCTTCTACAACATACTTGTACTTCCAGCTGAGGCTGATGAAACATTTATTGTTATTATCATCTTTGTTATTTTCCTCTTTTCTCTGCACCTTAATAATTAAGAGAAAAGAATTATGCCACAATTCAAATACATACAACCTTTCCAGATTTCTTTATTTTTCTGGCCAACAATTCATGATATTAAATATGCAATTCCATGTGGACATGACTAATACTAGCATGATGGATGGATGGGTGGGTGGATGGATGGAATCAGAAATTATTAATTGATGTAGGTGAATGCAGCAGGGCATGTAGCATATATGAGGGACAGGAGAGGTATAAACAGGGTTTTGGTGGAGAAACCTGAGGCAAAGATACCATTTGAAAGACCCAGGCATAGATGGGAGGATAATATTAAGATGGATATTCAGGAAGTGGGATGGGGAGCATGGACTGAATTGATCTGGCTCAGAATAAGGACAGGTGGTGGGCAGTTGCAAATGTGGTAATGAACCTTCAGGTTCCATAAAATGCGGGGAATTTCTTGTTGACTAGCTAACGAACCAGTTAGCTTCTCAAAAACCTCCATTTCTTCAGCTAAGTAAAACCTTAGTTATGAAAAACATTAAGAAAATTACAAATAACCAAGCAACTCTCGTCTCTTGCACACAATTCTAAACTCACTAAAACTTCAAAAACAAAAGAATGATGTGTCACACTCATTCATATGCTTGGAAATAATGGACACAATTTTAATGGCACAGCAGCAAGAACTGTCTCAGCCTTCCATTAAATTCCATAACATACTAAAAAGAAGCCTGGATTCATTCCAGAACTAAATGCCAAAAACTGAAATAATTATGAAACATTAATGGCACTTGCCTGACAGAAATGGTAAGCAACAACATGTGATGCGAGGTGTCGAATCCTCTCTGAGACTAGATTGATTTGGCAGTATATGCTCTGAGATCCACTGGGCCTATCTTTCTCATTGCATGTATACAGATCTATAAAAGAAACACAACAGATTTTAAAAACTGCATTCAACTGTCCATATTATGAGCTTATAAGCCAAGCAATGCATTATTTATTATTTTGACTTCTTAAAGTACTCTTATGAGAAAAACATTATGGAAAAATAACAGACCAAACAAAATAGATCCAAAAGAATTTAATAACAATAAAAACACACAGTTCAGTGACTTGTCCCAAGCAGTTGTGCTGCAAGCTCTTCCAGTTTTCTTCTGAACAACAATGTTACCAGTAACTGTCTCTGCTTAAATTCTAGCTCAATGTACATCATTTCTTTATATGACCATAAATTCCTCTTTGATTACCTGATTAAATTTTTCCAGTAAATGTGCATATATAAATGAACATGAAAATGCTTGCACAAAAGCTTGTGACTCTTCTACTACTACTAGTAGTAAGTAGTAGTGATGGTAGTGGTGGTTAGTAGTAGTAGTAGTGGTGGTGGTGGTAGTGGTGGTAGTAGTAATAGTAGTAGTGGTGGTGGTGGTGGTAGTGGTAGTGGTGGTGGTAGTATTAGTAATAGTAGTAGTGGTAGTGGTGGTAGTAGTAGTGATAGTAGTAGTAGTAGTAGTGATAGCGGTGGTGGTAGTAGCAGTAGTGGTAGTGATAGTGGTGGTGGTGGTGGTGGTGGTGGTGGTAGTGGTAGTAGTAGTAGTAGTAGTAGTGATAGTGGTGGTGGTAGTAGTAGTGATAGTGACATAGTAAGACATCACTAGCCACTGGTAGTGGAAGTGATAGTGGTAGTAGTAGTAGTAGTAGTAGCAGTCCAGCAAGATATAAATAAGCTAAAAACATCAGAGCATGACATGAGGTCCTAACTCAAAGCATTCACAATTTTAGTACAACGTGGTGGCAGGGTGAGTTGCGGTCTGCAATAACACAACACAGTTTCCATGTAGTGAACTTCATTATGAAAATATGCTACAGGGCAAAACAAAAAGAAAATGTGCATGATTTCAGGCTTCCACTGTGAAGTAGATGATAAACAGCGCTATTCTGGGCTCTTATGCAACAAGAGGCGGTAATTACTTACTGATATTTCGGGACAATCTACCGGCCCCATCTTCAGGGTCAAGAATCCAAAAAAGGTTAATAACCCAGAAGCGCAGTTCTCAACAACAAAACGTATTTAAATGTCAGAATAAAAGCATTATACATGGCCAGCATTTGATGTATCAGCATCAATGGGGAATTGTATGCACAAAATATTAGTCCTGCATTGAAAGGGATATCAACTGAACCATTAGCAGAATGAAATAGGACACTTGGTTGCTTGCATAGTACACCGAACACTTGCCTTGCTGATATTTAGGATCTCTTCTCCTCCCAAAGCAGCTGTAATCAACCAACTGCAAGATAAGCGCTGACTTGCCAGTGCCCGGGCTGCCTGTAATAAGCACCCCTGGGCTAGCGGAGCCCAAAGACTCCTCCATTTCGCGGATAAGCCAGTGTCGACCCAGGAACAGAGGGTCAGGCTCCTGCAGGGGCACCTCAAAGAATAGAGGCTTCAGAGTAAGCTGTGGGGCACGGTACTTCGCAAACCTAACTGTAAACACATCAAAATTTGAAATCAAATATTTTTAAAGTGTTACAGGAAATATTCAGCATTTCAGTAATACAATTTAACAGCAATCAACTTGTATGTAGTCTCAGGGCATGCTTCACATATACATTTTACAAGAGTGCGTTGTTCCACTTCATACGAACTTCATTGTAATAACCTTCAATAAAGAAAAGATGTGACCAGTCCCCCTGTTTGATAAAGTATGGCTGGATGTACAGTGCCCACTCAAGGAAAATACAGGGTATCAATCAAACAACTAAGTATGGTTCAGAGCATTTAGCTCCAAAACACAAACCAAACATCCTGATGTAATTTATTTCATTTACAACACATTTAAACTGAAGGTAAGACATCACTAGCCACTGGTTTCCATTAATTCATGTAGGATACGCAGCCATGCACGTTTCTTGATGCCTGGTTAACCCCAGGTGAATAAGATGAAATTAAGAGATTCTTCCTCTATAGCACTACAGTCCTTTAAGTATGGCCTCGATTTACCTCAAGACAGATGGCCATCCTGTTCTGTCCAAAGTACTTGTTCTTCAAATTTTCATATCCATATTCCTCAACTCTAATTCAACATCATTCATTCACCTTTATGCAGGTTTTCCTTATTTTATCCCTCCTATTGTATTGTGTTCCAAAACAAGATTAGTGAAGATTAAAATATATGGTACAGTATTGAAAATATGGAACACAAAAATAGACAGAACATTCAGATTAGAATTCTAGAAGATAAATTATAATTCTAATGATTTCTGCATAATTAATAGCACAGCATTAACAAGAAAATAGATTACACAATATAAACCAACACAATTCACATTTCCTAAATTAATATTTTAATTTTTAATTTTCTGATGCCTTCTACATGTTTCGAACCCAAAGGTTCATCTTCAGGAAGATGGTTGTGTATACAGGTATGGTAGAATGTGTTTTACATGCATCAGTGTCAGTAATCATGTAGGTAGAAGAGTGTGTTCGATCAAACAACTCTCAAACCCATTCTTCTACCTACAAGACTACTTATACTGATGCATGTAAAACACACATTCTACCATACCTGGACATACAACCATCTTCCTGAAGGTGAACCTTCGGGTTTCAACCATGTAGAAGACACCAAAAAATTAAAGATTAAAATATTACTTTAGAAACGGTGCATTTTGTTGGTTTATATTGCATAATTTTATTACACTATATGGTCAAAAAAAAACATAAAAGGAAAATAGATGTCAAATGCCAATCAGAATTTCCCTTCAGTAAGCTCAAGTTATAAAACGTGATACCAAACTCTTTACAAGTATCAAAACATGCTGTGAATTCTATAATGTGCATTAAATTAAACAGGTTACCAATATTTCTGAGGTGTGTCATCCCCATTGTGTGTTTAAACTATATGGTGAGGTAAGTTCAGTCAAAAACACAACTATAAATATATGGCTAAATAATGGTGTTTATTAGCAAATGGAAAAATCACATGTTTCGGCCTATAGCAGCCATCTTCAGGTTTTGACAACTTTCTTGCTAAAAGAGTTTCAGATAATATGACTAAACCACGTGGTATATTATATAGAACTCTTTTAGAAAGAAAGTTGTCAAAACCTGAAGATGGCCGCCATAGGCTGAAACATGTAGTTTTTCCATTGGTAATAAATACCATAATTTAGCCATATATATATATATATATAGTTGTGTTTTTGACTGAACTTACCTCACCATATAGGTTACCAACAGGTTATGATAGTAAGCTTACAGGCCAACTGCAGTGAAATGGCATGTTCTAATCAGACAGTTCATCAGCCAACACCGAAGCCTCCATAAGCAACTAAGCAACAGTGTGGTGCTTCTTCATAACACAGAAAAATCCAACCATGATGTGAAACAAGAACATTATTTTCACTACAATTTAATTTTATTGTATTTGGTGTCAAGAAATGTAACAATTATTTTAATAAGATATGATAATGGCACAGAGAAAGAAACAATCAAACTACTTACCTTTCGGATCAATCGGGCCCTTAACAGATCCTGTTCGAGCAGACCTGCGTATTGAGGTTCTCCGATTCTTGAACATATTGAGTTCCTCTACCTGGCCAGGCTGAGATGCTGCAAGGGTAACAAATACACCAATGTCACTGTAATCACTGTCGTAATATAAATTTATCTACAAACAAGGTTCATTATGTGATGTTTATTGGACCGTGCATCATTGTGATAGTTGAAGAATAAAAAACCAACTAGATGTTGCTTGCTATTTATGTTTTACTTCTTTGAGACTCAACATGTTTCGGGCATTAATATGCCTGAAACAAGTTGAGTCTTTAGGGAGTAAAACATAAATAGCAAGCAACATCTAGTTGGTTTTTTATTCTTCAAGGTTCATTAGTTTAAGAAGTGCCTTCATTCTGTTATGCACAAATGTGTTAGTCTGAGTCTCCAAACAGCGATGTTCCAGCACTCGCTTCTCAGTAGCAAATACAGAAGATGGGAAGGAAAAATTAATGGTATATCTGACTGATTGGTATGTGGACTTACTTTCACAAATGCCTGCAGCACAGCTGAGATAGCTGCATCTGAAAGACTATGCTCCACATCCCTCCAACAACACCCCCCCTTCAAGGAAACACTTGACCAATGTTTTGGACATCAGGTATTGTGTAAGTATGATGATGACGATGACGATGATAAAACATGATCAAGAAAGAAGTAAAAAATATTTTAAGAAACAAACACCTTATAATACAAATACATTCCATGACCAGTGTCAAAGCAAAAGTGATACCAGTACTAACAGGGGCAACTGGAACTACCTCAAAATCACTCCGAAAATACCTGAGCAACATACCGGGAAAGCACGAAATGAAGGAATTGGGCAATGCACACACTCACACACACACTCACACGTCAGAAACTACAAATGTAAAAGTACAAAAAAGGTTTATTATGGGATAAACCATTACATGTAGCATATATTGTAACCACAGAATATCTGCAACAATGTATACCCTAGAAACATTGTTTTGGTTTCAGGTATTCTTCTTTTAGTCAGTGGTGCATCAGCCCAGCTAGGGACTGAGCTGCCTGACTGTTCAGGTTTCTAGGTCACACACAATTAGACACACACACACACACACACACACACATGATAGGACACCTCTGGATGAGTGATAGCGCGTTGCAGAGGCTGCTACCTACACAACACACAACAGGCATAAGAGACAAACATCTGTGCCCTCAGTAGGATTGAAATCCACAATCCCAGCAACTGAGCGGCTGCAGATTCACGCCTTAGGCAGCACAACCACTGGAATCAGCATGTTTCAAGTATACTATTTTAAGTACCCTGTATAAAGGTATAAACAGTTATTAGTACTAGTAGTAGCAGTAGTAGTATTTGTAGTAGTAATAGTAGTAGTGTTGTTGTTGTTGTTGTTGTTGTAAACATTCAACAAGGGAAGTAACATTACATACACAATAAAGTGTAGCTAAAGAGTAACTGCCACATTATATACCCTAGAATCATGGTTTATATATAACTGTAAACACTCTGAATAAAGGTGACAACAAATGGTGATGGTGATGATGGTGATGATTATGATGATCCTTGGTGTTTGGTCCAACACAGGATCCTCATCACACCTTCCCACCTCAAGACTGGAACCCCAGATCCAGCCTTCAGTAACCACAGGCGACAGATATTTCTGATAGATTAGTTAGTGTTATTAGGAGATACTGTCATCAGAACACTTTAGAGCAGAAAAAGAACTAACTTGTAACAGAATGTCTCCTGCTGACAGGACTAGATGAACAGTTACTCTGACTGGACATGGACATGAGTGACGTGATGCTGTCTGATGACGGATCCTTCAGCGTCCGAGTGTGACTATGGGCGTCAGCCTCTGAGGAACCTGAAGAAAACAGGTGAGTCACTGAACTCTGTTCTTATATGGCACACAAAATAAAGAAAAGAGTATATTTATCCCCATTATATACACAGTTTTATTAGTTAGAGATGATTTTTGACTAAAATAGAATAAAGTATGTTCTTTGGGGATTATTGAGTGTGCACTGAAATGACAATAAGATGCAGGAAGTTGTTCTGGCCAAATTAAAAACTATTCTTGAATCTGTCTCAAACTATTCGGATAAATCACACAAATAAATACTGAGACTGTCAACACTGCAGTTCAGAGCATGTGATATGTATCACTCATCAAAGTGATTTCAGCAACTATCTTCATACAAATGTTATATACCTTGTTAATTTTTCGTTTAAATATCTGTTCAACACACATTCTTTGAGGCAATGGCCTCCTGAACTGTTACTTACCTGTGACTCACAATTCAGCAACAATCACCATAAACTTAACTCCCACAAAATTGTGTATGGTTTCACGTTAGATTCAGTCCAATAATTTTTTAAGTGTTGAGCATAAAATTACTGTAACCTCTACTAGCTGGTATGCCACAAGTGCAAGTGAACAAGAACACAAATAACTCCACTGTTCAAAACAGTCCGATATTTAGAAAATCAATTACTGGTCCAATGCCATGTTAAATTCACATTTTAGAATCTGACCTAATGCGATTCCATTCAGGATGATTTCTGTACAGCATTAAATGGGTGAGCAACCAGCTTGTGTAGATCATCAACATTTATAATACTCAACAGAAATCCCCCTGTGCCCTCTAATTCTAAATAAATTCAAATAAATATTATATTCAAAATGAGCCCAACTCTCAGAAAAATCAGTTTTAGTCCAACGGCAGACTAAGTCCCACAGATTTCAAAGTGGAACAAGATGACAGGTAAGACACTGAAGATTAATGCCTAGCATAACAACAAAGAAGATCACTTTCAGGAATGTATCTTCAGCATTATGTAAGGCTACCTGTAATGTACAATCCCTGACAGTGGCAAATACCTGTAAGTGTTGACACAGGGCTCGTATTTGTTGAAGCCAAAGTATGCACCTCCAGGCTAGCCAGAGATGAAATGGAAGCATACGATTCATGGCTGTGAGAAATCCGATTGGTTGCGGACCCAGGTCGACGTGGTGGCGACTGAATTGCTCTTGCAGGATGACGGGCATTATCTCCCAGCAAGAGACCCAAGCGCATGTACAGATCATTCTGTGAGGATTTCTTTCCATGGAACACTGGCTTTATGGTACCTCCTTCATCATCTGGAAGTTTGATTTAGAACTTTGTTAAATGTCATCCTAAACGGTGTTTGGAAATATTAGTACATTTCTGATTCATTCAATGGTTCTGTGAAAGTATAGGTCATTAATGAATTAAAAGATTAATACTTTCATGCCAGTCTCCAAATACCACATATTCTTATCCATGAAACTTCCCATGCAAGATCTAAAAACACAAGCTGTCTGCACAGATCCTATGAGAAGATGATATACTGTTGCTGAATTACACAGCCAGCTGTGAACAGTGTCCTTTCTTCTGGACAGAATATTGCCAGAACTGAGGCATGGTAAGGAGAATGTTGTTACACTCAATTTTTATCAAGAAAAATAGCACTGTAAACATTAGCTCAAAAACAGTCTTTGTAGTTGCACCACGCATGCTGATAATATCAAGTCCTTTATTATAAAATTATTAAACAGTTAAAATCATTTAAAATTATGATAGTTGCTCCAACATGTTTTGGTTTACATAAACCATCATCAGGGAGCTCTCAGCCTGTGGTTTGCTAAAGTCACAATCTTGACTTCGGCTACATATCGTTATTGGAAGTTATCGGTATTGTGGCCGCATATTTTGTTCAGTCGTGGATTTTGTGCAGTTCTGGATCATGCACTGTGCAGATTCAATCTGCACAGTGCATGATCCACACGCATAACAGGACTGAACAAAATATGCAGCCACAATACCGATAACTTCAAATAATGATATGTAACCAAAGTCAAGATTGTAACTTTAGCAAAGCACAGGCCAAGAGCTCCCTGATGATGGTTTATGTAAACCGAAACATGTTGGAGCAACTATTATAATAAATGATTTTAACTGTTTAACAATTTTATAATAATTGGTGTGTATCAGTTGGACAAATAAAGGACTTAATTAGTTTAAAAAGTTTATACATATTCCAGTATTTATTACTTCTCCACTTTCAGAAATATATTTTATTTCCTGTTTTTGTATTCCACAAAAGCAACACCATGATGGCACACAACTGAGTATGACCAGAGAAGATAAACAGTACAGCACCTTCAACAAACAATATGCACGTAGCATTGACTGATCATGATGCTGACTGTACATCAGAATACTAAGGTGCAGGCAACAAACTAAAGCTTTCCAAAAGGTCTACTGTTGATCTGAACAACGCTGGCACAGTCTGGGTTAGTTAAACTTAACAACTTGCTAGACCTAACATACAATGTAAAAGCCATCACAAAAAGAATTCATAGATTAAAAACCAAATTGATATCGATATGAAAAGTACAAATAAGCAGAAAATTAAAAATCTTCATGTTATTAAAAAAAGATGTACTTTACTCATTAGTCAACAAAACAAAACTTAATGGATATTGTGATAAAACTGGTGGGGGGGGGGGAAGAAAAAAAGGCACACTTTTACACAAAATTGAAATCATGGGCTCAGTCATTACAACAGTTCCAACACCACAATCTCTCTCATGCTCGCTCGCTCATTTTCTCACTTTGTGAAGGGGTTTCCTACAGAGAAAAATAAAAACAAACTTCAGTGGATTCAGTTACTTTGACAAGCACATAAATTGCGGATGTATGCACAAAGACGCTGTAAGTTTTCTTCAAGTATGTAAAAGGGGCATGTAAATAAGATGCACAGCGTGTACATTAGCTGGGCAAATATGGTTAATGTGAATGTTCCAACATCAACACAAACAAAATATGAACACACAATACTAAACTGGGCTGGGTTCTCACATTTTGCTAAAAGAATATTAGCACCTGGCCCACCTCGTGTGTTCGGACTGTTCCAGCAAGTGCTGGGAGTGCTTACATAAACCCGTGGTTAACAAAAGTACTCCATGTCTGATGCTATCTACAATCTACGAAATTGTGGTTAAACTAAAGTACACACTTTAAGTCCTGAATTTGGGTTTTTGTCTCATGTGTCGACAGCCGCAGGATATTCCTATACACATTACAGAGGGAGGACAAGTTTGTCAAAGAACAGGCCATGTGGGGAACACACACAATCCCAAGGGCTGGGCCAGTCCAAGTACATGTGCCAAAACAAATTACTACAACTGACTTGACATGACTTTTTACCGGAATATAACACGTAAATTTCATTGTCATGTTCGTCAATGCTGTCTCAAAGATCAGACTTGGCCTGCAGGGCAGTCCACCTATACCTGCAGCAGATATACAACACTGCACAGTTAGAGGAAAGGAAAAAATTTTAATACAACACATGAATCATCTAAAGTTTTGACTGTTACCCACGTATGTGGCATCTGGATGCCAAAACAAAATGAAAGACGTTCTGGAAACAAAGCAGAATATATGGAACTATAAGTGCAACAGCATGCACAATGCACTATGCAGCTTGTAGTGCAAGAGAGAAGCAATTTGTGTGCAATTTGTGGTTGCCGTAGTGTGGCTGGCGAAGGTTACAATATCCTGGGACAGGATTTCTGTGTTAATTGGTGGTATGTTACCGGTATTTTTTACAAGCCTTCTATTGTAATGCTGGGAGAGTTCCACTCAAAATTACAATTCTACCCTACAGATGGAAGCTGGAAGCTCTTCTGAAACATCAGTAATGCATTACCAGTCATCACAGCGTCATATCCCATATGACTGTAACTGTAACTGTTTCACTTAATGACAGTGTCATCTGCTAAGTTCATACAGAGTCAGCGGTAGAAGGACGAATGAGTACGGAGCCATGACGTAATGATACGGACAGGGGAAAACTGAAGTACTGCAACAGAAATGTCCTAGTGCCACTTCGTCCACCACAAATCCCACGTGTATTGACCTCAGAATGGAGCAAGGCCTCTGTGGTGAAAGGCCGGTGACAATCAGCCTGAGCCATGGCACAAAATTGCATCTCACAAATTTTTGTTTTGCTGACCATGCATCCTGGTACAGCTCCGGGTAAATGACCAACTTGATGCACAATTATGTTATATGATGCATTTATTATTATAATCCTCTACATGTTTCAAGCAACTCTGTGCTCATCATCAGGATGATGAGCACAGAGTTGCTCAGAAACACGTAGAGGATTGTACCAATAAACGCATCATATAACGTAATTGTGCATCAAGTTGGTCATTTCCCCAGAGTGGCATCTCACAGTTTATGCGCCTCATCAAGTATTTCTGAGGGTGATTACTGAATTACGAAATGGGTGGGGGGAATAAAATATGAAGGAAAACATTAATATGCATAAAATGTGGATCAGAAAATTTCCTTGACGACAAGACATTTTGAGGGCATTAATCTAGATGTAAAAATAATACCAAAATAAAAAAAAAAGAGGTTTCTAACAATCTGACATATTCTACCATACAATATTTGAAACATTTATGCCACTGGATACAATTTTACAAACATTAACTAAGCTTCTACAAATGATTGGAACCAGGAACCAGAAGCATGTATAGGAAGTGTTGTGGAATAAATAGCATAAGACATGATTTACTGTGTTTCTGACATGTATGTTCAACTTTCATAACCATATCTTCCTTTCCATGCCACAGTTCACAAGAAAAAAACACAGCCCCTACATGCTTACTCTCGTCTTTTGAAACGGGAGACTCTGAACCATGCATCTCCAAACTTTTAATGGCAAATGGCCACAAGAGTGACTGTGGGCCAGTCAGTGGCATACCCAGGAATTTTTTTTTTTTTGGGGGGGGGTTCAACAAATTCAGTTGAGGACAGAGGACAGAGAGAACGGGGATCTGCGGGCAGTAGCCCCCTAGTCAGGGGTTCTGGAAGCAGCTGTAATTTGGTACAAGAAATTTCATTTCATATAATTAAATTTTATTTTAATTTTTGGTACTTTAAGACTATTTATGATGTCAACCAATTTATTTGTCATTGCTAATGTAAAACAATTGCAAACCGGCGGTAGTTTTATAATTTTACTGCCTTTTTTCCGAACATCTTGGGGTGTTGGCATCCTAAATTCAGCAATTTTTAACAGTTTTCAAATCGGGTTGAGTTTAGCACGATTTTTGGAGGGCCTTCGGAATTTCGGGGGGGGGGGTGGAGTGAACCCCCCCCCCTCGGTACGCCACTGGGGCCAGTTCGTGGGCCGCACATGGACACATAACAACCAGTGCTATATCCAACTGCCTAAATTATTGTTTACCTTTTATAATACACAAACAATTTTAAAATGCGACCGCAAGTTGCACGATACAAGCAGGCAGGCCTCGGGTTGGAAACCCATGTTCTAAATTTTATCCTTAACAACAGCCTTCTTAGAATTGGTACGAAAAACAGTCATATAATGTGGTGCTAAAAAGTAAGATGTAAGTACAAGGTGGCAAACACACGCAACTTTATCACCAGAACGCTCTCACAGTGTATACAGACAAAAGAACAAATACATAAATACAGTATGTACATACATAAGTGCATACACTATAATTGTCTTGTCCTTCATTCCGGCGCACACATCAAAGAAGAACGCATTTTGACAGAATCCGAAACAAGACCCGTCAAACAAGCACACACAACATGCAAATTAAGCTGACAATCAACTGTACTACATTATGTAACGATTACACAAACATGCATAAAAATTCAGTTGTCATCTTAAACAAAACAAAAAAAAAACAATGAACGAAACCTCAAAATGGAAAATGAAATTACACAAGCGAAGTGTAATCAAGCTCAGAGTACAGAAGTTGGTTTCAGGTAGCAGATGGTCTTAGTTCACATCTGCAGCTACGAATTTATTGCTGGCTGGGTAGTAAAACGTACAGGTATGTACTACATAATTAGTAAATAATAATAATAATAATAATTTTTTTTTCCTGTGGCGCAGCGGCCCAACACGGACCATGGCCTCCTCTTTCTTGAGGTTTCTAGATCACACACAACAACGCATCACAGTCGGTAGGACTCCTCTGGACGAGTGATCAGCTCGTCGCAGAGACCTCTACCTGACAACACACAACACTCACAACAGACATATCCATGCCCCCCCCCCCAGTGGGATTCGAACCCACAATCTCAGCAGGCGAGCGGCCGCAGACTCTTAGACCGTGCGGCCACTGGGACCGGCAATAATAATCATAGTAATAATAATACACAAAAGTACCAAATTTAATTACAACCCACTGCGTGATTTGTGCAGGTGAAGCATGTGCATACACCCTCCTCATTATGTGTTCACTTCATGCATAAAAAGTACTACAGTCAATTTTGAATCCCATAATACCTTCTGTAAATAGGATTAAACCGTCTATGAAATACTAATATTGTAATTTATATGCTAATTTATTTGTAAACAGGAAAAAAAAAGTGATGAATTTGACAGGTACCCGACACAACTGGCAATTTGTTTATCGAATGAAGTAAAGCCCAAAGACAGATGAATTATGAAGCAGTTTCTTCGAAATCAACTAACACAAAATCTGTTTTTAAATATATATTTTGCACATACACATATGTCACAAGCCACTTCAATACTGATACTCCTGCTGAACATTTCTGATCAAATAACATTTATGTTTCCTACATGCATGTTAATTAAAATCCTTCACATTCGCGAGTCATCCTTTTAAAAAAACGCTTATCAGGCTACAATTATTTTTGAAACATGTCTCTATATGGTGCATATTTAGTAACATACATGTGTTCTAAAAAAAACGTGCTATTATTAAAAAGTCGGACCAATCATACCGGGCAGAAATTGTTGGGTTAAAATTCTCAGAACGAAATTTAAACAAAACACGTTCATTCATGCGTACTTACGTTAAGAAGGTCGGACATGGCTTCAAGGTAGGATGAAGTAAATATTACAGGCGCATTCAAATATCTTTGCCGCGAGCTGAATGGGAGGCGTGTCCCGAGCTACGAATGTGCATTTGTATTGGCTAAGAGTCAGCGTGGAGGCCGAGATTGCTCACGCCACTTAACGCCGTGTTGTGACATTGTCATTTTAGGATCAACCATCGACGTGAGCAGATTATTTTAAAAACATGGCTTATCAGAATACGAGGTGTTTGCCCTTCTAATGACGTGGCAGCTCTGTAATACTGCTGCTATTTGCCATACACACAGCAGCGGAAGGCCAAGAGTACATCTCCAGTCGACGACACGCTTCGTAGTTAATATAACAAACGAAATCAAACACAACTGTGTTTAATGAATGGCAGTCTACAACGCTGTTATGTTTCGATCCGTAAGGAATCGTCAACAGGCAGTTCATACAAATTTCGTTTTGCGAATTCACGTGCAGGATCTGGATCACTGAAAACGATTAAGAATTTTATGTGTAATAATAATTCTTACCCAGACACAACAATACGAAACAAGAACTCGAATAAAAAAACTTACATTAGGTGTGCTAGAGAATAATGAAAAGTTTGTCATGTTTTTTTTTAGTGGTATCTCAATAAATTATAGCGCAAAACCCGTAGAACTGGTGTGTTTTAAAGGGTTTTTGTACTAAATGCCTGAAGATTATTCCTTCGGAATCGAAACATGTAGCACTGTATACTGCCATTCATGAAAGAAAGTTTATTGTGTGTGACTGGTGAGTTTTATTTGTGTTATTACGCAAACAACGTAACACAACGGGATGACTCAAGAGTACATTTGCTGTTAAGATACTAGCATCACTCCCAGACAGCGTTATGGTCGTTTGGCAACACGAGGATGACTGGATAGTAATTGTGGAGACGGGTGGGGGAAGACGGAAATTGGACACCTCGTCGCGGCAAAGTTATTTGGTAGCAACCTTACTCAGCGCACAGGCAACCAGGCCCTAACTCTGATGACAATTGTATAATGGAAATACGTCAATTATGGTCGATGAAATAAATTTATTGGTAATTGTTTACCACAGCCTTATCACCACCAATTGTCTTCATATTGATATGTAACACACTTTATGCGCTGAAAAGTAGAAACAGTAAACACAAAGAAATGTCGCAAAAATGAGACCTGCGCTCTTCTGGGCTATTACGCAGCGAGCAGTGGTAATTCCTTGCCGACGTTTCGGGACAACCGAATATGATCCTTGACCCTTGAAGATGGGACCGATAGGTTGTCCCAAAACAGTCGATGTGGAATTACCGCTACACGCTGCGTAATAGCCCAGAAGAGCGCAGCTCTCATCTATTTCGCTGTGGAACGCTGAATTCCAGCAGAATTTGCAAAGTTATTAAACCTAGCGAAATGTAACCTGAGGTAACGCACCTGAAGGTAGCAATTGTGAATGTCGATAAGATGCAATATTACATAACATACACACTGTTTTTAAACATGAGTAATATATGCCTTTATCAATGTACGTTAGGTTAGGTTAGGTTAGGTTAGGTTTAATAACTTTGCGACATTTCTTTGTGCATGCTTTTCACCTTTCAGCATATAAAGTGTGCTACATTTCAATTTCAACACAACTGGAGGCGACAGTTCTACAGAAAACAATTACCACTTTATTTCCTCAACTCCCCCCAGTAATTTCTCATTAGTGCAGGTGTCTCACACAACGAACACGTCACAAAAACAAACGAAGAAATCAAAATGGCAGACAATGCCGTGCCTGCTGCAGACGTCGCCAGCTGGTTCAGCCCGGCACTGCTGCCACCCACGGACCACAAAGACTTGATCTTGTTGAGAACGTAGCTTGGCCAGTACCGGCTCTCCGTTGACGATGTCATGGACGCTAGGAGTGGGTTATAGGAAAGACAAACACACCACAGGTCAGTTTACCGATGAACAACAAACACTGTATCCATGTTTATATGTTAAAGGGGACGGAAACCAAAAGGCGATCCCACGCAAGACTGCGTGGGAAGTAACACTAACCATATTTAAAACTAAGGATGATTGACGACGAATTATAGCTACTTTTCTTAACGTACAATCTTACTGGACCCTTGTCCTGTACACTCGAACCTCGCTTTTCGCGATGATTAGGTGCCAACATCCCGCGCGAAAAGAGAAAAGACGCGAATAATTTACCGCCTCCCCACACACACACACACACACACACACACACACACACACACACAAACAACGTTATAGCATTTTTAGCATTTCTTTTTCTTAGCAGAGACACTGTGATGTGAACTGCTTTCTTCCCCCCCCCCCCCACATCATCTCCTTTAACATCACGCGCTGTGGCTCGAAGACGTGTTCGTGTTGTCAAAAAATTTTGAATGCTTTTTTCCCCCCCCCCCCCACATCATCTCCTTGAACATCACGCGATGTGGCTCGAAGACGTGTTCGAGTTGTCGAACAATTCTGAATGCTTCTGTCCATTGAACAGTGCAAGTGACGTAATTTACATTCTTGGGGCGACCGTCCGCCGCGAAACCGCGAAGTACGAACGCGCGAAAAGCGAGGGATTACTGTACCTGATACTTCTTAACCGAGCAGTCTATTTTCACGAAAATTCGTATAGCCATCGTCCTATCTTCGTATCTGAAATGCCCCTGCCGTCGGGAACATTACAGCTGCGTGGAAGTTTCGCATTTCACATTACACCAGCGCTATTCGACGTCTGTATGGAACTTTCAAAGTACGTACATACGTATATATATACAGGGTGTCCCAGGAGGAATGTGCCAGACTTCGGGACGGTGTTCCTTATGTTAAAGTATACCGATATAACCCAAAACACCTGTATCCAAAGTTGAACGGTTACGGAGATAATGGCAGGAGAAGTCTGAAACTTTGACACCTGTTACACACTTATTGATTACCAAATACATATTAAAACTGGCAGGAATATGTGGTTTCTGTAATGTTAATATCTGTACTTAACATAAAACTAACTTGTGAGTGACATAAAGCCATTAAATTG
>Ga0131853_10008090_pt1 | contig 19127 bp, 16 predicted proteins | sample TergutLab28metaG_FD_92764 | JGI IMG/M metagenome (GOLD analysis project Ga0131853, IMG submission 92764) | Labiotermes labralis P1 segment gut microbial communities from Petit-Saut dam, French Guiana - Lab288 P1 (version 2) (version 2) | ecosystem: Host-associated > Arthropoda: Insects >...
ATGCACGCGCACGTGGTGTAGAGATCTCTACATACGGGCCTTATTAGCAAAAACAAAAACAGGAATCTAATGAAAACAACACAAAACAAAAACAGATACAGAAAAATAAAGCTATTGTGGGGGTGTGCTCGGCACACCCCCACAATAGGTACTCAAATATTTCTAATCATCTGGAACATTTATAAACTGCCTCAATAAACTAATTATTATAAACTGCCTCAATAAACTAATTACTCGAATTTCTTTATTCGTGCCTGAGGCCGACGAGCATGGACAGACAGTACTGAGCAGAGAGAAGCATCCGGTGAAATGTCAGTGGTCGGTCCCTCAGGATGACGGGTGGAGGAAACATACAGTATCATTGTAAGGGAGCTAATGTACATGGCATTATACGGGTCAGACGAAGGGTTAGACAGAATGGTGTGAGTGGAAAGAGGGTGGTTTTGGATGGTGAAATGTCATATCGAAAGTTATAATGAACGTGGAGTCAGTTTTGCTTGCTTTTCCTGTCTCAACTTGGCAACAAGCAGGAATACAAGGTCTGTTTTTATACCGATATGCTGATGTATTTTAAGGGGGAAAAGTAAAGCTGCAATATGAGAATAGTGACAGTAGCAGCATTGTACAGAAGGCCGAATATGTGCTTGAGTTAGTTGCAGCGTGTCCGGAAATTCAGGCACACACACACTACCACGCTATTCCTTCATAAACAAGATGATGAATATGCCCCTTGATAAAAGTTAGAAAACCTGTAACAGCAATCAGAGATTTCCTACCCAACAGTATTGAACAGTCTTCGATTTAAAGGTAAACGGAGTCAGCTGCTGAGATTAGACAGCGTCGGTGATAGATTAATATATAAACTACTGATGCAATGACACTGACAAGGGAAAACCGAAGTACTTCAACAAAAACCTGTCCCAGTGCCATTGTCTACCACAAATTCCATGCGGAATTGGTTCAAAGGAGAATATGAGGACCTCAGTCGAATGTAGTAACAGAAATATGGCGACAGCCAAATAAGGCAGGACTCATATCCGTGCAGGTGGCCTACGTACTAATTTAGGAGGAGTCAGTAACAGAGGAGTTGATGGCAAACACGAGTCGTGCTACGAGTGTGCAATTATAACATTCTCGTTTAAATATTCCATAGGAGGAGTTACTCGAAAACCTCGGCGTTAGTAGAGAATAATATTAAAACAGATCTCGTAGGAAGGGACTATAAGATTTAAAAGTGGACTTACCGAATTCAGTTATCGTTTAAAAATGTGGGGCTATGTTGGACAGAGCGGTTAACCTCCACGCTCAAAAAATACAAGAAAATTCTCCATCAGCCGAATAACTGGCATCTTCTAAAAATGAACTTTCAGTGGAATGAGTTAGCAGAATTTACAGGATGTCTAAAATGTATATTAAAGTTCATTATTTTCTACATGCCGAACGTAAAATATCGAATATAAATTAACCAGACTAATAAAATTAAATTTTCATAATAAAACTTCCGTTATTCGTTCCATATAAATTCTATTGGTCTGAAATTTCTCTCATGTAATTTTAATTACTCTCGGCAATCTACTCTATTAAAAATGTAAAACGTTTTAAAAAGTAAAGATTCGTATTAGCCAGACTTTTGAAAATGAAGTATGATTAAACATACGACGATATTCCTTGCAGTTTTCTTACACTCGCAAAAATATCAAATGTCTTTGAAGAAAGGAAAATAAGTTAATACGTAAGAACCAAAGGATAAAGACTTCAAAAAGACGGAAAAGACAGAGAAAACCGGATAAAGGAGGACTAATTGGAAGAAATATGACATAAAAGCTGCAAAGGTGTTCATTTGCTCCTCGTACAAGCAAGTGACGTGTGACCTTCCACACAAGTTTCGATGTACACAGTTTCAATTACCAGACAGGATGAACCGTCCCACACGGAGTGCTTCAGTAAAGACAGACAGATACAGTGAAGTTAGCGGGGCTAACTTCAATTCCGCGTTTCCGTGTGAAGTTCCTAACTTCAATTAACAGGAGTTGTTAATGTACGGAGAGCCCAAAGGAAATGTTTGAGGGTGGTAGAGACATTTTCTGGCAAGTGACCGCTCAATCAAGGATGAAGTTTCGTTGGGAGAGATAAGGCCCAGGGTTGTCTGTGGTAAACATGCCCTAGGGTGGAGTTAAGTTCCGTATCACAAGAAGCAGCTGCACTAACTTGGGCGTTGGACATTTTCATAGGCTACGTTTTCCACATGGGTATTTATGATATTGTCCTCATTAGCAGTGCAGTTTATTAGCAGTCCAATATGGCGGACACAAGAACAGTTCATTCTTCTCTACGAGCCTAACAAGCACCAACACACCATTAAGTTGTGGCGCTCTGCATTTAAATTCAATGGACACAACACATCTAATTACACATGCAGTTCCAACTAACAACTTCTGGCATTCCTTCATCATTACGGATATGGTGCAGGGTCAGCACTGAAGAGACGACACAACTGGTGAAGTAATTCCGTTTCTTATGACACAAAAACAGAAGTGTGTATGAACAGCCACTACATCCGTGTCTCACGAGCCAATTAAAACCAGTTCGCACCCTCGCATACTCATTTCTCTAACATCGATTTCGACAATAACCCTTTAAGCAAACCTTCCAAAGCGCAATAAAGGTCCACATACAAAAAATGTCATCAGATCAGCAACACTTATTAATTGTCATGCGTGGTGCTGATAGAATAACATTTCAAACGATTTAATGTTTAGTGTTTGTTTACCGACGCTGTCAACTGCTATGGCAATATGGTGCCAATGGCAGATGAATAAAATATGAGTAGGAAGAATTGGCAGGATCATACTGACGGGGGGAAAACAGGTGTACCGGGAGAGAAACCTGTTTTTTTTTTATTTCTTCCGCCAAAAATCCCACGTGAACTCACACGGGATCGAACTCAGGCCTCAGCAGTCAGACGATATGACTCTTTGCTGTTAGTGACACTCTAACTGTACGTACTTATACCATTACAGACATTAATAACACAAAGTATTGCCATGTATGGTAGCTAACATTGCAATGCAGATTAAGGTTTGGGCCCATTTTAATTGGCATTATGAAGCACGTGTTAAGTACTGACTGAAATTAATAAACGCACAGAGCTTACCTAATAATACTCTGAGCAAAGAGAATACATGCGCATTTCAAAATGACAAACCACCGATTCGGGCTGCATATTACAGCTTTATACTACAGCAGGATATGTTTTGAAACAGTAGAATGCATAAAAAGCAAGCAACGAACCCATTAACTATATTTCCACTACGACACAGCGGTAGTCTATATCACAAACATCACAAGCAGCTAGTGCAGCGCTATTAGGGAATGTCCTCGGATCAGACATTATAGGGTTATTAAGGGCGATATTTAATATAACTGAATCAAAAATAACAGACCTTAATAACTGGTGTAGATTAGTGCCTAATGGAAGCCTTCGATATGAGCGGTGTTCAAATTACGGATTCTAGAAAATTATAAATATCACTACTACTACTACTACTTCTTCTAGTACCACCACCACCACTTCCACAGAAACGCCTACTTCTGCTGCTGCTGCTGCTGCTGCTACTACTACTACTACTACAACTACAACCACCACCAACATCGCTTCTTCTACAACACCTACTACTACTAGTACTACGACAACTACTGTAATTCCCGCCGCTGCTGCTACTACTACAACTACTACTGTTACTACCACTACTGTAATTCCTGCTGCTACTACTACTCTAATTCCAGCTGCTGCTGCTACTGCTGCTGCTACTACTACTACTACTACTACGATTACTGTAATTCCTGCTGCTGCTACTACTACTACTACTACTACTACTACAACCACCACCAACATCGCTTCTTCTACAACACCTACAACTACTATTACTACGACAAATACTGTAACTCCTGCTGCTACTACTGTTACTACTACTACTGTAATTTCTGCTGCTGCTACTAAGATTACTGTAATTCCTGCTGCTATTACTACTACTGTAAATCCTGCTGCTGCTACTTCTACTACTACTACGACGATGACGACTATTACTACTATAATTCCTGCTGCTGCCCCTGCTACTACCAGTAATATTAATAATAATGTAAGTAATAATAACAATATGGAAACAGCATTAACGAGTTTTTGCAAGGAATGTTTGAACAAACGTAACACCAACACAGCGCAGTGTGCCCTGCCCGTGCTTACGTCATGCGCCACATCAACCAGGAATGGCACGTGCAGCGGAGCACAGGAACCTATTCAGTCTGTCTCAAACTATGGCACTACCTGGAACCGAGCGGTGACCATCGCTATGTAGCAGTTCTAACAAATACAACAACAACAACATCAAACAGACTCACAGCAAAGTGTTGTGCGGAAGTTGCATTGTTTGGGATTACGGTCTGCTAAGATGTAACACAGTACATTCTGACAGACAGGGACTATAGTAACGGACCTAACTGTTGCCACCATCTTCAGAATAGAAGAAGAAAATGGAGGCTACACTTTCCCTCGAAGGACTGTTTGTCTATTACACACACTTCTGGTCTCTTCTGAGCTGCCACTAAATTAGGAGCCCCATTCATTCTTGTAAATGAAATACAAAATAATACTCGCCACAGCTTAATCAGCATTGTGTTTTACTCTTAGAAGCCATACAGCGAGTATTATGAATACATAATCGGAAATAATTTTGCAATAAAGAACATTAAACCACGGAACATGCGATTCCCACATTTCGGTAGTGAGGTTGCTGGCCTGCAGGTGGCCGATGGAAAGAAACAAGTTAGGCAATATATGACATGTAATTTGTTGTGTGTCATGGTACACTGGCACATTAATTTACAGTTACGCTTTGGAGAGCACTTCGTTTCCCCCCCCCCCCTTTTCTGGTTCCCTAATTCTCTCGATACTGCTGAAGCCTTTTATATGTCTGTTTTGTCGTTTTGAAAAGATTTATGTTACTTTCAGCACAACTGTACCAGAAGCAGCTTGGAGAAGTTACTTAAAGCTAGTATCTCGTCCGAGAAGATGAATCCAACTTCCCCCATTATAAAAAAATGAACCATTATAATTGACAAGGTAATTAAAAAGGCAGCAAACAACCGGCTTAAAATCAGTCTCTTACGAGAAATTTGGACAAATAGACGAAAGACGAAAAGTGGATAGATACCACAAGCAAAATACGAAATAAGGAATTCAACGTCATAAAATACTTAAGGTATCGAAAGAAGGTTCGGTTCATCATTTGATTTCACTTGCAGCGCAGAAAAGTAGAACAGCCAAACGAAGGAAGCGACTATGAGAATGTCAGCAACGTCCAGAGTGAACATTTACCTTTTGTGCTTCCTTTATCCTTTCTCCCGTGAAACTTAAGTATAATTAGAAAACTTTAACCTATATTAGGGAAAAGAAAGAAACAGCAAGAGACAGAAAAAGTGGTTGGGGTGAGGTCAAATGGGGCCAGGTCACTTTACTAGTTGTGTCGGAGTTTAAAGTGTTTTAGCGTACGTAGCAGAGATCTAGAAATGACACTCGTGTCTGCATTGGCTTCACTCTTGACTTGTACTGAAAGGATAACTAAACTCTCTAATTGATAAGAACAAGATCTACCATTCTGGAATACCCAGCGAGCCCTACAAAATTCAGTGGAACAGCAAAGCTCGTGCCTTCTCTTTGGTAATTTAAACTAATGTGACATGTCTCAAACCAAGGTTACGTCTGAGCTACTGTGGATATCATAGATTTAAAAAAAAACAGAGCTTTTGCTGTGATTGATCCCAATTGTGCTGTTAATCAAATTTATATATTTTACAGTAAACAGCCAAACATAACAGCACATGTATGTCGATTAGGCAACAAGTTATGGCTTATTACTAGCGATCGCCAGGCCTAAGTTTTTATCAAATTGTTCCTTAAAGAGAAGGCCTGATAATGGCTTGTTGCCTAATCGACTTATGTACCGGAGTGTTGATATGTTCTTAGCCCGACTAGGAAGGAAACAAGCTCGGAAGCATGTCAGAAACGCGCGCGCTTTCTCAACAACATCGAGACGCGAACTGTCATCAAGTTCTTTTTCCCCTACAAGGCAAGGCGCCGAAGGAAAATCACGCCATTCTGACAGAAACATTAGCTTGTTTCCTTCCTGGTCGGCCTAAGGACTTATCAGTACCCCTGTATGGTGTTGTGGGTGTTTACTGGGAAATATACATACAAAAGTAACCGCGTACTTTACTTAATAAATCATCCCATGTAAAGGGTGAGAAGAGGCCTTTGCTGTTTCCCCTTCTCATTCTAAACTAAGACTTACAATGAAGTAGTTTTTTCGATCATCTTGTTGTCTTACGTCTTAAGTCTCGCGTTTACAATTTGAAATGTTTTATCCATTTTTTACAGATTTTCTGTGTACTTTATATCAGTACAATGTGCCCACCAATTATCAACTCTAAATGTTGTACAATCGGTAATAACAATGAGGGTTCAAGTACTTTAGGAGAAGTAACACGTGCGATATTTAATTTAGGACCCTGGTAAGGAGTTTCGAATTAATCTGTTGGGTGTTTTGTGTCGTAAAAAACAAGGTCAAGTTTGAAAGTACTATATATCAGCTTCAAGTTTAATGGCGAACAGGACTGGAACAATGGCGCTAAGCATGTTACATCTGATCACGAGTTCAATGGCACTAACACAGACATCATGCACTAAACTATGTTCATAAGTCAAACTTACAAACATGGCTAAGATTCCAAATTTTGAGGGTATATCGGAAGAATTCTGCAAGATGATGTACATAAGTAACCGTTTCTTCCAACAACAACAACAACAACAACAACAACGGAAGTGCTAATGTAAAGGTACAAAACACATTCCACGGGCGATATAACATTACATGCAGCACAAACTGTAAATAGAGAAGAGCTGCAACATTATATACCTTAGAAACATGGTTTTAGGTACATAATTGTAAATACCGTGCATACAGATGACAATAACAACAATAATAATAATAATATCAATGATAATAGGTAGAATATTCGCTGTTTAAAGCAACTTTTATTACTATATTCATGCTGATCCCGCATTAGCAAGTTTTAATATATCTGTAATTATAAATTAAACCACCTACACATATCACGAAGAGCACGAGATATGTAGCACTGAAAGTCTGTTTTAACAAAAGAGACGTTTTCGGAATTCTTACTGGAACTGTACGTTACACGCATATAGACACTGTCAACAAATTATCACTTGAACTCACATCACTGCGGACAGTAATCTCATTTATTAAATTGGCACTGGAATAATTCTCCATGAAATATTTATGTTCACCCAACAGAATACGTTGATACTGTCGAAAGTTTTCCCCGCCCAATTTAACGGCTGTGCAGCAGGGCCGGATCGCGTACCTGCTGGACATCATCTCTAGAGTATCCGTGTTTGGAACGTGGTTAATGCCACTGCCTCGTTGTTAGCAGCATTTCATATTCGTCAGACCTTAAGGTCACGTTGAGTTCCTTTTGAGAAACTGTTACTGATTTCAGTTATTCGCTGATCAAATTTGCGAATACAGCCTCAAACAACTACAGCTTCTTACTACACGGTTCTTAATACAGAACTCGTATTTTATCATTCAACATTAAAACACAATCAGCTGAATAACAGGCGCAATATAAGGTGATATTAAATCAATAATCATATAGGATTTATTTTAAGACACTCTGAATTAGCTTCGTACATAAAGGTTCAATACCAGAAGCAGACCAGTTAGCTACCGCAACTTCTAACTAGTTTCCCGCCGCAAACAGATTAGCTTTACTTTAGCAGGTCATGGATCTTGGTGTACGTATCCTACAAATCAGTACATTTACGCCATAGGTGGTTACAGATTTTAAGTTATTTTATGATTATTGGATTAATCAGAAAGGCAAATACAACTCTGGGTAGGTACATACGGTTTAATTTACACGAATAGAATTAAATACACTAATTAATGATCCCATGTGACGCGCAATGTTTTGCATTAAACTGCATTCCAAACTCACTTCAACATTATTATTTTCTAAATATTAGCTTAAGTACTCGCTGTTTCCAAAATATTAGCTTAAGAACCTGGTATCTCCTAAATACGAGCTTCAATACGCATTATTTCCTAAATATTAGTAAAAGTACTCTTTATTTCCGTGCTGTGCTACAAATCGGAAGGTCGCTGGTTCGATCCCGGCTGGTGTCAGTGATTTTTAATTGACATAAAATTCTTCCGATCGCACTATGGCCCTGGGGTCTACTCAGCCTCTAACAGAAATGTGTACCAGGAGTATTTCCAGGGGGTAAAGGCGGCCGGTGCATAAGGCTGACAACCTACCAGTATCCTGTGCCGTTGTCACGAAATCTGAGAACCTTACCTTCGGGAAAACCTCTGGGCCTGTCCAAGCCTGTAATGGGACTGCTTTACTCTTTATTTCCTAAATATTAGTTTAAGTAATCGACCTCTGAAGATTCAAGCATTAGGAAATGTTACGCCATGTGGACCGATGAACAGGTTGGTCAACAAAGCGTACTTCTCAGAACACCAGAATAGTCATCAGTGCCACCTAGAGAACCTCAAATCTCGCATAATTCTGCTTTCTTTAGATTATATAGCCGGAGAAATGGCAAACGGACTGCAGGAAGAGCTGAACCAAATGACGGAACAGGACAGCGCGCACCGTACTGCAGCATATCAGTGGAAAGCGCAGCATTTCGTGAGATAAAAGAAACCCGAAATTAATTGGTTATTCACATTTTAGACAGCCTACTGAGCGCATATCCGCTTCTTGTTTCCGTATTCATGGCTGTATGTGGTAGTAGTTTCCCTGAAAAAAAAGTTTTACATGAAACTGAAAAACAAAATGGAAAAGAAGAACTTAATAACAAAATGGAAATAGACAAAACGACCTAAGGAAATAAAGACAAACATAAAACGCAGAATAAGCTCTCTTTATGTTTTAGATTCTCCGAGCGTTCCCGACGAGCGCACACAGCCGATATGGCTTTAATTTGAGCTCACTTTATGGGTGACACTTTTAATATATAATTACGCTTACACATGCAGTACATGAGCTCACTGCCAACCAATTAAAAGATAGCTTCGCCCACCACTAAAATTTTAAAAATCGCATGCGGATCCAAGATAACAGTTATACCTTCCTCTTTGAACCAAATACCACATTCTACAACCTCCCCCGCCCTCTCGATTCACTATCAAAGCCCGTAATTCTCCCTACAGCTTACTTCGGGAACGAACTTCCGGCCACGAAGAAATTCCCCGACACTATAACAGTCGGCACCTCGAGATCCACCCGTCAAACAGTTAACATTGTGTGTTCGCACAGTATTAAATAAAACAGAGACGCGGCCTTGTGCGTGACTTGATTCAGATATTGGGGTACAAGCTACAGGTGTACATAAATCTGTATTGTTTTCCAGCCCATTAACTTCTAGCTTGCCAATTATCCGTTTCTCCACTCTTCACTCTGCCCCATACATGATGTTCCAAATGACTTAATATTAGTAAAATACCCTTTTCAAAATTCAGCGGTAAAATTTAACGCACACCCTCTCTAGCTACCTTTCACAAGCAACCGACCGATCGATCGATTTACTGCTGTGCATTAAAGCCACTGAGGGGAATTCTGACAGCACGACTTCGCTGAGCTGCGATGTTCTTGTAACACAGACTGCCGAATTAATAACTGAGATCAGTTCTGTTAAATTAATGTATTTTTTACATGGCTCCTTAACAGTAGAGTGGCCAGTTAGAACGCACAGTACAAAGCGACAGCATCAACAGATCAAGTCCAGAGCAAAGCTAAGGCAAAGAAAGGACAAAACAAAACATTAAGAGTAAACGGAAAAGTGGGAGTTAAATCGAGAGAGAAACAAATAATACAGATGACAGGCATGAAGTTTCCACAGCCCTTTTCTTAAAGAATAACATCCCATGGCATGCAGTACTGTGTCGTTAAGTTCGTTCTTCCCGATGTTTCGAAGGAACGAATTGTCTTCATCTGCACATTTCAGATGGGTTCAACGATTCTTCTTTGGACCTCTAACGAAGCGACATAGCCTAACGTCCCAAAAGATCAGTAAACTAGACACATTTAAACTAAGTATGATACGAGCAAATCCACTAAGTCTCCAGCTTCAGGCGCTGGTAATGTTAGTGAGCCTAAACTAATTATAAGTCGGGAGAGTGCGCCTAGTAGTGTGCGCGTAAATCAGTGTGTTCTGCAGTCAGAGCGGTGGAGGTGCCAGAATTCGTATAGTGACGCAGCAGGTGCAATCATGTGCCTGATGGAGGAGGAACGAAAGGTTTGTGCGACTCGCGCTCAAGGTTGTCATGCAAAACGACGGGGACTTGGTGGATGTAATCCTACGATACATCGTAATCCGTAAGCATATACCCTACAGTACGAGAACCAGAATGCCATTAATGCCGTGTGACTGATGAGGAAACACTCTTGTCTAAATTTATCAATAATGACAGTAATGGTGGTAGTAGTAGTAGTAGTCATAATAATAATAATAATAGAGCCTTATAATTTAAATAGCGCTCAAAGAAAATATATCCCGCCTTATGAAGTGCGGGGCATGAAATAAATCAGCAGTAGCAATAGCAGTATCTGTATCAGCAGCAGCAGTAGTAATAGTAGTAGTAGTAGGAAATAGAGGACGGGACGGCTCAAAGTACATACTTTTGCGCAAAAACAGCACTGTTCTGAGTTAATTTTCATTTTTCTGTCTGCACGCACACGGATCACTAAAGACACTTAACAGGATCTCTTCCAAATATTGTAACAAAAGCGTCGTCACAGAATAAACACAGCTTCTGTAAGATATAGAAGTAATATTTTTAGAGGATGGGCGAAATTATAATTCCAAATGAAGCACGTAATTTCAGTGCCGTTTACTGCTGCCGTCTAGTGGTGCTATCGTAAAATTTACATTTGGTTTCTACAGAAACGAAAGACAAATTGACAAATGCGAGTATATTGACATCTCGATGAATACGAAATATTCTGCTTAGGTGGACTAACTAGACAAAAGTCCAGAACATGCATAAATTCTCAAGTTCATATCCCACAAGCCTGCAAATAAAATACAATCTCAGGTTACACACTTGTTAATTTCCTTCTTCGTCTCTTCCGTCTCTCACACACTTTCTTTTCCTTTCTTCTTCTCTCTCTACTTCTCTTTCCTTTTTTCTCCCTTACTCTGTCGCTTAACTTCAATATTTCCAGTCTTTTATTTCCGTATTCACTATTCCCACGCGTGTGCATACCTTCGTCCGTTCCTTTTTCTTCTCGTGCCTTTCCTTCGCTTTCACGTTTCTTCCAGCAGAACAAGATTTCCGCATGCATCCTCAGCATTACTGAACAAGAGATGTAAGCTAGGTCCGGAAGGAAAACAGCTCTGTGTGGGGTTATCACACATTGTAAGTGCCTGGAGGCGATCAGGTGGTGGTACTGCTACCTTTTTCATCTGACACAAAAGCCATCTTCTCTGACTACCAAAAGATAGCTTTTGCATATGCAAAAACCCCACCAGCCTTCGTCAGTGTCCAGTGTTAGGATTTGTAAGCACTTTGTCAATAGGTGTGACAAAAGGGCGGGTTTCAGCTCCTGTAGCTGTTGAAACAGGTGCAGCATAGCCTTGTGGAAAGGGCTCGGCACCTTCATATTTAAATACGATTCCAACAAATATTTTATTACATTCTACAGTTGATACAGTGAGACATATGAGCGTCCTGCTTAGAAATTTGAAATGCATCATCATATTTTACCAAATACATAACCCAGTTTCCTCTGAATCTCTTTTTACTTGAGATTTGAAACAGCTGTTATCAATATGAAACAAAATGAAGCTTTGCGAAAGTCTGTACAGAAATGATTCCATGTGAAGGACGATATGGAACAGAAAAACAGGAGATATTCTTACAAAAAGAACATAAGCCACGTAAGATCGTTGTTAGCATTTTGTTTGAGCAAGTACTGTGTTCTGTTTCCAACTTGTTCTGCTGAAGATTTATAAAAAAAAAGTCACATCTGAAGAGAAATGGAAGTATATTTATCTTTGATCTCTTGAATACTGGAAAACATACTGCCAGTAACATGAGAAACAATGAGTTTTTCAGAAGCAACTCCTACAGCAACGTTCCCTAGTAAAATACACTATATATATAAAACAGAAACAAACATAATTTGCTAATATGTAGGCTGTGCTTGGTATTCGGAGACACTTCGATAAAATGTTACGGCCCATTTCCAAGTCTTAGATATTGTATTTCTAAGTAGGTTTAAAAATGTGTCTTAAATAGTACTGTCATAATCACGTGCAGTTGCTGTAGTTCTAAGGACGTTCGAAGAAGGAACATTATTTTAATTGTATCATCACAATATTTTATCTTTCGGGTGTCCTCTAAGAGTGTAATGACTAAGGTGCGTAAAACACGATTTCTGCCTGTTTTATAAGAATGTGCGATTTCGGTTCCTATTGTTAGGGGAAAGCATAAATTGAAGATGTCTGAGGACAGGGTACTGGGGATAATATTTGGACGAAGGAGCAGAAAGAAACATGACTGGAAAATAAAAAATAAGTTAACACTTAGGCCGTTTTCTAACCATATTGCTATGGCGATGAAAACAGACGGTAGGGATCAGCAGGCTATGTAAGGGAAGAATGTACAAAATGGGGAGGACATGTAAATGAGAAACGTACAAATACTTCGAGTCTGAAGATATCGAGGAAATAGACAACTTGCTGAAATTAAGCAAGGGAAAGACAATTACAGTAAAATAGATTTGACATTCAGAGGACCGTGCATCGTAATATATTCTTATAATGAAAGACAAAGAGACGCAGTGTTTCTCACATTTATTTTATAAAGTACTCTAGATGTTTCGGACAGGCCCACTGTCCATCATCACGTGTATCTCAACACTGTACATACGCAATAGGTATTTGTCATTCTAGTTCTGTTGGCGTCTGTTAGCGTGGTCAGGATGGAACTGCAGCAAGCAGTCAGCATAACCTGTATGACATATACCTACTACTGTGTATACAGTGCTAGACTCCTGATGATGGACAGAGAAACTGTCCGAAACATGTAGAGTTCTATTCCAAAAATAAATTTGAGAAATTAGTGCATCTGGTTGGTTTTATTATAAGAATCACTTTTTCACATTTTACATTTTATTCAGACGGCTTTTGCCATTAGTAGTTTACGTGATCTTTTATTGTGTCTAAAACTGGTCTAAGCTGGCCCAACACGTCCGTCTGCACAGACCCTGGGTTGTATAGTATAGCCCTAACAGGCATCAACTGTTTTGACTGTTATTATCATCTACTGCCGACACCAGCGACACCTGAACATATAACGGAACACACATTTCTGGCAGACACGATTTTTCGATCAGTGTCTTGCAATTTAATACTAAAAGTAATATCATGAATCAGGCTACTCATCTTGGAAGGGAGCTGACAAACATATTGTGTCATAAAATTCACTTATAAGATCTTACATTTAGTTCGAAATGTTTCTGCATGAACAAGAGGTTGCAATTAACATTTTACACATTATTTCTAAATGAATGGAATAAAGGAAAAGTGGAAGTTTTACGCGCGTACGTTCTGTTGTCAATAAGGATTACTTCTATGACTATATAAAATGAATGCTTTCTATATAATTCAGGGTAAATTCGTTTTAATTCCCAAAGGTTTGGACAGTCCGGATACCATATTGTACGTAACATATTCAGTAGCTGTAAGTAAGACAGTTTATATTTTTCACCGTAAATTATACGTTACGTGTGTCACGGTAGTGATAGACCTACAGGTGACATTCCAATGGGTACTACGTTTGCCACTTAAAATACGTGACACTTGCCTCTCTAAATATAAAATTACTGGGTTGATCACGTCGAGGGGATTGAGTGGAATGGTTGTTCACAGAATAAGAAATACCTACAAAGTTTCAGTCAATAAATTAATATTGATCTTAGGGAAATAGGACAATGGATTCTGCACTGTTTTTCTTAAGACAAAGACAGACGTTGTGAATACAGTAAAGATCCTTCGGTGTCCATAAAAGAGCAAACTTTTTTGATCAGCTGAATAAATATAACTTCTTCAGAAACACAGGAATAGTGCGAAACCGAAAATACTGAAAAAAGGGGACGAGAAGGGGATGAATTAAAAAGAAAAAAGTAAAGGAAGGAAGGAATAAAATATAGATTGTGGCTCTCACCGGTGACGTCAACTGCAGTGCCAACGATAAACATGTTAGTTAAAGGCTAATGCAGTTGCTATTTCTGGATATGAAATACGAAATGAAACTGACACGAAAACGACCAGATAATAAAAAAAAACACTCATTTCTGAAGCGAGTAAAGCTGCTGAAGAGTTGAATGAGCTGTAGGTTTTTTAAGTAGCGAAATCCCGGGGCCTTGTCTGTCGTGTGCAGTTTCTTAGAATAAGTTAATGTCTTGTGAGCAGAACGCAAAACTACATCACAACTCAGGGGCAGCTAACATATCCTACAAAAATGTGATAAAATTAAAATATTTGAAAAGACACTTAAAGAGTCAAAATTTCATGCAAGACAAAATTACGAGCAGATTAAATTCATGGATGTCTGCTAACGTTTGGTCCAGAATCTCTTGTCTTACCGTCAACCACCTAAGAATATAAGATTAAAATGTACAGATCTATAACTTTGTCTTCTGTTTTATATGAATGTGACATGGTTTTTAACATAAACGGAAAAATATGGACTGAGGATGTTTGTGAATACGATGCTGAGGACAACAAGCGAGCCTGAAAAGGTAGGGAGTGAAAGGAAACAGCAAAACGAGGAGCTTCATGACTTTCATTTCTCACAAAATAGTATTCGTATGGTCAGTTCAAGGAGGACGAAACGGGCGGGGAAATTGGCATGTATGGTGGAGAAAAAAGAGGCGTACAGAATTTCGGTGGGAAAACCTGATGGAAAGAAACCACTCGGAAGATCTAGGCGTAGATGGTAGGATAGTATTATAATGGATCATAAAGGCATAAGACAGGAGGACGTGGAATGGACTAATCTGGCTCAGGGTAAGGACAAGTGGTGGGCTTGTGTAAACACCGTAAAAAACATTTTGGTTCCATAAAATTAGCAAAGAATATGTCTGGATTCAAAGAAGAGCTGTAGTCCATATACTTGGTCGGTTGGTACGTCCGTTCATTCACTAGTTGTTAGTCTCAGCCAGCCAGCCAGCTAGCTAAGGGCACAAAACGATTCAAAAGTAACTCTAAATCTTTAGTCACGTTTCACGATGAACTTCGATATGAACGGAGATGAACAATTACGTATCTGCACATTTGTATGAAATGGACAAAGCAGACTGGTTGGAAAACTGTATGTAGTCAAACACAACTGTGTCACATGAGGTGTATTTAATGACTATATAATGGACAACTACATGTTTCGGCCTGTACTGGCCATTTTCAGGTTGTCTTAGGGGAACTTAAGATCTTACTATAAGCATGCACGCGCACGTGGTGTAGAGATTATATAGTCATTAAATACACCTCATGTGACACAGTTGTGTTTGACTACATACAATTTTCGAAGTTTCACACACACAACGGGGATGACACAACTTCCTAGAAGCAGCCTGGTGGTTCCGATTTCGCTGTTCAGTCTGACAGCGGTTTAATTTTAAGGATATGGGTTCGAAACTACAATGCAATGAAAATCCTACTATGAGGATGGTTGTGCAATCTGACGGCGAGTTACCGAACTAACCTTGTGAGCAGCGCGTCCCTATCGGACCATCCTTTAAAAATGCAATTCTACAAACCGTAGAAAAACTCTCGGTTCTCAAAACGAGATTTCAAGTGCACATACCAGCTGCAAGAGACCGTATTGTGGGTCCTGAAGCTGACAGTGCATAGCGTATGCAAAATGGAGGTGACGGCAAGAGAGATAGGAGGCTGATGGGCCGGGTGGAAGGGGGGGGGGGTTCTCGTTGAATAAGGTAGTACAGGATCAAAACGTGTAAGGCGCCTGAACGGTCGCCAGGGGACGCATTATTTTCCGAGTAGGCAACGAGTACAACACAGACAGGAACACAGAAACAGAGGAGAGAGAGAGAGTGATGCGGTTTCAGAACACAGCATTTTAGAGGCTCGGGCGAGTCACTTAGTGTGCTGCGCTTGTGTCTTGAGTTAATCCGACAGGAACAGTGAAGACGAACAGCATCAAAATTTTGACGAACACACACACACACACACACACAGATTTCAGGTGAAAAGTCTTAACTTTTACGGCAGATAGGAGCTTTAAACAACGTCCCTTAAAAATATATAAGAGCCTTCTTTATGCTATTACGTAATACTGCCTGTCGCGCACTGGAAATCAAACATCACCCTCAACTTTAAAAAGAATTTACTGAACGACACCTTCTACTGTTCAGAATACACTGCGTCGAACGACAGGATGACTAACGAACAATTCATTACAAAAATGTAAAATTAAAAGTTCATGGTTTAATTTAAAACACCATTCTAGCCCTCAGACTAGAGGAATCATCTCTGCACTAAAATACCTCAGGCAGGATACCGGTCTTGGAAGCAAGTTACAACCAGACCTTCATGTCATGGGGCAGGGTCAGCCTGATTGGTGTAGCGACTCGCTACAGGCAGAACAGTCCGGGGATCGAATCCATTTGGGAGTGAGATTGTCCACACTCGTCCTAAACGGACCTGAGGCCCACCCAGCTTCGTACACAATGGGTACATGGTCATTCCCGGGGGTAAAGCGGCCGGGGCGTGGCGTTGACAACCCACCCCCAACAAGCTTCGGGGTAAAATGAGTATATACGAGGGCGAGCCACATGAAAACTTTAAATTGCATGTTGCAAGTGGGGCCGCCATCTTTACACTACTACTGCGTCGTCGTGTTGCATTCCTGCATCGTACTGCCTCCTGTCGGCCACTCTTCAAGCCATGTGTATCACTGTTGTCAACTTCCAGACAGTCGAGTTGTGTTTCGAATTTTGATCGCAATGTTAAGGTTTTCATTTGACTCTCCCTCGTATATATACACACGCTAAACGCGTGATACTTAAATATGTAAACAAACTACAGAACACAGATAACTGTGTAAGGATATCAGTGCGATGAACCGTTAAATCGAATTGCACTGTGGACCAATAATATGAGAGGAAATATTTAAACACCCAGCATTCAAGTTGGCAGTGTAAACTGGATAAGAACACAGCCTGTGTTTTGTAAAGTATCGAAAACTGGACCGCTAACCACTACAGCAACAAAAACATTACATCTCTTCCCACAACGAAAATATGTATAATACATAAGCCTAAAAATGTTACCCTTTCCAAAACCCTATACACAATTCTATACTCTCTATGCTATTTCAATATTTTGCCGTAGGCAAAATCATTGACCAGCAGTTACGTACAAAAACACAGAAATAACCCCGAGTTTGGTGCAGGGGTGTTTAGTCTCGCAATTGCTACACCCACCGCTCACCCTGCGTGAAAAACAAACTCTGAACCCAGAAACATAATTATTACAATATCACCTCAAGCATGAATCAGGATAGCCAATGGCACAATACTGTCAACGTAACAAATCTCTCGACCGATGTGGGGTGAATAACAAAAGGTATAAAGTGCTATTCGCGTAAGGCGATGATGGTTCACCTGGACAATTCATTTTATTGCATACGAACCTAAGCTTCATCGTGGCCATCTCCACCGTCTTCAAAAGCTCCTTTCGTAGATCAGTTTGAATGGTACATTCTGACCTAAACTAAGGACCAAGAAGGTTTGTTTCTCAAAAATTCATTTATGTCTCACATTTGGTTTATTTGTATTATGTGTCTAACATATATAATTCTTCTTGATTTAGCAAGCGGTCTCTAACGCTTTAAGACAGTTCGAATATTGGGAACTTGCGGCTCAAATGCCGAGTTTGGTACGAATTTGTGTGTGCTTTTCCGCGTAATGTTGCACGTTTGGTTAGGAACTTTGAAATGGGCCCACGCCATCCTCAAAGAAGACATGTCGAATGCACTGGCCTTGCACAGTGGCACCTGTAGGACACTAGTTACAGTTGTCCCTCTATATGCCATTAAGGCGTATGAGGTCTGGTTCAAATTGTTAACATTGAACCTTATGTAGTTTTTAATTCATAGTTTCTTATTTCGTTCCACCTAAAGTCGGAAGTTATTATTTCCATTAGTATTTGTTAATTTAAGACAAACACTCTGATCTCTAAACTTATTTATTGTAAACTTACAATATGTGTTCAGTCAACACAACAAACATTACAAAGTTAATGTGTTATCGCAACATGTTTCGACTCCAGGGAGTCATCATCAGGCTGAATATTTAAGAACCATTAAATACATATCCTTTATAGTGCTGTGCCTGCAACTATTGTATTAGGGATCCCGTATGCATTACATTGAGTGGGTATAAAATCTGGTTTTGTTACTAAATTAGATAGGTATAAACTAAGCGCAGCTGGGGGTGTAGTTGTGGCTGCCGTTTTTCCTTACTTCTCAGTGAGGGGTGGGGGTTTCTTCTTTCTGTCTATTATTCAGCGTATCTTATTGGAGCGGAACTAAGTTTCTTCCTCTCTGCAAGTTTGGAATCAAATGGTTTGTCATTGTTCTGTAGTTACTTGGGTGTGTGTGTGTGTTTATGTGGATTTTGGCTGATGTGTACTTACGGTTTTCTCGGGATTGTTAGTAGGGTCCCTCAGAGCGGTGGTCGGTAGAGTCGGGCTCCTGTCCCTTTTGTAGTGTACCCTCCTACGTGCCGGGGTGGATGGTCTCACACGACTGGGCTATTATTACGGGGGTGTTCTGTAATGGTGGTGCTGTATGTCCTTCTGTGGGTCGTGTTTTAGTGTGGCCTCGAACATTGTATTTTCTTTTGTCGTCAGTTTATCATTAATCTGGTTTTCGGCCTTGGTTTCCTTGTATATGTGGAAGCTCTCCAGTGTGTTCAGCATCCTTCCTTTTTTCGTGACGTGAATGATC
>Ga0131853_10008091_pt1 | contig 19125 bp, 11 predicted proteins | sample TergutLab28metaG_FD_92764 | JGI IMG/M metagenome (GOLD analysis project Ga0131853, IMG submission 92764) | Labiotermes labralis P1 segment gut microbial communities from Petit-Saut dam, French Guiana - Lab288 P1 (version 2) (version 2) | ecosystem: Host-associated > Arthropoda: Insects >...
ATCTCTTTTCGGGTATCATTTTCCCGTTGTATTTTGTTTTTCACAACTCAATTTTACAACAAAAAACGAGAGTTGGCTTCCGCCTTCTCTCGTTTTTTTCGGGCTACTCGTGAGACAGCCCCTCTTGATCAAAGCGGCGCTGCCGCTTTTTTTATTTCACTAAATAACGCTATACAACAAATCTACATAAGAAGGAAGAGGCCAATATTTTTCCCCTACAAGCGTCTCCAATTCGTCCACCACTTCTCGCAATTGCTCCATTGCCGGAACGACCTTTTGACTGTAAACTTTGGCATGATCCAAAATATCCTCGGGCATATGAGCGGCAAGCAGTTTTTCTAAAGCGATCAGCTTATTTAATAAAGAAGCGGAAGTCCTGGATATATTGTCCAGAAAATATGATTCCAAGGCTGTGTCAAATTGATCTTTTTTGAGATTAACAAGACTGGCCAGATCATTTTGGCAGTTTATACATGCCGGTACAATATGCCTTTTAATCATGTCCACCATGGTAAGGGACTCAATATGTATCGTTTTGTAATAGACTTCCATCAGTATCTCGTAGCGGGAATAGATTTCCGATTGCGTAAACACATGGTGCTTTTCAAAAACTTCACCCTGGGCGATAAATTGAGGCAAGGCGTCCACAGTGGTTTTTAAATTGGATAATCCGCGCTTTTCGGCTTCTTTAAACCACTCATCGGAATAATTGTTGCCATTAAAAATAATCCGTTTGTGGGCTTTTAGCGTTGCTTTAATCAGATCGGACAGACCGGTTTTGAAGTTTTGAGACGCTTCTAAAATGTCCGCAAATTCCCTAAGTACTTCTGCAACGACGGTATTGATCACAATATTGGGTCCCGCGATTGAAAATTCGGAACCGGGCATACGAAACTCAAATTTATTGCCTGTAAAGGCAAAGGGCGAGGTGCGGTTGCGGTCGGTAGTATCCTTTGGAAAATTAGGAAGTACCGTTACACCGATCTCCATTTGTGCTTTTTCCTTATTATGGTAATCCGTGCCGGACTCGATGGCTTCCAAAATTTCCGCAAGTTCATCTCCTACGAACATGGAAATGATAGAAGGAGGCGCCTCGTTGGCTCCCAAGCGATGATCATTGCCCGCACTGGCACAGGAAAGCCTAAGCAGATCCTGATATTTATCCACAGCCTTAATGACCGCCACTAAAAACAGTAAAAACTGAGCGTTTTCAAAAGGGGTTTCTCCGGGTTCCAAAAGATTGATGCCTGTGTCGGTAGAAAGCGACCAGTTATTGTGTTTGCCGCTGCCGTTAACCCTTGCAAAGGGTTTTTCGTGGAGCAGACAGGCCAGGCCATGACGATTAGCAATGTTTTTAAGCAGCTCCATGGTAAGCTGATTATGATCACATGCGATATTAGTAGTAGAGAAAATCGGAGCCAGTTCGTATTGGCCGGGGGCGGTTTCGTTATGCTTGGTTTTTACATAAACCCCCAACTGCCACAATTCTTCTTCTAAGTCTCTCATAAAAGCGGCTATCCTTGGTTTTATACTGCCAAAGTAATGATCTCCCATCTCCTGTCCTTTAGAAGGCGGGGCGCCAAAAAGGGTGCGGCCTGTCAAGATCAAGTCCGGGCGCTTAAGATACAATTCTTTATCCACCAAAAAATACTCCTGCTCTGCCCCTACGGTGGTAATTATTCGCTGGGGGGAGCGCTTGTCGGAGTCGGCATCGGCAGATGCGTTATTTCCGGTGGTATTATTTTCAAAAAGTTTAAGGATACGCAAAGCCTGTCTGTCTATGGCTTGCATGGAGCGAAGCAGGGGAGTTTTTTTGTCCAATGCTTCCCCGTTGTAAGCGCAAAAAGCGGTGGGGATATAGAGAGTGCCGTCTTTTACAAAGGCATATGAAGTGGCGTCCCATACCGTATAGCCTCGGGCTTCGAAGGTAGCGCGCAGCCCACCCGAGGGAAAACTGGAAGCATCGGGCTCGCCCCGAATCAAGGATTCACCGGAAAATTCTAATATGACTCTGCCCCCTTCTGCCGGGGCAATGAAACTGTCATGTTTTTCGGCTGTTACACCGGTCATAGGTTGGAACCAATGTGAAAAATGGGTGGCACCTTTTTCTACGGCCCAGTCTTTCATGGCTTTGGCCACTACATTAGCTACATCTAAGTCCATTGGGGTGCCTTGGGTTATAGTTTTTTTGAGAGCTTTATAGATATCTTTGGGAAGCCGCGCTTCCATTACCGCGTCATTAAAGACCATGCTGCCAAACCAATTGGGGATATCTTTCATGGGTGTCATCCTTTCGGGTATGGGTGGTGGAGGGGTGGAAAAATCGCGTGAGATTTAGGTGATTATATTAGGTGATAGCAAAAGTTAAATTGATTGCCATAATAGCATACATAACATATCTCGACAATCGATGTATGAAAAAATAACCGGCCTCATAAATCCTTTCGCTGAGGGTAAGCCGGTTATTTTTCATTTGAAAATCTAATTTGAATAATCCCGCCGTCTTTTTAGCGGTAGTGCGAGGGAAGCGTTTAATGGACGTTCCCCGCTTTTATTGTATCTTCATTATACTGTGGCTACACTTATTTATAAACTATTGCAGCTATGCCTTTATGAAATTTTGAGAGAAATTTCAAATTTGCAGAATTTTGAGCATGTACAGATTTGTATAGCATCAAAAACAAACTAACTATATCTCGACAATCGAAATTTACTCATATATCATGGATGGTAGCACAGAGCGATAGGCGGTACGAATTTGATCACGTTCCAGGGATTGTCTCTTCGAAGGGAGGGTAGAAGTTTACCCGAATCACCCCGAAGGGAGGTGAAACCGTGACGGTTTTCGAGGCCATAATGATAGCGTTAACATTCGGAGCATTGATTGTTGCACTCATTGGATTGGTAGTAGGAATAGTCAGGAATATGAAAAAATAACCGGCCATAATTTCCTTTCGCCAAAGGGTGAGCCGATTATTTTTCGAAAAAAACTTAATCTGAGCAATCCCGCCGTCTTTTTAGCGGAGTGCGAGGGGAGCGTTTAACGGACGTTCCCCGCTTTTATTGTATCCTCATTATACTGTGGATACACTTGTTTGTAAACTATTGCAGCTATACCTTTATGAGATTTTGAGAGAAACTTCAAATTTGCAGAACATTGAACATATACAGATTTGTATAGCACCAAAAGCAAACGAATTATATCTCGACAATCGAATTTTACTCGTATATCATAAATGACAGCACAAAGCGATAGGCGGTACGAATTTAATCACGTTCCAGGGATTGTCTCTTCGAAGGGAGGGTAGAAGTTTACCCGAATCACCCGGAGGGAGGTGAGACCGTGACGGTTTTCGAGGCCATAATGATAGCGCTAACATTCGGAGCATTGATTGTTGCACTTATTGGATTGGTAGTAGGAATAGTCAGGAATATGAAAAAATAACCGGCCCCTATTCGCATGGGCAAGCCGGTTATTTTTCATAAGAAATCTAATCTGAGCAATCCCGCCGTCTTTTTAGCGGTAGTGCGAGGGGAGCGTTTAGCAGACGTTCCCCGCTTTTATTGTATCCTTATTATACTGCGGGTACACCTGTTTGTAAACTATTGCAGCTATCCTGTGCAGATGCAATTTTATGAGGTTTTGAGAAAAATTTCAAATTTACATAGCTTTGAACATATACAGATTTGTATAGCATTAAAAACAAACGAATTATATCTCGACAATCGAATTTTACTTGTATATCATAAAAGACAGCACAAAGCGATAGGCGGTACGAATTTGATCACGTTCCAGGGATTGTCTCTTCGAAGGGAGGGTAGCAGTTTACCCGAATTACCCCGAAGGGAGGTGAGACCCGTATGTCCTACGATTCTATGATGATAATGCTGACGTTTGGAATTTTGCTTGTCAGCTTACTCGGAGTGGTTGTAGTGATAATTAAGAACATGAAAAAATAATCGGCCCCTTCGCCAAAGGATAAGCCGATTATTTTTCGAAAGAAATTTAATTTGAGCAATCCCGCCGTCTTTTTAGCGGTAGTGCGAGGGGAACGTTTAGCAGACGTTCCCCGTTTTTATTGTATCCTTATTATACTTCGGATACACCTGTTTGTAAACAAGCGCAGTTATCCTGTTACAACCATATTACCCCAATCCCATTTTTCCATTTTTCTACACGCATTTCCAAAAAAGCTTGACAGCGCATAAGAGAGTATGATGCAACTTGATACAATTAGAAAAGCATGACACATATGAAGGCTGAGTAATAAGTTGATGGAATCAAGGTAGCGAGTCGATGTAATCTAAAAGATATTTGACAGATAGTTTTTTGGCGCGCGACAAGAAGCTATTTGTGCAGATATAAATAAAAAATATAACAAGAGAAGGAGTTTAGCATTATGAAAAAAGTGTTATCAGTTCTTTTAATTGTTGTATTGTTGTTGACCAGTGGAATTGGTGTATTTGCCGCCGAGCCTCCTAGAGGTCCTGTTCCCCCGGCTGTGTGCCGTACCTGTAATCCGTTACCTAGTCGGCTTCCGCCCGGACAATCTCATCCCCCAATCAACCCCTGCGTCTGTCTACCTCCACCACCTCCGCCAGTTGGCCCTCCTAGGCTTTCCTGATCATAACAGCATGGTCATGGCCGCATAATAAGAAAGTCATTAATGGGTTGACTTAACCTACGATGTATCTTTGGCGCTAAAGAATAAGACTAGTAGAGTATGTAGAACAACTGGTCGTTTAAATCAGTTTTGAAATTATAAAACCCCTCAAAATCTCAGCATCCATGTGAGGTTTTGAGGGGTTCTTAAATTTTCAGAATTTAGGCATATACAGATTTGTATAGCATCAAAAGCAAACTACCTATATCTCGACAATCGAATTTTACTCGTATATCATAAATGACAGCACAAAGCGATAGGCGGTACGAATTTGATCACGTTCCAGGGATTGTCTCTTCGAAGGGAGGGTAGTAGTTTACCCGAATCACCCCGAAAGGAGGTGAGACCGTGACGGTTTTCGAGGCCATAATGATAGCGTTAACATTCGGAGCATTGATTGTTGCACTTATTGGATTGGTAGTAGGAATAGTCAGGAATATGAAAAAATAACCGGCCCCTATTCGCAATGGGATGACCGATTATTTTTTGAAAAAAATCTAATTTGAACAATCCCGCCGTCTTTTTAGCGGAGTGCGAGGGGAACGTTTAGCAGACGTTCCCCGTCTTTATTGTATCCTCATTATACTTCGGCTACTCCTATTTGTAAACTATTACAACCATATTACAATTCCGTTAATTTTCTTGCAACACGAAAAAAACCATGGTATATTTTCCAATGCACTGTTACAGGTAAATAATGCATGGAAATCTGCTAATTATTACGGTTAAGTGACACTTACCCGGAACGGATTGACGGAATATTTCTGCAGGTTTATACTTACGGTGTAAGGCTATTGGATAAAAACGGTAGTCTTTAGGCAATTGGGAGGGTACATAATTAATCGGGATTTCTCGATTAAAGATACCAGCCCAGCGCCCGGTGATATCAAATGAGTTGTATCATAAACGCTTATCTATGGAAGAAACTCTACAAGACAGATAGTTTGGCTTGTTAAGGATTTGATATAGGTACAGCCAACACATAAGATATCATGAGCCGGGAAAAAGTCCGTATGCGGCGGGCGATAAAGGTGTGCCTTTGAAAAGTTAACTAAATTTTTCTTTTAAAAGAAGAAAGGAGGTACTGGTTTCTGTAAGGAAAGGTCAACGGCTAATACACAAAAGCCCTTACATAATGAGGGGGGCCGATGTAAAGACAAATTAGCCATGACTAAGTATTTACCGTTTTGATTTGAATTATAATATGTAATTGCAATCAAAAAACGATTGCTATTTGGTTTATTAACCAAGATAGCTTTAGAGACCGGGTACAAAAAAAGAATGAAGAGGAAAATTGCTTTACTCTTGGCATTTACGATGATCTTATCGATCTTGCCAATGACTGTAGCAGGCCAAGTTTGGGGAACTCGTTCCACAGGCTCTATGGCTGAAGTTACAGGTCCTGGAACAGTGCGTCACTGGTATGCTCCTGGCGAAAGAGGCGTAATTGTTGCCCGTCCAGTAATCGCAAACCAAAGACATAACATGACTCTCGTATATGATAACAGAGAGTTTGCTATTGCTGGCGCAGAAACTCCTGCTTTAAGAAATGTTGCTGTTGGTTTAGACTACTTTGCTAGTGCTAGCCGTGCAACAACTACTATGGCAGCTATCCGCGTTGACTTAAACAGCTCTGCTCATACATGGGCTTTAGGTCATGGCGCACCAGACGTACGTAATGGCGACAACGATATGATCGTACCTGCTGGATTACGTGCAAGCTGGTTGACTGCTCTTCCTTATCTTGAAGCTTTCGCAGGTATACCTGTCGGTACTACCAATCTTGCAGATCCTGCTAGTCGTCTTGCATTAGCTGCAGAATTGACTACTGGTTCTCAAGTTGCCGATCTTGCTGGTTGGATGGCTACAGCACCTTTATATGTGACTGTATCTGACCAAACTACAGTTGGCGGCGGTATCCAATGGTTAAATGAAGGTGCATTTATTGCTGTGTTAGTACCTACTGGCAGAAGAAGTGCTGAAATGTTGCTCTTCAACTTGACAACAAATGTTGATACAGTAGATCCTGCAACAGGCAATGCAATGGGCTTTATCACAACTCCAGCTCAAATGAATGCTGCGTTTAACGCAATGGGAAGCCTTGGTATTCCAATCGAGTATGTAACTGCACCTGGCGCTAATGACGCTGCTGTAGTTCTTTCTTTCAATACTCGTGGATGGCCTTCTATCCCTAACCTTAACTTAACTACCGTAGTAGACAGCAGATTTTCTATCCATCGTGGTGGTGACTTAAGAACATTCCACCGTTATGGCCGCGTTCAAGTTGATCGCATAGAAATCCGCGAAGTTGTTAGCCGTGCTTTCAATCATCCTGATTGGCATGTACGTGCAGACATCGTAACAGCAGGCTTTGAGTGGTCTACACTTTGTGAGTCTTCTCAAATCCGCGAGTATCCAACAACTGCCGGTCTCGGCGTTGGCAACTGGAACAATGCTCGTTTGCTTGTTGGTATCAATGTAGAATCTCGCGTTGCTCGTCGTTATGACATCAACGATCGTTTAACTGCAGTATTTAACGTACCTAACTATGACAACCCACATCGTCTTGACCGTGCTCGCGTTGACATCGGTGGCGGAGATAATCCTCTGTTTATCGTAGCTAACGATCGCGCTCGTCCTGGTGATGTAGAAGTTGAAGTAACAATGTGGCGCGCACAACGCGGTACAGTTGCTGGCTCAACTGGCAGATGGGACTTCAATGTTATTGATAACGTAGGCGCATTAGTTCCTACAGCTATCATTAACGAAGCTTGGCTTGCTGCTAGATGGACAAACGCACAAAGAAGTACTCCTACGGTTCCTGGCAATGCCAGCATCGTTCATGTTGTAACTCATCCTTCTGCTGCAGTTCCTGCTACAGGTCCTGGTGGCCCATCAGTAGCTGGCTTCTACACTCTTGAGTGGAGATGGACTCCAGACGGTGGCGTTTTAGGCAACTGGGCAAACATCGGCGGCGAAAACGGTTACGTTGTACGCCAAAGAATCACTGTTGCTCAATTTGGAGAAATCGGCCTTGAGCTTGAACTCCATGAAGATGATGATTTAGAAGATTTCTGGTTACGTTCAGGCGTACAAGAGTGGGGTAATCGTGCAGTATTCGATGACACATATCACTTGACCGCCCGTGCAGTACTTCGTGAAACTGTAGCTGGTTCTTTACCTGGTACAGGTGCACATCCAACAACGTTCACATTCAACGAAGGTATCCAAGTATTGGGTGCTAGAATTTGGACAAACGAAGCTCATTTCAGCACATGGGATGATGATGAAGGCGTAGTCTGGTTTGGTGATAACCAAAGAGGCAGCTTCCTGAACACAACCATTGGCCGCAACTACGTTACTATCCGTCCAGAAATTGGCCGTGGTATCGAGCGTCGTTGGAGAAGAGCTGAAGTTACAATCGAGTTCTATCTCAGTGTACAACCTAACTACGAAGGTCTCTTCGGTGAAGATATCGACGTAACTGTAACAAGTGGTACAATCGAGCGTCCTTTCGAAGATTCTTTGACAATCGCTCACGCTTGGGATCCGATCACTGTTGATACAAGTCCTGTATCCTTTGACGGTGCCGAAGTTGCTGCTTTTGGTGTAGTACGTGGCGCATCTCTTGGCGACGTAGTTATCACTGAAGTTGGCGCTGGCGTTCTTGAGCCTGGCACAAGACTGTGGCTTGGCGTAGAAGGCGGAATCAGCCGTAGCTGGGGTACTGCAGACCATATTTCTCTGTATGCAGGCAACGTAACTACAAATGATCCTACCCTTCAATTTACACAACCACGTGTTGACAGCCATGGTACATTCATCGAAATCACTCGTGCTTCTCGTTACGACGGAGCTCAAATCACATTCTCTAATGTGCAAATCTCCGGTCGCGTAATTCCTGGCCAATCCTACAATATCTTCGTTGCAGAAGATGCAGTAGCGGCTAACTGGGAAGGTTTCGCTTGGATGAGAGTTAATGAGTGGACCTATGATGACTTTATCCTTGGACCAGGACGTTTTACTCGCGGTGCTCTGCACGGCTACTTTACTCCTGAGCCATATGCAACATTAGCTTTCGATTTCGAAGGCAGCGACATCTTTGCACCACCTGTAGCTCCACCACCATCTGCTCAAGATCCAATCAGTGGCCCTGTTACTTTCCACCTTAACAGCAGCCATATTACAAGAGACGGTGATGTAGTTGCAGCTCCAGTATTCGTACTGGTACCAAACATCACAAATCCTAACTATGTAACTTCTTATGTAGCTGTAAGAGTAGTTGCTGATCTTGCTGGCTTCCCATGGGGCCCAGGTCAATCAGGTTGGGATCCAGCATCACAAACCGCTACATTTACGAATGGTTCAACCACCATCGTATTTACTGCTAACAGCACATCTGCTACTGTAAATGGTATACCTACACCAATCACAGCAGGCGGACTTGGCGCAGACGCAAGAATTATCGGCGATCGTATGTTTGTACCGATCAGCTTCTTTAACACCTTGCCAGTGCCAGTAAGCGTTGTATGGAATCCTTACACTAACGTAGCACAAAGATCCATCACCGTTTTCCCTGCTCCAGCAGCGGTTACACCACTTCCAGCACCAGCACCAGTTGCAGCTCCAGTTCCTGCTGAATTAGAAGAGTATCTGGATGAGCATTATGGTGAAGGCGATTACGAATAAGAAATAACGAAGTACAATATGCAGTAAGCAAAAACCCCCTTAATGGGGGTTTTTGTGTGGCATGAGAAAATCGCTGTAATAAAAATAAAAAAGTCGTCCTGTTATGCCAAAAGGCAACGGGACGACTTTTTTAGATATACGAAATGATTTTATAATGAGTTCAATGAAAAACAGTCTTGACAGAGGGGCGCCCGAAAATGCGAAATAAGCATTTTGGGGGGATTTGCCGCGACAGCCGGGATAATTCATGCTATTTGAAATAGCTTAGGCTAATAACAAGTTGGCTAAATCAAGGGGATCGACCGGTTCCCCATCTTTATAAACTCGCATACTGCCTCCGGAAATTTCATCAACCAAAGCGATATTGCCGTCGACCCAGCCAAATTCAAGTTTAATGTCGTAAAGTTCCAGCCCTTTGGCCCATAAGGCGTCTTTAACCAGTCCCGAGATGCTTTGTGTTAATGATTTTAGTGTGTCATATTCTTCATAGGTTAAGATGTTTAACATATTGAGTGCGTCTCTGGTGATGGGAGGGTCGCCTTGTTCATCGGCTTTGAGGGTAACCTCAACTAAAGCGTCTAAAGGCTGCCCTTCGGTTGCATACATGCCGTAACGGCGCATAAAGCTGCCGGTTGCACGGTAGCGGCATATGACTTCTACGCCCTTACCAAACATCTTTGCCGGGCGTACGGTCATTTCTGCTTTTTCTATATCGGCGCTAATAAAATGGGTGGGGCATCCGGCTTCATTGATTAGGCGAAAGAAAAAATCCGTTAGCCGAAGGCCGGCTTGGCCCGCCCCTGCAATTGATAATCCTACGGAATTGGCTCCCGGATCAAATACACCGTTTTCTCCTGTAAGGTCATCTTTGAATTTTAGTAGATAATTGCCGTCATCCAATGCATAAACAGTTTTGGTTTTGCCGTCAAATAGTTGCTTCATTGTTGTTATCCACCCTTTCTATTTGCTGTTTGTCTTGTTCTTCTGGGAATTCTTGCGTTGTTTCATCCTTGGGTTCTTGTGAATCTTCTGAGACTTCTTGTGATTTTTCTTCTTTTTGCCCTTGCGGGTCTTTTAGAGTTTCTGGATCGGCTTCTTTCTCTTGCTGTATGTCCAGCCCCTCTAGCATGTCCAGCTCTTGCTGTATCGCCAGCTCATTTAATTCTCTCTGCTGCAAAAACTCCTCTACTGTCCGTAAACCAAAATAACGCAAAAAATCTTCCGACGTGCCAAATAGTATGGGCTTGCCGGGCGCATCTAAGCGTCCCCGTTCTTCTATCAGGCCGTATTCCATCAGTTTGTTGACGGCATGGTCGGCACTGACCCCTCGGATTTCTTCTATTATTCCTTTGGTGGCGGGCTGTTTATAAGCGATGATAGACAGTGTTTCAAGAAGAGACTGGGTTAAGTTGCGCCTGGGGTTTTCCGGCAGCAAACGTTTAGCGTAGTTGTGATATTTGGGGTTAGTGCATAGCTGAAAAGTGTCTTCTATTTCCATTAGCTGAATGCCCGCTTCTTCACCGGCGTAGCGCTCGCTCATATGAGAAAGCAGGCCACGAACGGCAGGGATATCATAACCAATAGCTTCCGCCAATAGCGCCGCAGGTACAGCGTCTCCGGCGGCGAAAAGGACCGCTTCTAAGATTTTTTCCTGCTCTATTTGTAGATTTGGCATGACATGACCTCAATTTCTCCAAATACATTTTTTTGGCGAACCTCTACATGGTTGGTTTTGATCATCTCAAGCAATGCCAAAAAGGTCACCACACACTCTTCACGGGTTTCACAATCCACAAATAAATCCGATAAGCGTAGCCGTTGGCTTTTTTTGAGGCAATCACTAATCAGCCGGATCTTGTCCGCTACCGAGTGGCGCTCTCTGGAAACCGTACCGAAGTTTTGCCGTACAGTATCTACTTTAAGGGCCTGGCGCTGCATCACATCTGTAAAAACCTGCCATAATTGATCGGTGGTGACGTCTTCCAGCCACTCTTCCGGGCTGTGGTAGATGGTGTTTGCCATCAGAGGATATTCCGGCATTTTAAATAGCCGTTGGCCTGAGTCATCAACGCTTTTGAGCGCCTCAGCCAGCGCTTGACAGTGCTTATATGCGATTAACTGACGAACCAACGCCTCCCGGGGGTCCTCTTCCGAATCCTCTCCCGGCTTATATCGAGGCAGCAGCATACGTGATTTAATCTCCAATAGGGTGGCGGCCATAACCAAAAATTCGCTTATTTCGTCCATACTTGGCGATAATTCTCGGATGGCTTCTAAATATTGATAGGTTAGCTGAGCCATGGGAATATCATAGATGTCGATTTCGTTTTTCTCGATTAAGCGCAGCAGTAGATCCAAGGGGCCCTCGAAGGCTTCTAATTGAATATGCATTATAATGACCAGGCCACATTCACCAACAAATTGGTGATGGGATCAATAATGCTGTTGATCACGCCTATAAGCATGAGCATGATAAGGGCTAATTGCAATAATTTTTCGTTTTGAGTCATTTTAATGGCGGCGTTGGGAGAAAGGGATGCCTGCAAAATTTTTGAGGCATCTAAGGGGTGTACAGGGATGATATTAAATATGGCGATACCGATACTGATTCGGGCAAAGACAATGAGAAAGAGGTGCAGCCATACAGTAATTATATGTGCAGCAGCCGGAGCGCTTAAAAGCAGCTGAGGCGCTGTCACATGAAAAACCCCTGCACAAAGAGCCACCAGGAGTCCTACAAAAAGATTGACCAGTGAAGGCGTGATATAGGTGATTAAGATGCCTTTTTGACGGTCTTTATAGTATACAGGCGATGTAGGGGTAGGCCGCCCCCAGCCAAAGCCGAAAATTACCGTTACAATAAAGCCGATAGGCTCCAGATATTTAAGGGGATTGCCGGACATCAGTCCGCTTTTTTTAGGGGTTGGGTCTCCTTGCCGGGTACTGCAATGGGCCTTAACCATTTCGTGGAGTACCAGAGCAAGAAAGGCGGCGGGTATTTGCAACATCAGAGTGTTTAATGAAAAATTAAACATTATTTATCCCTCAGCCTGACATTTAAAGATGCTTTAAGATGTTTGAGAACAGCTTCCATAGGGGCTGCCACCTCTTCGTCGGTCAGCGTTCGGTCTACCGCTCGGAAAGAAAGGGCGTAAGCCATGGACTTATAACCTTCCTCTATTTGCTTGCCTTGGTATATATCAAAAAGAGACAAATCGACCAGCAATGAGCCCGCCTTTTCGCGAATAGTTTTTTCTATGACAGCAGCAGGGATATCTTCTTTAACTTGGAGAGCGATATCTCTGGATATCGTAGGGTATTTGGGCAAAGGCACATACGTAATTACATTATTTATTCCGTCAATTAATGGAGCCAGTTCCAATACGGCAATATAGGCTCGGGTGCCAATCTCATAGGCCTCAGCCATATCCGGATGGAGTTCACCAACATACCCTATGTGGTTGGGACTTTCGCCATCAATGATTATCGTTGCCGTCCTTCCCGGATGCATGTGCGAGGTGTCGGTGTTGGGCATAAATGAAAAATGTTTGATGCCTAAGACACGCATAAACTCTTCGATGTCCCCTTTGATATCGAAGAAATCCAGCCCGGGATTTTTACGGCTGTATGCGCCGATGGTCAGATAGATTTTTTCCTCGGGCAAAGTCCCCGGGTTTTCTTTATGGCGAGTGAGATAGACTTTCGTTAACTCAAAAAGCCGAGCGATTTCGTTTCGGCGGTTAAAGTTGATGGAAAGGCTGTGAAGCATTCCGTGAAGAGGTGTGGTGCGCAAGATACTGAAATCCTCACCCAACGGATTAGTGATGGTAACGGCCTTTTGCCGTTTTTCGTCAGTGTCGCCAATCCCAAGCTTATCCAACACTTTAGGCCCTTCAAAAGACGAGGTGAGGGCTTCGCTGTAACCTAAGGCGGCCATGGTGCGTTTGACTGTATCTTCGCCGCGCTGATAGGCATTTTTAGCGCCCCCTGTAATGTTTCGCTGGGACTTATTAACCGGGATATTATTGTAGCCATAAAACCGTGCGACTTCCTCGGCAATGTCGGCTTCACAGGTGATGTCCGGGCGGAAGGTAGGGATTAGGGCTTGACCATCCTTCGCTTTTATATCTATGCGAGCCAAAAACGTTTCCATATCGTGGTTGCTGATATCTGTACCCAGTAGCCGGTTTATATTTTCGGGTTTATAAGCAACAGTCCAGTTGTTTCGCGGACGTGGATAATTATCTACCACGCCCGTAACCACTTGGCCACAGCACAGCATTTCTACCAGCTCCATAGCACGGTTAACGGCGAGTAGCGGCAGATTTGGGTCCAGGCCCTTTTCAAATTTAGCCGAGGCATCCGTACGCATCCCCAACTTTTTGCTGCTTAAGCGAATATTAGTGCCGTCAAAACCGGCAGCTTCAAATAATACTGCGGAAGCCCCGCCGGTGACCTTAGAATTTTCGCCTCCCATGATCCCTGCGATGGCTACAGCTTTTTCGGGATCCGCAATCACCAGCATGGTTTCATCTAATATACGTACAGTACCGTCTAGTGTTGTGATTTTTTCACCGGCACCGGCAGTGCGTACGATGATCTTGCGCTGGGCAATGTCATCTATATCAAAGGCGTGAAGAGGTTGGCCGTATTCCAACATGATATAGTTGGTGATGTCTACGATATTATTGATAGGCCGTACTCCCGCTGATATAAGCCGACGGCGTAGCCATTGAGGAGATGGGCCAATGCGGACATCTTTAACTACCCGAGCCACATAACGAGGGCATAAATCGGGATTTTGAATCTCTACTTCAATAAAATCTGATGCATGACCTGCAGCCTCTTCTTTTACCATGATTGAAGGCGGAGTGAAAGTCTGACCGTAAGTGGCGGCCACTTCACGGGCTATGCCAAAAAGTGATTGACAATCGGGCCGACTGGAATAAAGCTCAAATTCGACGACATCATCGACTAATTGTAAAATAGGTTTAACATCGACACCCAAAGGCTGGGGCGTTTCAAAAACATAGATACCATCCTCGGGGGCTTCGGGATAATCTTGATTGGTATAGCCAAGCTCTTCGATGGAGCAAAGCATCCCTTCGGAGGTTTCGCCCCGAAGCTTGCCTTTTTTGATGGTCAAGCCTCCGGCCAAAGACGCCCCATGGACAGCGACAGGAACATAATCCCCTACCTGCAGATTAAGGGCACCGGTAACAATTTGAAGGGGTGTTTCGCCCCCTGTGTTTACTTGTGTAATCAGCAGCTTGTCCGCGTTAGGATGCTTCTCGATGGCTTCAATACGGCCTACAACTACTTTATCAATGTCCGCACCCAGGGCAGTAAAGGATTCCGCTGTGGTGCCGGTCATAGTAATATCCTCCATAAACTGGCGGATCGGTACATTTATATCAACATGTTCTTTTAGCCAAGACAAAGGTATATTCATGGAAGTTTCCTTTCATATCAATTGGACGGTATCGGGAATTTATTGATTTATGCAAGCACCTTAAAACTGCGTCAAAAACTGCATATCATTTTCATAAAGTAAGCGCAGATCCGTAATCCCATACCGCTGCATAACGATGCGATCAATGCCCATACCAAACGCGTAGCCGGAATAGCGGGTAGGATCTATGTTGCAATTGGCCAACACGCGGGGATGAACCATCCCGCAGCCAAGAAGCTCTACCCAACCGGTATCTTTGCAAACAGGGCAAGATTTGACATCCGATTTATCATTGCAGGCAAAACACTGCACATCCATTTCGGCACTGGGTTCTGTAAAAGGAAAGAAGCTGGGACGGAACCTGACTTGTATATCTTCTCCCAAAATACGCTGGGCAAATAGAGTTAAAATACCTTTGAGATCTGCCATGGTCATACCTTCGTCAACAACCAGACCCTCTATCTGATGAAAGACCGGAGCATGGGTGGCATCCCAGTCGTCGGATCGATACACGGTTCCCGGGGCAATGATGCGGATAGGAGGCGAGGTTTGCTCCATGACTCTCACCTGTACGCCGGAGGTTTGGGTACGCAACACAAAGCCACCTTCTGTATAAAAAGTATCCTGCTCGTCTTTAGTAGGGTGATTGGCAGGTATATTAAGGGCTTCAAAATTGTAATAGTCTGTTTCCACCTCTGGACCATCGGCAATGGTAAAGCCCATGCCGATAAACAGCTCCTTCATTTCGTCTAAAACGATAGTTAAAGGATGCAGATGCCCCAGAGGATTACGACGGCCCGGTAAGGTCACGTCGATATTTTCTTTTTTGAGGGCCTGCTCGACTTGTTGGCGCGCCAGTTTCTTGTGAACTTCCTCTATATGGCTTTCGGCCAAAACCCGCAACTCGTTGACTTTTTGACCGACGATAGGCCGCTCTTCCGGAGAAAGGGTACCCAGGGATTTTAGCAGCTGGGTAATCTCCCCTTTACGGCCCAATAATTTGACTCGCAGCTCTTCTAAGGCGGAAGTGGTGGTTGCTTCTTTAATTTGCTGTTCGATTGTTGCCCGCAGTTTATTGATATGGTCTTGCATGGCGGCTCCTTCCATTGTACCGATTCATTATATTACTTCATTATACCGTTTTCTCAGAAATTTGCAAAAGATCGGCGCAAATACTCCGCAGCGTCAAAGTCAACACCGTTCTGAGAAATCACCCTAGACACTACAATCTTCCTGTTGCATACTTCGTTAAAAATTGCTCTATTTTTACACATTCCTCGCTTCCGTTGGTTGGAAACCTAAGCAGGGGAATACCATACAACTCCAAAATACGATTTTTCATTTTGTCGCGTTCGTGTTGCCTTGTTCCCGGTTTGTGGTAGTGAAAACCATCGACTTCGATTGCAACAATGGGCTTTTTGTTTAATTTGTTGTAAATCAAAAAATCTAAATGCGAGGCAGGATGCCTTGCGTACTTGCGTTCTTCATCATTTAGAAGATGTGAATCCTTGATGAGGACGTTAAGCGGCTTGTGGCTAACTACGGACAATGCTGAATAGCGCGTTAATATTTCCACAATTTTATCGTACATAATAATTTCCGCTACACTAAGCTTGCTGGGATGGCTTTTAAGAAAAGCAATTCGGGCATCGGTATACTGCCGATAAAGCAAGTCGAAAACGGAGCGAATTTCGCTCTGCACAATTTTGAAATTATTGTATTCGATGTATGAGATTAAATCACCGATGTTGCTGTCGCGAGGTTGCTCATTGCCCGACACCACAAGGCACAACCGCTTTTTTGCGCGAGACACGGCAACGTTTAACATATAAGGGTCGTCGGAAAAATCCGTGACTTCGTTGTCAACCGTGGTAAGAAGAATCGTATCCTTCTCGCGTCCTTGGAATTTATGCACCGTATCAACTTCAACGTATGAATCCACTTGTTTTGAAATTGCATGAACTTGCGCCCGATACGGCGCAATAATTCCGGCATCTTGTGTATCTCCAAACATGGGAAGTGCTTCACGAAGCGTTACGTCTATCTGTCGTTGATTAACCCGCTCGCGCTGATGGTCACCCACCACGGTTTTGAAAACGGTTAGCGTATCTTTTTCGCCGCGGTCTTCTGTCATAATTATTAGCTCGTTATTGTAGAATTTTTGATTGCAAAATCCTATGATTTTCGGGTGACAACGATAATGTTCCCGCAACAGCGTTTGTGGTGCATCGCAAAGAATACCGCAAATTGATTTCAAAAAACTATTTCCGGTGAACGAATAGTTCTGTGGCAACTTATACAAATTGAAAATCGCATCGCAACGTTCCCTTATCTCTTGTGTGACGACATTGGGAAGTTGCTTCAAATCTCCAACAACGACTGCATTTTTTGCACAAGAAAACGCCAACGCACCCGTAGCAATATCCACCTGGGATGCCTCGTCCATGATAAGATAGTCGTATGTTACCCCCTGCAAGCAACTGAACGATGAAAATGTTGTACTCAAAACGATTGGATATTCTTTTGTAACCATGTTTGCGTTTTTCCACAAATCATCTTCCGAAAACATTTGGCGTTCATTTTTATCCCCATATCGTTCAAATAATTTTGCCCGCAAATAGGCCATCGAAAATTCTGTTAGTTCCACCATTTTGCTTTTAGCGTTTATATGGGCAAGCTGGATTTCAAGATCGGAGATTTCGGTGGTTAGCTCAAAATGCCGTAAGTGGTAAAATAGATTTTGCAAAAAAGTTGTGATAGTTGGTATATCTTTTTTGTACAAACTCCAATCGGCAATACCCCAAAGGAGTGCGCCTTTTATTTTGAACCACAGCGATATTGCGCGGTTCCTTTCCGAAAATTCAAGGCACTCACGCCACAATTGCATGATTTTTTCAATACTCATGCCATGGCGTAAATTTATTTCTGGTAATGTCAACTCTGACTCTCTAAGATATTGGCCGAAATATCTCATTTCCAAGTTTAGCGAATCTAAGTCTATGCGTGCCTGTGCAAGACGCTCTTGTGCCGAAAACGCAACGGAGAGTTCATGCACACGATTTTGAATTTTCGTCTTCAAATCTGATTGCTGCGCCATATCCAATTTCCAGCCTGCAAGCGGCGGATAATTTCCCGTTTGGCTTTCGACAAAAGCTGTTTTGTTTTTGGCACTTCCCAAAGGGGCAATAAGAAACCCAAGATTATATGACGGACTTGAAAGTTTCTCCAATACATTCAACGTTGCGGAATTATTGTTTGATACAACCTGCACAGTTTTTTCTGAGACTAATAAATTTGCAATGATGTTCAAGATGGTTTGCGTTTTTCCTGTTCCGGGAGGCCCTTGAATAATACTGACTTGATTTGACAGCGCATTTATAACCGCCTTAAACTGGCTTGAATTTCCGCCAAACGGAAAAATTAAATTGCCACTATCAAAAGTGCGTAGCTTATGCTTTTCGGGATTTACATATGAAGCCAATACGGTGTCTGCACCTGCAAATTTGAGTTTATCGTACTGTTTTGAAAGCAGTGCTTCACCCGTATCGTTTTTCAGTTCGCTGACTGCCGCAAGCTCCCGTAAATAGCGCATACAATTTTTCGCGTTTTCCTCGTCTAGGCAAGAATACGAAATTTTTATATCGCTAAAATGATATGTACGCTCACTGCCGTTTGAAAAGCAGACATACAAATAATCCCCTGAATGCGAATGAAACACGGATATTTCTTGAATTCCAAACAATTCATTGCCCGCTTGCGTTGTTATGCGCACATTTTCCGGGTCTAACGATTTCGGATTTTTCACCCATTCTATGGATGAAAAATTGTAATTGTAAATCCTTCCATTATTAAAGGTAATGTCGTACTTTTTCGTTGTCTGGTTGTATCCGCAATGCTTCACGCCACCGGTAATATCTTTTCCGTTATGCAGAATCAGTTGATTTTTTCTGTCCATGTCGCGCCTCAATTCGCTCTTGTTAATCACTCAATTGATTTTGTTTATAATAATGCATCATTTCGTTGCCACTCATGGCTTTGGGTTTCTTTTCAATTTGGACATCCAATTCGCCCATTCTTTCGACAATCTCTGCCCTTGGCAAGTGTAAGTATTATATTCTGTCTGGTAAAGTATAATCAAGTTGAATTTTAGTGATTTGAGGTATATTGATTAGAGGGTGCCTACAGGAAATTCATGGAAATCTATTTCGGACGATTTTCCGCCACTCTTCGTTAATTCCTCCTAGCGTACCGTATGGGTATGCGTCGTCGGAATTGTCTCGATTGGCGAAAAATCGCCTCGAAAAGCTCTCCATAAATTTC
>Ga0131853_10008093_pt1 | contig 19125 bp, 19 predicted proteins | sample TergutLab28metaG_FD_92764 | JGI IMG/M metagenome (GOLD analysis project Ga0131853, IMG submission 92764) | Labiotermes labralis P1 segment gut microbial communities from Petit-Saut dam, French Guiana - Lab288 P1 (version 2) (version 2) | ecosystem: Host-associated > Arthropoda: Insects >...
CGGGGGTAAAGTGCGGCCGGGGCGTGCTGCTGACCACTCACCCCTTCTAGTGCCGCGGTCATGGAAGAGTAGAGCTATACCTCTACCCACCCTCTGGGCCACACCGGGCCTGTAACGGGATCAATTTACCTTTACCTTTATCATTACATTAAACCTGTTAATTTTCAGCATATTTACATATTTACACACACACACACAGACTGACTGCTCGAATGGAAAGCCTAAACAGTGGTAAGGTCAGCTGAAAAGTAATTTACAAGGTAAACAAATTGTTTATAGTTGCCGTCAAACACAACAATAGTATATTAAGTTATTAGTTTTCTTTATTTTAATGGCTACATGTTTCGGTCTTTATTGATCATCATCAGGCCATCTCACAGACACTTAAGGTAAGTGCAGTGCTGTTTATGTAGAATGGTATCCCACAATACTCACAATTCCACTAAAATATATGTAAAATATTAAAAATTCCATAACAATGAGTGATTTTGGCTATGTTAAACCTTATATTGGTAATTAATCTTCGTTGATCTGAATGGAGATTAAGACATATTGTATTTTACATTTAAAAGCTGTTGAGTTTCCATGCCACAAGTTTAACACTTCTTAACACTTCTAGTTCTTTGTTGTTGTTTTTCTTGCGCGTACTTTAGATTCCTAATATCTTGGCCTTTCCTTGTTCTGTGTACATTGATGTAACAGATGGTGACTGTAGGTGTTCTTTAGTTTCTGATCGGAGTTTTTATCCAGCCATATTCTAGTTATCATTAATGATGCACACTGTAGTTCTGTATCACTATGATGATTGCTAATTTGTTTTTGAAGCTGAGATGCTAGGTATAAACATGCGCGCTGGCTGTGCTGTTGCGTATTACTCTTAACGCCAGTAAACGGCAGTTGCTTCAACAGTTCTCAAGTAAGTAAAACGCTTGATGTTTGTAGGACCGTGCATCATTCTGATAACTGAAGAATAAAAACCAATTAGATGCCACTTATTATTTTATTGTACTACTTATAGGCTCAACATTTTTCGGGCACTAATATGCCCATCATCAGGAGCTCGCTACTGTGATGTTCATTACCACATTGGTCGTTTCGTTCTTGGTTTGCTGTAGGTTGGAAGTTAGGTGCGGTTAGGCTGGAGTAGTGTCCGGGCTGCAGGCTAAAGCACGTGCTTTAGTGGGCATAGTAGCGCCAGAAAACTGTTGAGCATATACGAAGTACAATAAAATAATAAGTGGCATCTAGTTGGCTGTTATTCTTCAGTTAAGTAAAAAGCTGTTCTCATGCTGTACATTACAAACCCTCACAAGTCCTGAATACCAATGCGGTTACTATATCCAATGTGAGGGTCATTACTGCAATGTTGACCAGCTGGTGCGATAAATCTGGAACTTCCTCTTTATGTTCTTCCGCCTACTAGCTTCATTCGCTGACTGATTCTTCCGCTTACACCGCCAACGAACTGCAATCCTTGTGACAACTCTCACAATTCCTTGGCATTGAAGAGAACGACCAGCTGACCTAATCCAGTCAAAAGTCAATGCCCTTCTTTACAGCATCTGTGACATACAATTCAACTGACTCTGAGCCCCCTCTGACATTACATTCTTCAAAACAGTCACAGCAATACCACGAGTATCTATTGTTGTGCTCCATGAATCCTGTGTAGATATCAAGTGGTGACGGAACTTCAGATATCAGACTTTTTTTTGCAAGTTTCACATTTGTTATCATTAAACAAGCGCTTGGCCATGAAACCACTGACATATGCCACTAGAAACAATTTCATATAACACAGTGGCGTACCCAGGAATTTTGTTCGGGGGGGGGGGCGGTTCAACAAATTCAGTTGAGGACAGAGAGAACGGGGATCTGGGGGCGGCAGCCCCTTAGTCAGTGGTTCTGGAGGTAGCTGTAATTTGGTACAAGAAATTTCATTTCATACAGTAAAAGTTTCTTAATTTTTGGTACTTTAAGACTATTTATGATGACAACCAATTTATCTGTCATTGCTAATGTAAAACAATTGCGAACCGGCGGTAGTTTTAGAATTTTACTGCCTTTCTTCCGAACATCGTGGGGTGCTGGCATCCTAAATTCAGCAATTTTTAACAATTTTCACAATCGGGTTGAGTTTGGCACGATTTTGGAGGGCCTTCGGTATTTCGGGGGGGGGGGGTTGAATCCCCCAACACCCCCCCTCGGCACGCCACTGATATCACACGCACGTACAGCGGCACTGACTCCAAGTTGTGCTTCTTTTCCAGTAGGAAACACGTCTGCAACACTGTCAGTGGTCTCAGTGCCACGACTTGTCGATGAAGCACTGGACGGCTCATGAAATACGTGCAGCTTGACCAGAAGACACGCACCATCACCCTTGCTTCTGTAAGCAACTCCATTAATGATAACCGTCTTCAGGGCATCTAGAAACTGTCCAGCAGGTGGGTTATCGTTTGACCTACAGTGCAAATGCATAACACCAAATATGTTCTCAAGAGCATCCCGATTTGGGTTTCTGGTCTCAAGGTATTTGAACTTCTACTCCTCATTCACCTTCCTCCACACATGCTACACAGCACCTATGGTAATTAACTAGACGGTTTGTGAAGGTGAAGGACGCGTTGGTTCAGACTCCTTGTTGAGGAAGTTCCAGCTTTTCACCTTATCAGGTACACTTCTCCAGTGTTCTCTCTGTTTAATGGCACTGGTAAGACGGTAACGCAAAAGTTTCCCAAGGTCAGGAAAGCGCGAGACATCACTGAAGTTGTCAAAGAGGTTATCGGTCTCTTTAACAAACATGGCTACAGCAAGGCATCTGTTGTCCACTTGACCTGAAGAGAACGTAAACGTAACAATATTATTTACAACACAGATCTTTACATATTATGCGCAAATATCTTATGAGTGAAGCAGGGATAAACTTTCGGATACAGGTGTAACGTAGTAGTAGAGCTATTTCTCACCAGTATGTCCGGAAACGTCTGTCTTGATGATTGGGATATAATTAGACGGCAAGTAGGTTCAATTCCCGTGGGATACACATGGAACATTTCTTGTAGATCAGTTTCTCTCCTATGTTCCCAATCATGAAGTTTCTATTGTTATGTAATTAGCGCAGCCGTGTTGAGCGTATTCCGTAGAATTCTGTAGTATTCACTCTTACAATCTAAAGATTGTAAGAGTGAATTTAGAATTGAATTACATAACAAGGTAGTTTACAAGCTTTAGCATAATGAACTTGCAGGAACAGGTCTGTTTACCTGCAGTCATCTGAGTTTCTATAGCTGCAGTTCAGCACTGCTCCACATTTGTGCAGATAAGCTGACCTTCATGACCTGCAGTCATCTGCGTTTCTATAGTTGCAGCTCAGTACTGCTCATCCGAGTTTCCATAGCTGCAGCTCACTACTGCTCCATACTTGTGCAGCTAAGCTGACCTTCATGGCAACAAGCGCAAGAGGTTTCAGGTGTCTGCCAGTCAAATTACACAGCAGACGATATAGCACGTTATCTTGTCAATTTAGTACACCTTCAATATGCCTGCGCACTTGGTCGCTCTCCATTTACAACCACCTCGAACCCAACATTCGTCACATCACGTTTGATGAACAAACAGGTTGTGTGCATTTAAGGAGACGGGGTTCCAACACTGCTGCAACTTCTTGATCACTTCACGTGAAGAATGGTATCTTTTCAGAAACACCCAACTGTTCCAAGGCCTGACAATGTTGGAACCCATGTCACACACGGTGGCAACAACTTCTACTCCTGCATTCCGACAGGCATCCAGAACCTCCATCAAGAAATTAGCAAACATCACCCTTAGTACTTCCGCGAATCAAGTACTAAGTTCCTGGTTGCTTTTACTATTTACGTAGACCATGGAACATGAAGAACAGGGCATTATTTTCAATACTGCTGGTCCTGCCATGGATTCAAAGGTCCTCCAAACCTTCAATACAGTCAATATTCTGAATGAAAAGCAAATGCTTATTGACATCTAGTCAAACATGACACAAAACACGCGACTTTTATCAGACATGGTCTATATAGAGTGACCTTGAGTATACCACACACACAAGGACATTAATGTCCGTCCCAATTTGGGCAGTGTTTAGAAGGAACTGTAAGGTTCTTCTAGAAGGTAGGAAAAATATGGACCGGAGAAATGCATAGCATCTGGGACTACGCTTTAGGATAAAGACAGCCAACAGCTTTTTTTCTGTAGCTCCAGCTCCTGCCCTTAGACTCACCCTTACTATTCCTGACCATAGACGCCAAAATTCTTGACGCATCTACATTCCAAGATGAAACAGACTGCATCAGAGGATTACTGTCCAGCAAACAAACCTCCTCCTGCTTCTTTGCCCTGTACTCCTAACACTGCAAGAGCACTCTCTCTTGACCAAATCAAGTTACACAGTTTCTTTTTTTCTTGGTGTCAAATCGGCGACTCTGTCCAAATCAAGTTTTTTTTTTAAGTACAAAATGCCTTACTTTGCGCTTTGGTGAAGAACGCTGAAGGCTGATACTCCCGAGTTCTCCACGACGATCATTTTCGTCAGCACAGCCAAGGGGAATGGAGGACTCTGTACTCCAAAATGTTTGGCATGCCTTTATGAACACATTGGAACAGGTTTGAATTCGTTTCTGAATAGGAAGGTAACCTGTACAGGCAACAAGTGGTGACGAGAAACTCAGAAAAGGGATAGAAGAAGGTAGGTTCTACAGGTTGTGGTGCTGAATGTGAGTGCCAAGATGTTGCACAGAAAGCAGAAACTGCAATTCTGTTCAGACGTATACTTTCAGAAGACGTAAAACTCGGTCTTTGAAAAGGCAGGCTGCACACAACCTTCCGGCTGAGCATTTTTACAGTCTACGCACTGTACGGCATATCCAGACTGTCTGCCCACAGATAAGCCCTGTACACACACACACACAGACACAAAAAAAAAAGACATTATAAATACAGTGCCATTCATTTGCTCATATCCTACACTGTATTTACTTTACTATGCTACCTTATTTTCAATTCAAATTACAGGTAGCAAGTCAAGCTGACTACGTACTCTATTACACACATTCTTTTGGCAATTCACCGAAATAAATTATGCGTATAGAGCAACGCAGATTAATGAGTCATTAGGTATGCGTGGAATTAAAAAACAATATCAAATAACAGTACACGATCATGCAGTTCTCAATAAACAATATGCAAATTTTGGTGCCTCCATATACGATACTGTTTGTTCTCTGAACAGAAAGCTGCATTCTTCGCACAGACACATCAACCATCACACTTACCGTAATGGATCCATTGTAAGAACGTAAAATTTCTAATTTTCAATGCTACTACTTCCTTCGCAGTCTTTCGCACAGCGGTGCTGATTTCGGCTCATTGTGCGGGTGATAAAATCGAGAAGAATGAAATAGGCTGGGCATGTGGCGCGTATGGGTGAGGAGAGGGGGGTGTATAGGTTCTTCTGGGGAAACCGGAGGGAAGGAGACCACTGGGGTGACCTAGGCGTAGAGGGGTGGATAATATTAGGACGGATCTCCGGGAGGTGGGATGTGGGTATATGGACTGGACTGGGCTGGCCCAGGATAGAGACAGGAGGCGGACGCTTGTGAGTGCGGTAATGAACCTTCGCGTTCCGTGAAATGCGGGGAATTTCTTGACTAGCTGCAAACCAGTTAGCTTCTCAAGCAGGACTCTGCACCATGGAGTAAGTAAGTATGTATGTATCTGACCTTAGAAATTCTTTACTCTTTAAACAATCTCAGCAAAATATTTTAAATTATTCAGAGACAATGGACTGGAGAAAATTGCACGATCGTAATATTTCGGAAAGACAATCATTACTCAACACTATTTTTATACATACGACGTAACGAGAACATTCTTTACCTTGTAGACGTAAACCTGCTGAATGTACAACAAAGCACGCAAGCCTTAGAGGTGCACCATGATGCTTCAAAACCTACCTCAAACAACGTGGCCATTAAAAATACATTATGAGCCCAAATTCAAACAAATTAATATAATCCGGTGATTTTGTGGACCGCACTTTGGCCATCTGTAGTGAAAAATGCGAGGTGCAATCGACGTCCCATCAAAAGACGTCGCTAAAAGACGCCACGTGTCCTCCCCGCCCGACTCACTTGCCACAAGCCACATTCACACGACCCTTCACTGCTATCCAACTGCCTGCCTCCCCTCGTCCTCGCACACCCTCGCGATGAACCAAAAATACCAATAGCAGAACATACGAAGCATACCCTACTATCTAGCACGGTTGCCAAATTTTACGCCACAACATGTTTATGTGCCACTTCATCCACCAAGAATCTCACACCCACTTGACAGAGGTCGAACTAGAGGTCGCGTTGAGGCCGGCGAGTAAACTGCCTGGCTAACTTAACAGCAGCATGGAGCTAAGCTCACAGCAAAACCTGCACAGCTGTATTTGAGCATAAACAGTAAGAGCTGCTAACCTGCAAATATACAATACGATTTCACAGCAACAGTCTACCTTAAAAATGTATGAGTGTGACTTTGTGAGTCACGCCTGGGTTGCCATGGTTTCCAGGGACACCACAACCGGGTTTCCACTGTTACTAGTGACGACACACACACATTTCTATGGCTAACGCGTTTCAGTTGTTACACCAAAAATAATGAGGGATGAGATAAAGCTTGGTGTGTAAGTGACGTCAAGTCAGGTTTATTGTGGTTACGCATGCGTCAAAAAAAAGGGTGTGGGGGGGGGGGTCGGTGTGGGAATGACGTCATGCCAACTTTCTTATGGTGAAGACTTGGAAAGGAGGAGGGGGGAGATAAGCTGGTGACTACTGCTAACCCATCAGTTAACAAGGCCATTTACAATAATGACCGTAACGTCTGAAACAGTAAAGAATGCTTTCGGTAAATGGGCATACAGCTGAACGGCGTCACATGCCGAAAGGCCTAACTCTTCATCAGCACCGCTGTAGAAACTAAGGTTTCCCAGAATAAATTGACTTTATTTTCATTGTCTGAAGGGCGCCTTGCAATGTCAGACTCACTTCGTCCAGTTCCAAAAATAAACGAAATTGTGTTCTATTCCATTACAATATTTCCTACTCGAACCGATGGAGCATTTCGCTCATCCTTGGGTTTGAGAAACACTACTCTAATAAATCGCAATGGAAGACCCTTAAATAGGCTACCACACCTCCCATACACATCTCATTCCAACTTTACCCCAGTGTATCAGTGAAGAACACGACACACGATCAGGAAAACAGGACAATAAAACTCTCCTTGTGCTTTACCACACAATAAGACTCGTGGTACTAACACGCTGGGTATAAGTTCTATGCATTCTTAACACCGGCAAGGTGGATCTGAGAGTTCTGTGCAAGTCTCGGGCACTTTAGATCGGTTTGGGCCCCAAAACCAGTCTGGGTGTCGTTGTGAAAAGGAACAATCCCTACCCCCGGGAGGAACCGAACACCACTCGCCCCAGCCCACTGTCAGTCACTAGCCGAAAATGAGCCATCGCGACCCTTCGAGCGCCGAGTCCACGCTTCCGAGACACGCGGACGGGATACGTTATTGTCCCAAAGCACACTGTTCGATGTCAGCGCACAACTGCACAAATGGTTTTAATACTGCTACATGTTTCGACCGTAAACCGTGGCCATATTCAGGTGGCTACAAGTGTTAATAATATGGACAGGGTGCTGTAAGGCTATTCTGATATAAACGGTAAAGTAGGAATGACACTACTTTTTTTTTTTTTAATTTTGTACTATGACCAACAAGTGCACAATTATTTCACTAATTATCACCTCCTACATGTTTCGATACTACCGTGTCACCCTCAGGGAGCTTGTAATAAATACCTTGCCAAGTTACGCAAGTATTTCAAATGCAGCTCTTGGTAATATAATGAAGATGTTTCACATTTTATTGTAAATTGGAGAATTTTAATGTTTTAAAGATTTTATACTACTGAGATTTCAACGACTATAATATGAGAACTTGCATAAAACCTACGTGAAACGTCTTAATTGTAAACTGTATTACCAACAGCTGCATTTCAAATACCTGTGTCACTAAGCAAAGTATTGATTACAAGCTCCCTGAGGGTGATACGGTAGTGTCGAAAAATGTAGAAGTATGATAATATGTGAAATAATTGTGTATATGTCGGCCATAGTACAAAATTATAAAAGATGTACTGTACATGTATTAAAATAATAGGAATTACACTACTTTACAATTTTTTTTTTGTAGAATTCGTCCTGTTGTGGTATATCATATTAAAAACTGACATACTTACTGCCGTCAGCCACAAGTACTCCAGTTGCAGTAAGGTTCCTAACAACCTGTTAGCAGCTTTACATACACAAAATAGCACAAAACCACGAACAGGAAATAAAAAAATACCTATATTTTAATTGCTGCATAAAAATTAATGTGATCTGTACAGTAGTGATATCTCGGGGATTCAATACACGTGCATTTTATTTTGAGTTTTAAATATCATCTACTTAAATGCCCGAAGATGGTCACTATTACCGAAACGTCTAACATATATTGACGGAACTAATGGCATTTGTTGTGGCTGACGGCTGTATGTAAGTCTTTACCCTTCACATACCTGACAATATGTCCGGCAGGATGTGCATGTCTTCAACTATTGTAGCTCCCTCTAGCCCAGTGTTTCTCAACCTTTGTGAGACCGCGGCCCGGTAATTTTTTTTCCCATAAGACGAGGGCCCGGTCCCAACAGATTTAGTCGTCAGTAACTTTCCATTTTTTTTAAGTTCATACATTAAACTAAGTATTAATAATTAATTATGGCATAATCATAAATAGTATTAGTACAGTTATGTGTACGGTGTGGCATACTGACAAACATAAAATTACATTTAAATTAGTTACCAATTCCAAAAGAATCTCTCGCGGCCCGGTATAATTGATGCCAGGGCCCGGTACCGGGCCGCGGCCCGGCGGTTGAGAAACACTGCTCCAGACGGCTGCGGTTTACAGCCGAAACATGTAGGGGCATTAACACCAGTTTTGAAATTGGCTGGAAATACACTTTTGTGTGTACAAACAGTTGCACGGAAAGTGCACAATATCAAATTTATTTGATAGTAAGTTACGCCAGCCACCCCACCCTCCTCCCTAGCGCACAAGGGTGTGTTTTGGGGCACTCGAACGCACTCAAGATAACGCCCTGTGGTGTGTGGTCAAATGCGGCTCTAGATTGCAAGTGCACGTACCTCATCAAATTAAAGCGTGGAATTATCTTAAGCAGCAGGGGGGTTTAAGCTTATCTTAAGGACGGAAGAATTTATAAACAGGAAGCATGCGAAACTGGTTCACCTTGAATGGAATATTTAACTAGCTTACCAAGCGATTCTTCGTTACTGGCATACACTTCTAAATCTAACTGGAACAGGGCAGTACGAACAAGTGGCAAGATACACATATGATGAACTAACAAAATGCTAACAACACAAAGTAAACCAACTTGCTTCATGAAGCATAAACCTTACTCAGAGACAAACAGTTGTTCAGCTAGTCAAAAAATCACCCCTTTAACGAAACTCGGAGTTCGCTGCCATATTTACTTACTTACTCCATGGAGGTCCTTCTTGAGAAGCTAACCGGTTTGCAGCTAGTCAAGAAATTCCCCACATTTTATAGAACCCGGAAGTTCATTATCGCATTCACAAGTGCCCGCCACCTGTCCCTATCCTGGGCCAGATCGATACAGCCCCCATATCCCACTTCCTAAGATCCATCTTAATATTATCCTCATATATAAGCCTGGGTATTCCAAGTAGTCTCTTTCCCTCAGATTTCCTCACCAAAACCCTGTATGCGCCTGTCCTCTCCCCCATACGTGCTACATGCCCCGCCCATCTCATTCTTCTCGATTTGATCACCCGACTTTTATTTGGTGAATTGTAAAGATCATAAAGCTCCTCGTTATGTAGTCTTCTCCATTTTTCTGTTAACTAGTCCCTCTCAGGCCCAAATATCGCCCTCCGCACCCTATTCCCGAACACCCTCAACCTACGTTCCTCCCTCAATGTGAGCGACTAAGTTACACACACATACAAAACAACAGGTAAAATTATTAATTACTAATTTGTATTATTATTATTATTATTACTTAATTACAAAAATATTAACCCCCCATAATGCATAGTGATCACTGTATGGAGAAATAAGAACAGCCAATCACAAATGTTTTGTAACATTTGCAGTACATTATACTACAACATTACTGTCCGTTCCCCATGCAGTTTGCCTACGCAGTACAACTGTTTCAGAATAAACAGAAGTGATTACCCTTCTCAGCATCAAACTGGCGGATCCTCCCTACGTGGAGACGCCGTGCTTTCTGTGCAACACGGAACTGTTCGTATTATTTAAACGAAATTCCATCCCCGAAAGGGGCAACTAGCAGTGAACAAAAGCCGTCATGCAAATGTAGGGACTTCCAGTTTGTTGTGTTCAGGGGCATTTCTGAGTAGCTACCCGCTCCTTGTCGTGATTGCTGCATCGTTTGCAATTTCCGCACACTCCCAGTGACCGCAGATTGTCACCGTCCATTCGAGTGCGCCACTTCTGGTAGCAAGGAGCTGCGGTAGTAGCGACACTAGCGGATTACGCTGTCTGCAGATGTTACCGACAGCAATCGACAAGTTTAACAACAAACAACTTAAGTGGCTAATGAAAACTGTTCATTCGTGACACCAACAAATGTCCCTTCGATATACACAAATACAGTATCGCTTCTACATGTTCCCGCGTTCTATGGCGCCGGAAGTTCCATTTCTGTGCCCACAGACGTCGATTACTGCACCACATTCAAGCTCCCTGACAATATTTTATGTAGGTCTGTACGTTTTCGGCCTGAGATTTCCGGCCCGCATTAATTCGAAGAGCCTCACCAAGGCCCTCACTGAAAGCAATTACTCGTCCCTTCCTCCAGCACAGACTGATGGGCTCTCGCGGACCGTACTGTGATCCGCAGCCCCGAACTACCGGCTTAAGAGACGAAGTACACAGTGCTGCCGAAACATGTAGCAGCGATATCAGACTGTACGTAAAAATATCACATGTATCTGTTGGTTTGATGAATGAACAATTTAATTGAATCAAAACGCACGGAATAAAAAGTGTCGAGATCACGCAGCTAATGTCAGGAAACGCACACAATGATGTGCAGAGTAGGATTAAGTGTGCCTGGCGCTCAGGTTTGGGGGAGGGGGTACGCAGTTTGACCGAGCGTGACCTAATGAACCCACAAGGTAAAATCCTGAAATACATATTAAATGGGGCCAAATCGCTAAAAAAAAAAAGTGTAAGCGATGTTGATTAAACAAACAGAATGGAATTCGTGGGGCATGTAGCAAGCATGGGTGAAAACTTAAATCGATACAAATTTTCTGTTGGAGATCTGAACTGTGAACGCCACTTGGAATACAGGCAACAACAATAACAGTAAAATGGAATGTGACCGGCTGCAAGCATGTGGATTGGATTACCGACATCCAGTGGCGAGACCTTGTTAACACGGTAATGAAAAAGCGGGATGCACACAAGCCAATTATTTTCCGAATCAACTACACAAGTCTCTTCAAAGGGTTTCTCCTTCACTTAGCTGGTTCCTAAGTGATACATTTTAGAGTCTGGAAGAATTATACTTACTTTACGTCAGCTGTTACTATTATCATTACTACTACTACTACCACCACCACCACTACTATTACCACCACCACCACCACCACCTGTACTACCACCACCACTACCACCCGTACTACTACCATTAATACTACCACCACCACCACCACCACCACCACCACATATAAGATAACGCTTTACCAAATTTCGATAACACAATACTCCAAACTCCACTGTTCTTCCCACACCAGACAGTCGGAATCAACTTTTTTGTGCCTCATAGTACCCAACATATTATACTGCACAATGTAGCGGGCGAAAGAATATATTTTTCCGTCTCCGCTAATTATTTCAAAGTGATCTGCAACTCAAACAGCCAGCAAACAACCAAGCACAACGCCACTCGTTGAGATGGCTACACTGGTTGCTTTGTAACAGACCAGAAAATTGCACGCATGGCTGTCACGCAAGTTATGCTGAATTTACGCTTAAAATTACAGCAACTTTACTAATTCAGATATTTCTATTATACTAATATCTGATACGGTAACATGCCATAGCACACAAACACAATACAACTGCAGACCGGATGACATACCATTGACATAACGTGACATGAAATTTGCGCAGCTCACATGTCAGTTGTTTACTGCCTACAGTTCGAATGTCTTCTAGGGCAGCAACAAAGCATGTCGCGGGCCGAAACCAGCTCGCAGGCCGCAATGTAAACAGCCCTGACTAAGACGCCCAAAATTAATCCAAATAGTGAGTTTTAAAATACGGTTCCTACCTTACAGCCTGTCAGTTCCGTCACAGAGACAGACCGGTTAGCGCACTTTGCGGTGCGTCAACAGTCGCACTGTATCCTGACAATCGCATGAAGCACAGATAACACTGTGTAGGCTAGATGAAGTCTCGGAATGCGAAGGCACACTGTTACCACACTCTAACCATACTGCAACCACACTAACCACACAGTTACCGCACTGTAACCAACGCTCAAATCATATTGCAACCACAGTAACCAAGATCCAAACCTACTGTAACCACACTCTAACCATAGTGCAACCACACTAACCACGCTGTAACCACACTGTACCCAGCGCCCTAATCAATCTGTAACCGCGCTGTAACCACACGAAGCTCCAACCACACTACATCCACACTCCAACCATACTGCAACCACACTAACCACGCTGTAACCACAGTAACCAAGCTCCAACCACATTGTAACCAACGCTCCAACCATACTGTAACCACACTAACCAAGCTCTAACCACGCTGTAACTAACGCTCTAACCACGACGCAGTCACACTAACCAACGATACAACCACAGACTAACCCAATGCTGTATCTACTCTATAACCACACTGTCACCAAGCTGCAACCACGTTGTAACCAAACTGCAACCATCGTGCTTCAAGGGTCAAAAGACCTGTCTCAAGGAAGCACACATCGTGTTCCATTCGTGAAAGTTTCGTACTCCGTCCTCAAGTGGGTCCCACGCAGTGGATACATCACGCGGACACCATGCAGCCAAAATGGTAAATATGGAAGGCTGTTATAATAAATTAGCATTTCACCAGTTTATTTTCAGAAAACACTGGCAACGATCGGGGCGCCATCGCTAGTGTGCTTGCTGAACAACCGCACATCAGTGACATCCCACGCTGCGTAGCGCAATGCACAGACGTGTCTTGAGCGGTCCGCCGCTAAGCCTCGACCGAGTTTCACATTTCACAGCGGAAATGCGGAGCGCCTACACCCTCCTCCTCTGTCGGGGGATACTATGACCGTAACAATGGCGCTCAAATTAAAGGTGTTAAGATTGTGTGCGTGTGTGCGTGTGTGTTGTATGGATCTGAGAACAAACAGCCATCATTTCCCTATATAGCATTAACTGATCGGTTTTTACAACAGAGACGGAGTGTGTTTACTGGGCGGTACGACGGGCTTCCTAAATGAAAGGCAGGGAGTTTTGGTCCACAAGGGTATGGTTTGGTATTCTGCACTAATGTCGGGTCTAATGCACCTGGAGGCAATATTCAGTGAAAAACTGCTGACAATGGACGACAAGCGTTTCAGTACACGTCGAGAAATATTTTCAGCAGGCATCAGGCCTCATCACAAACCGGAGAATCTTGCATGAACTGCGGAAGTTGAACCGCTGGAGAAAAATCACCCTTTAAATTCTTGACAGAAGCGGGTTTCTTATGCGATGAAGGCATTGAAGGGGTGGCCAAATCACAAATGAACACGTCACATGAATGTGATACAGGCAAGGCAGAGACAAGCAGACCTACACGCAAATATATGCCCACTCTATGAAGAATTTTATATACATATGGGTGAGAGTGGAAGATGAATACACCGAGCTCATTACAGAGTTCTCCCGTGAGGACGGTAATGAAACTTCAGGTTTCGCAAGTCCGGAAAATTCCTGACCGCTCAGGTGTTAGTTAAGGCACTCTCACGAAGGGCTCTGTTCCGTCTTATAATTAAAGAGCAGTATACGTCACAACTTAAAAAAAGGTCACCAAAAAATCTCCCTTATCACACATTAGATTCGACAATGATCAGTTTAACACGAGCAACGAAGTGTCGAAAATGCGACCGATCATCATGTCGACTGTACTTGGAGCTACAAATAAGTTTCAGACGGGATCCGATTAATACGTCCCCTACTCTTGGCACACGATACGTGACAGACTGCAGCCGATCAACAGGTCGCCTACATACGATACCTGTCAGGCTGCAGCCGATCAATACGTCGCCTAAACACGACACGAGTCAGGCTGAAGCCAATCAATAAGTCGCCTACGCTTGGCACACGATATATGTCAGGCTCCAGCCGATCAACACGAACGTGTCAGGCTGCAGCCGATCAAGAGGTCGCCTACACAAGATACGTGTCAGGCTGCAACCGATCAACATGTCGCCTACATACGATACCTGTCAGGCTGCAGCCGATCAATAGGTCGTCTACATACGATACGTGTAAGGGTGCAGCCGATCAATATGTCGCCTACACGCGATACGAGTCCGGCTGCAGCCGACCAATAGGTCGCCTACACTTGGCACACGATCCCAGTCAGGCTGCAGCAGATCAGTAGGTCGTGGCACACGATACCTGTCAGGTTGCAGCCGTTCAACTGGTCGCCCACTCTTGTTATATCCGCCTTCTGGTGAAATGGTGCGTTTGGAACGAAACGTAGCAAGAGTGCGCCACGTCTGTCTGTACACACACATGTAACAACACAAGAACCCCTGAAACGCTTTTTGTGACATTTAATAATGACGAGTGTACCAAAATATTTCGATAGCTAAGTCGGTATAGCTACTCACTGCGGGGTTTACGGCCCGGGGATCGAATCCCAGTGGGGTTAAGACTTTCCGCAACCGCCCAGACCGGCCCTGGAGTCCACCCAGCTTCCTGTACGATAGGTACAGGGTCTTTCCCGGGGGTAAAGTGGCCGGGGCTTGGCGTTAACCACCCACCCCCATCTAGCGCCGAGTTTAAAGAAGGAGTAATGCTATGCCTGTATGCCCCCTCTGGGCATTCGTGCCCTCTTCTAGGGTAAACTTTACCTTCACTTTCATTCCACATTTCGGTTTCAGCAGAACACGAGGATGGGCACTACAAAGGAACCCGCACATGCGCAGTGGGCCCAATCACTACACAGAATGAGGCTGATTAAATGAGGGGAATAAATGCTTGGTACAAGCAGCGCGCAGGGAGAAGGGAAGAGATCAACGAAGTTGTTGTTAACAAGCTTCACAGTACAGAGCACTTGCAACACAGAACAGTGATGGACCAACAACAACAACAACAACAATAATAATAATAATAATAAATGTAATGGGTTGTAAGGACGTGGGCTGAATTCCGGCTCAGGAGAGCTCCCAGTGGTGAGCTTTTGTGTACATGGTAATGAACTCCATATTGTGTATTATCCTTCCATTATTTTCACTATTTATTAAAATCCAAATAAACACATTTATTTGATATCAGAAACTCTACACTATGTTACGACACCTCCGACATATACCAGCCGGGACAGCTCAGTCGGTACAGCGACTCGCTACGGGCTGGACGGTCCGGGATCGAATCCCGGTGGGGGGGGGGCGAGATTTTCCGCACCCCGGTCCTGGGGCTCACCCCAACTCCTATACAAAAAGTACCGAGGGATTTCCGGGGGTAAAAAGGCCGGGGCGTGAGTTTGACCACCCACCCCATGGAGCGCTGAGGTTAAAGAAAGAGTACAGCTATACCTCTACTCCACCTCCGGGCCTTCGTGGTCTGTTCTAGAGTGAACTTCACCTTTACATTTACTTCCTACATATATTCTCTCGTATTTTTTTTTTGGATCGTTCGAAACGAACCGAAACATGCTGGAGACGGTGTAACGTAACCAGAAGGAAGTGTATCATCGCGTGTATTTGGGTGAAGTGCAGTAAACGGTAATGAACATTTGGACCGCATAAAGGTCGGACGGTGTATCAGCCGGCTATGCATAGCTGCGCACCTCAAAAGTCTCAAGGATTACACCTACCCTTTGTTACCGCCGCACCTATACTATACATACTTACTTACTTACTGCAAGGTGCAGAGTCCTTCTTGAGAAGCTAACTGGTTTGCAGCTAGTCAAGAAATTCCCCGCATTTCACGGAACCCGCAGGTTCATTACCGCACACACAAACGTCCGCCACCTGTCTCTATCCTGGGCCAGCCCAATCCAGTCCATATACCCACATCCCACCTCATGGAGATCCATCCTAATAATATCCACCCATCTACGCATAGGTCTCCCCAGTGTTCTCTTTCCCTCCGGGTCCCCACCAACACCCTACACACACCCCTCTTCTCACCCATACGCGCCACATACCCAGCCCATCTCATTCTTCTAGATTTTATCACCCGCACAATATTGGGTGAGGAGTACACATCATTTAGCTCCTCGTTATGCAATCACCTCCATTCCCCCAATACCTCGTCCCTCCACGGTCCAAATATTCTACTCAACACCATGCTCTCAAACACCCTCAGCTTCCTTTCCTCCCGCAATGTCAGCGACCAAGTTCACACCCATACAAAACAATAGACAAAATTATAGTTCTATATATCTTGATCTTCACATTTTTGGATAGCAACCCAGAAGACAAAAGATTCTGCACCGAACGACAGCAAGCATTTCGTGACCTCAATCTGCTCTTAATTTCTGCACCGACTCAAGGACCACTCCAATCACTATGTACGCCAACTACAAACCCCCCCACCGCCCAGAGAAGACTACGCAGGAGATGGACCACTGACGCCCTGCCTTAAACCCGCCTAGCCACAATCAACTATAAACTATCCTCGAAGAACTGTCAATGGACAGTGACTCCCCTCACTGTGTTATCCCCCCCCCCTACAATTTACTTATAGCTTCTCTGAAGCAGATTGTAAAATATGCACTCTTAAATAAAAAAAAAATAAAAAAAAATCTCCCAGAATAGAATTTTGATTTGTTAAAGTTGTTCCCAAATATTTAAACACCTGTACTATACATATACCTCATTATATATTTAAAGCAGCAACAAGTGTTTCCAAACCAATTTCCTCAGCCAAACGGAATACACGTTAGGCCGAGCACCGCTTTTCCTGCCAGACTTACAGTTTTCGCGTGTCAGCAAACGAACCAGATTGGTTACCCCGGCGAACGATCCATAAATCGTTAATATTTACACGGACAAGCCAGAGGTCTCGCCTGAAGGAGGCCAACTCCATTGTTCAGACCTCAAGACAGACAAGTACAGAGATTCTCCGAGACCGACTCGAACAATGGGACAGCGGACACGTGTGGGCGGGCGCCTTTTACAGCACGGACCCCACAATCGGCAGTGATATCGACAACGGGGAGATGCGAACAGTGCTGCGGTCCATCTGTCGCTACCTCAAACTGATCAATACCGGAAAGGAACTATATCAATCCCTCCCGTAGGAAATTAGTAAAACTGCAGTGCATATTCCGAACAGGAGTTTATAAACTGTCAATATTACTTTCAAGTTGTCCGTTCCGTGCATTTTTTAAATCGAAGTACACCGTTTATTACACCACGTAAATACAGCGTCTTCCTTACTTAATTAATTAGTTAATTAACTACTCCATGCAGCACAGTCCTTCTTGAGAAGCTAACCGGTTTTCAGCTAATCAAGTAATTCCCTGCATTTTATGGAACCCGAAGGTTCATTACCGCATTCAAGAGCGCCCGCCACCTGTCTCTATCATGAGCCAGCTCGATCCAGTCCACACCCCCACATCCCACTTCCTGAAGATCGATCTTTATATTATCCTCCGATCTACGCCTGGGTCTCCCAAGTGGTCTCTTTCCCTCAGGTTTCCCCACCAAAACCCTGCATACGACTCCCCTCTCTCCCATACGCGCTACATGCCCCACCCATTCCATTCTTCTCTATTTGATCACGCGTTGGGTGAGGAGTACAGAACACAAACTGTATAGGCAAAACGCAAAGTGGCAAAACGTTACAGACCGCAGTGCGCATCTCACCACTGGGCTGTAAATGGTTCAGATAACAACTGCTAAGCACAAGCGACTAACTTTTCCAAAAACACCTAAACCTGTTCAGGCCCGTAGCCCAAAGGGTGGTTTTATTTCAGCGGTCTGTGCTACCAAACTTCGTGAACATCTTTGACGGCTGTGTTTAACATTCGTTTCCTATTCAACTGATTAAACAGTAGCAGCCATTTTGTGTTCAACGAACGCCATTTTGTGTTCAACGAACGACACCTGTAACGGGCTTTATGTATCCCATGCACATCTTTCCGCGACAGACACTTCTATCGCGTCGTCAGAAAACGCATATCTGTGCACAGTAGCTGCGACTCCTGGCGACGACCGAGTGGTCGTAACAAGCCGAACAGATGGCTGACATACTGACGGTGAATCTTTATTGTAAATACACGTATATATGTTTCGTAGTATAACAACAGTCTGTTTCGAACGTAAAATATACCTTACAAATTGATCATGGTTCGAGGCTAAAAAGTAGTTCTTTCGCAAGGTACACAGCGCCCGACAATATTTAAAAAATAGCCCATGAAACAGCAATTTATCGTAACCCACCGACACACAATTTCACAGCAGACAGAAGAAACATGCCCGATCCTCAGGGCACTAACACATAAGCATGTTATGTATTTACGGAAATATAATTACAAGCATTAATTTAATATATGTACCGTGCATCTTGTATTATTTTTTATTATAACCAACGAACGCAAATTAATATCATAAAGCATCTATACAGGGTGTCCCAGGAGGAAAGGACCTAACTTCGGGAGAGTGTTCCTTAGGTCAAACTATACCGATATAACCCAAAACACCTATATCCAAAGTTCAATGGTTACGGAGATATCGGCCAG
>Ga0131853_10008095_pt1 | contig 19120 bp, 19 predicted proteins | sample TergutLab28metaG_FD_92764 | JGI IMG/M metagenome (GOLD analysis project Ga0131853, IMG submission 92764) | Labiotermes labralis P1 segment gut microbial communities from Petit-Saut dam, French Guiana - Lab288 P1 (version 2) (version 2) | ecosystem: Host-associated > Arthropoda: Insects >...
GACATGCCCTCTAGCTTTACGTCGCTGCTCACCACTGCAAACCGAATGCCAAATCGCCCGAGAATGCTGACCCCATCAGTGACCTCCTGGTCTGAACTCATGGAATAGTACCCCGTGGCTCGAAGGGTAATTCCGTCTACGGTGAACTCCTCAAAGGGGTCGATGCTGTCTTCAACCGCCGTTTGACCCGCGTCTCCCGAGGTGTTACCAGCAGAGGAATCAGCCGACTGCGCCGTGCAACCGCCCAGAGTAAAGGTAGCGCTGCTGAGTGCCAAAACAAGCAGCATGATGAGTAGTTTCTTCATAATAATCTCTCCCTCTTCATATCACGATAAGTAATTTATTGGGCTCATTATAAGCTCGCACCCTTTTAGGTGGTCTGCTCTGAGCAGACAAAAAGAACCGTCCGCTTAGCTGGGCGGAAAGAGCCACAGTTGAATCACCGCAAGTATCTCGCGGGAGTAGGTTATGGGAACGCCGTACCACTTGATGTGTGCGCCCATGTGGCTGGCGGAGATTCCTGCCGCGGCAGCGATTCTCTCGGCGCGATATACGTGGAAGTTGTTGGTGATAAAGGCAGCGGAATACCCTTCGGCAAACTCTTCTTCAAGAATTACACGCGAGAAGGCAAAATTCTCAAAGGTTGAGGTGGACTCCTCCTCTTTGATAATCTGCGCAGCGGGGATGCCTCGCTCAATCAGATAGCGCTCCATTGCCAGCGCCTCAGTGATGTCTTCTTGCGGCCCTTGCCCTCCGGAAACGATAATGAGAGCATCAGGGTTTTGCGCGTGGTACTCAACTGCCCTGTCCAGGCGGTAGGCCAAAATGGGAGTAACCTGCTCACCCCGGATGCCCGCGCCCAGCACAATTACCACATCCTCGTCATAGGTCACGTTATTGTTGCTTCCGTAGAAGGAGAGAAAGCCCATAAAGCCGACGATAATCACGCAAAGAGCCAGGGCAGCCGCATGCAACCACTTAGCCTTCTTGAGACGCTCCCACAGCACGCCGTACAACAAAACGGCAAGCGCAAACAGCCCCACAATCACAAAGCCCGCATTGAAATTCATGACAAGCGCCATGCACAAGGTATAAAGAAGCAGGATCACTCCAATGATGATGAGGCTGTACTGTATGGTTCGCTTGCGCTTCATAAGGGTGCTTCAATCTGCTGCTGGCTCAATAAGTCCTTTTGTCAAGTTTAACTAAACCTGCCAAGGGCGCGGAATGTGTCATAAGGGCGTTTCTATTGACTTATCCAGAGGCCGCAAATCGCACCACCCCAAATCATCTCGGAAAGATGCTACAATAACGAACAAATGTTTTACTTATCCAGCTTGGAGTTTTCCGATGAAGAATAAAGTGTCAACTGAGGAGACTAGCATCCGCTCATCAGCTGCAGAGTACCTCACCTTTGTTGCTTCAACTGGTGATAACGAGTCCAGTATTGAAATGCTCTACGAGGACGAGAATATCTGGTTAACGCAAAAGATGATGGCAGAGCTGTACAATGTTGAGATTCCAACGATTAACGAGCATATCAGCAAGATATTTGCTGATATGGAATTGGCTGAAGGGGCAACTATTAGGAATTTCCGAATAGTTCAAGACAGGCTCTTCCAAAGTGACTTTGACCGCTTCATTTTTTTGGAGGAGGCAGTGGATAGTTTAGAGATGAGGGCAACAGACAAGGAGTCACACGATGGATAAAAAGTATACGTGCTACTGCGGCTTTTACTGCGAGAACTGCGCCGTGATGGTGAAGGTGCAGCCTGCGGCAAAAACTCTCTACGATGAGATGAAAAACGCAGGGTTTGAGGATGTGGTCAACTTCATTCCTGACGGCGTTGAGTTCTGGCGCGCCCTGAAGTCTATGGTTGAAGAAGGCATATGCATCTCATGCAGAGACGGCAGCGGTTATCCGGATTGCAAGATCAGGAACTGCGCAGTAGAAAAAGGCCAAGACATGTGCGCCTTTTGCCCTGAGTATCCCTGCGATAAACTCGACCCCTTCTTTGCGGCAGTCCCCGTGCTGAAAGACGACAACGAGCTGTTGCGCACCGAAGGTTGGAGCTCCTGGGCAACGCTCCAAGACAAACGCAAGTCAGAAGGATTCACCTACTCTGACTAGTCCCCTGTCACACCGTGGGCAAAAACTAAATAAAAAGTAGTAGAAAGATAGTATTGAAGTTGCCTATGCTACCTGTATAAACTAACAGCAGGCGATGCTGGAGAAAAACGGCTACGCAAACTGCGCGCAAACCTTAAGTAATCTGCACACTAGCCGCGCACAAGCCGCCGTGAGCAGGCGCCACCTTGGCAGAAAAACCAAGGCACATTCAGGCAGTATCGAATCAAGGGAGGTTGCAGAAACTATGGCAATTGATGGAACCTACGATGTTATCGTAAGCACTATGTCTGGAAAGGAACCTGGCTCTATGACACTCAAGGCCGAGGGCGATGTCCTCACAGGAAGTGTCACTTCATCTGGCGAAACAACCGACATCACAGGAGTCGTCGATGGCGACTTCTTTGAATTTGAGTCGGAGATAAACTCGCTAATTGGCAAACTACAAGTCAAGATAGCCGGCGAGGTTGAGGGTGACGAAGTCTCAGGAAGATTCAAGACACCTATGGGCAATCTCGTCTTTAATGGAACCAGGGTTGGGTAGGCTGGGGGGTCGTCACCTTTTTGGAAAGAGGTCAATATGGCTAAGGAAAAAAAGGAAAAAATCAGAATGACCGCGCGTCAAAAGCAGCTATTCTCGGTTGTCATGATAGCTGCTTTCTTTGAGGGCTTTGATGACGGAGTCATCAACATCGCCCTGCCCTACATCAGCGAGACCTTTGCGCTGGACGAACAAACCAGGGGCTTCGTTCTCTCTATCATCGCAATTGGTACTATGGTGGCGTTCTTTGCCTCCCGCATGGCTGACAGGATAGGCCGCCGCCCGGTCTTTCTCTGGTGCACCTACGGGTTTGCAATCTGCAGCCTGGTAAGCGCCTTTGCGCCGTGGCTGTGGCTGTTCGTTGCCGTGCAATGCCTCGCGCGCGTCTTTTTGATAGGTTGTTGGTCCGTTGGATATGTCATCCTCTGCGAGGAATTTGAAGCCTCGCAGCGCGGCTTCGCAACGGGGCGTTTTCAATTAATGGCAGTCTTTGGCGGCCTGCTCATCGCCATCTTGCTCACCGTGGTGGTTGGAAACTCAGCGATTAACGAGGCAATGAACAACGAGAGCTGGCGCGTGCTCTTTGCAGTTGGTGTTCTCCCGATAATCCCCGTGTTTCTCATGCGCAAGAGGCTCCCCGAAACAGAGCCATTCCTGCAAAGGCAACGCAATGCTGCAGCTGGCATAGAGCCGGAGAAGACCAACATGATGGAGGTCTGGGGCAAGGGTCACCGCAAATTCATCATCGTCATGGGTCTTGCGTGGTTCTTCCTCTACTGCGGCAACAAGGGCTCGCTCAACTTCTTCACTACCCGCGTGGTAGAAGAGCTGTCCTGGCAGCCGTTTGATGTTACCATCGCGCTCATTGCGGCAACGCTCATTGGACTCTTCCTCATTGCGCTCAACGGCAAGATGATGGACATCATTGGGCGCAAGAAGGCAGCGATGATAATCATCCTTGTAGGAGTGGCAGCCAGCGTTGCAACCTACCAGTTTGAGAATCAGATCATGATTATCATCTTCAACGTTATCTCAACTGGCTGCCTCTATTCGTTCTTGATACTTGGGTCCACCATCACCAACGAGCTGTTCCCCACCCGCATGCGCTCAACGGCTATGGCTTGGGGTAACAACATCTTTGGGCGACTCGGCCAGATTGCCGTGCCAACGTTCATCGGCCTCATGGCGGCAACCTTGGGATGGGGCAATGCCATTTCAATCGCCATGCTGCTACCTTTGATCTCATTGCTTCTTATCATGGTCTTCATTCCTGAGACCAGCAAGAGGTCCATCGCCGATATCGACGGAGAGGTAGTGGAAGAGGCTTAAGCTCAAGGGCGGATCCCGCGGGTTATCCGCCCTGTTGTCCTGAGCGCAGCGCAGTGTAGCGTAGCGTAGTGAAGCAAAGCCGAAGGACCTAGTCAGTGGATTGACTAGGTCCTTCGGCTCGCTCCGCTCGTTTTGGGTGACAAGAGGGAGTTACAGTGCTCCGTCCCAGGTGCTGACCCGTTTTTCCTTCTTGGCTTCTTCGTCAAACCAGCGGCTGGTAACCACTTTGGATTCCGTATAGAACCGCAGGCCGTCTTTTCCAAGCGTATGCAAATCGCCAAAGAACGACAGCTTGTGTCCCGCAAACGGAAACACGCCAACCGGCACGGGAATCCCCACATTAATCCCCACCATGCCGCCGTCTGCGCGCCTCGCAAACTCTCGCGCAAAATAGCCGCTCTGCGTGTAAATCACGGAGCCATTGGCATAGGGGTTGCTGTTCATGAGCTCTACGCCCTCTTCAAAATCCTTAACGCGCTTAATGCAGAGCACCGGCCCAAAAATCTCCTTTTGCCCCACGGTCATCTCGGGGGTAACGTGGTCAAAAATCGTGTGCCCCAGGTAAAAGCCTCCTTCGTACCCTGCAACAACCGTGTTTCGTCCATCCAAGACCAGCTCCGCACCCTCCTCAATGCCTTTTTCAATCCATCCAAGGACAAACTCCTTGTGCTTCTCAGTAACCACCGGCCCTAAATCGGTGGTCTTGTCATACGCCGGGCCAATCTTCTTGGTTTTTGCCTGCTTGATTATCTCGGCAACCAAGTCATCAGCGATGGATTCTTGCACCATCACCACCGGCAGCGCCATACAGCGTTGCCCCGCGCAGCCAAAGGAGGAATTCATGATGCCGGCAGCGGTTCTCTCAAGGGGGGCATCCTCCAAAACGAGCGCGTGGTTCTTTGCCTCGCCCAGGCTCTGGACGCGCTTGCCGTGCTCGGCTGCCGTCTTGTACACATGAAGCCCAATCTCGGTAGAGCCCACCAGCGTAACACCTTTGACCCTCTCGTCCGTGAGTAAAAGCTCGGCCTCCTTGCGCGAGCAGGTCAAAACATTAACAACTCCCTTGGGCAAGCCGGCATCGTGCAAAAGCTCAACCATCCTGAGGCTCGTCATGGGGGTCATGCTGGCCGCCTTGAGAACCAGGGTATTGCCGGTGGCAATGCACATGGGCATCATCCAGCCTATCGGAATCATCGCGGGAAAATTGAATGGCGCAATGCCGGCAAACACGCCAAGTGGCTCGCGGTAGAGCGTAGTATCAAAGTCTTGCGTTACGTTCATCAGCGCCTCGCCCATCATAAGCGATGGCGCACCGCAGGCAACCTCCACATGCTCAATGGCTTTGAGGACGTCTCCGCGCCCTTCATCCCAGTTTTTTCCATTTTCCCTGCAGAGCATGTGGGTGAGCTCGTCAAGATGCCCTATCAAAAGCTCGCGAAATCGATACAGCACCTCAACCCGCTTGGAGCACGGCGTGCCCGACCACGGCGCATAGGCCCTAGCAGCAGCCGAGATGGCGGCATCAACTTCTTCCACGGTGCAGCAAGGCGTCTGGGCAATCACCTCACCGGTGCTTGGGTCATAAATGTCCATGTACGCGGTGGTTTTGCTCTCTAAAAAGGCTCCATCGATAAATGGCTTGAGAATCTGCACTGGCATTAGTGATTCCTCCTCTCGGTTTTTGCAAACGGCATTGTGCCAACCGGCATCCGCAAAAACCCTTCTTTTTCCAGGGAATTGTCAGCCTGCTAAGGGCGCACACCACCTCACAACCCAGGGGTGCACTTGCTCACAATTCTCCCATTTTCTCCTCTAGCAAACATCGTATTTTAGCAGTATTTTTTGTAGTATTTTAGGTGCGAAATTTGCTACTATAAACAGACTGAACTACGCCTGTAGTCCTGGCTCAAGTATTTGATTGGGCATCTTGTTTTTTGGGGAAGCAAGGTTGGGTTTAGTTATCGCAGAAAGGAAGGCTTGATATGACCTCTTCTGCTCAAGACCTCAAGGCTGTTTGCAGGGTATCCAGGGATTTGGTGCAGCACCAGTTTGCCACCAAAGGATACTTTGACGCAGATTTGATTACGATGCTCCAAAAGCACCTGCACTTTCCCCGTGTTGCCGTCATGGTCTATGACGACAACCTGCAGCTGTTGTCTGCGGTGAGCTCCGAGGGAGTCCACAAAAACCATAGGTATTACTCCTTTTGGAAAGAGGACGAGTGCGCAAGCCACGTGACGCGCTGCCTGAGGGAGGGTCCTCCCGCCGGCCCTGATAACTTCAATGTTTACCTTTCGTCTCAGATAATCCCCATGAGCGACTACAATAGCTCGAGGTACGTGTCATTCATCTACTCCGCCGGCGGCATGCACTACAGCGCCTCCATGCCCTTTGATGCAAACGGACGTTTTCGCATTGTCTTCTACAAAAACAAGAGTCAACAAGACTTCAGCGAACGCGAGCTGAACATCCTGCGCGAGGTGTATGGGGTGGTCGTCAGCTTTTACAAGGGTTTTCATGAGGTCAATAACATGCGGGCAAACCTGCAGCTTCAAAACTACGCCCTGAGCAACGAGAGCACGGGGCTGCTTGTTTTGGACGAGAATTTCCACGTTCAGTACTACAACGACTACGCGCTCAACAACCTCGGGGCGTTTACCAACGAGTCCAATATCGACAGCGCCTGCCAGGTGCTTCTGACTCACTTCCAAAACATCGAGAAGCTGCAGCTGCAAAACGAGGTCAGGTTTATAAACGGCTTTGTTTTCAGGCTGACCTCCCACACGTACTCCGATGAACTTGGGTTTGTGAGGCGCTATTACTCGCTCTACTTTGTCAAGAAGGAAAATCTCGGCAACGCAGCGCCCTCCTCACATCTTAAGAGCTCCAGTAGCCTCACCTCGCTCACCCGCCGCGAAAAGGAGATACTAGAACTCCTGGTAGCCGACAAAACCTACCAGCAGATAGCCGATGAGCTCTTCTTGAGCATCAGCACGGTAAGAAAGCACCTCCAAAACATCTTCAAAAAGCTGGGCGTCAACAACCAACGCCAGCTCATCTCCCTCTACCTCCGCTCGTAAAATACTTAAATTATCTACCCCCAAATACAGCGATTATCCAATGGTAAAGCTAAGAGCTCCTCAACGATAATAAGCGTACTCCAAGCTTCTCTTAACTTGCAGATTAACGCGGAGATTTGTGGGAAACCCCTATGCAAAGGAGGGTACCAAAATCATGACTCAAACAGAATTAAGCGGTAGTGCATACCTCGCAAACCTTATGAAGGAATATGGAACCACCCATGCCTTCTTCCAAGAGGTGATGATGAGGTTTACAGCCAAAGAGGCTGAGCAACTGGGGCTCAAATTCATATTGGCCCACTCGGAGGGCGCTTCAGGCTACATGGCAGACGGCTATGCCCGCGCCTCCGGCAAGCCGGGCTTTTGCCTGGCGCAGTCCATTGGAGCGGCAAATCTTGTTGGCGGAATCACCGACGCATTTCTCGCCAACTCGCCAGTCATTGCCATCACCGGTAAAAAGACTCCGGAGTTCCAATACAAAAACGCCTACCAGGAAACAAATCACAGCAAACTCTTTGACGCAGTAACAAAGTTCAACGCAGAGCTCCTGGATGCCCAGCAGCTCCCCTTCCTTATACGCCAGTCGTATCGAGAGGCAGTCACCGGCAAGCCGGGCCCCGTGCACCTGGACATCCCCGACTTTATCGGTGTCTCCACCGAGCTCAGCGCCATCAAGGAGCCGCTGGTAGCGGAGACCATCTTTGGACAGATGCCTCCTCTGCGCCCCTCCGCCGACCCGGATTTGGTTGCCAAGGCTGCCCAGTGGATGCAGGAGTCGGAGAAGCCCTTGATTGTTGCGGGCAGAGGCGTATTTATCTCGGACGCCGGAGACCAGGTGCTTGAGCTGGCTCGCCGCACGGATACCCCCGTGGTCACCACGCCCGACGGCAAGACCATCATGGACGAAACGGATCCGCTGTGGGCGGGTATCGTTGGAGCCTACGGCATGGACTCGGCTAACCAAGCCGCCATGAAGGCCGATTTGGTCATCTTCATCGGAAGCCAAACCTCTGATCAAACAACCAATAACTGGATTTCGCCCAAGCCCAAGACTCGGGTCATCCAAATAGACATCTACGCTGGAGAGCTGGGCAGGAGCTACCCCAATTCCGTGGGCTTGCTCGGCGATGCCAAGGCGGTTGCCCAGCAGCTCGTTGCAGCTGTTCCTGCTATCAGCCGCCCAGAGTGGCGCGCTAAAGTCGACGGATTTGTCAAGGATACCCTGGGCAAGCAGGCAGAGCGGATGGCAGACACCGCAACTCCCATCCGTACGGAATTCCTCTGCAAAACGGTGAGCGAGGTGCTTCCAAGCGATGCTATCCTCGTGGCAGACACCGGGTATTCCGCTGTGTGGTCGGCAACCATGATACGCATGAAGAAGACTCAGATGTACCTGAGGGCAGCCGGCTCTCTGGGCTGGAGTTACCCGGCCTCCCTGGGCGCCAAGTGCGCTATGCCAAACAGACCCGTTGTCTGCTTTAGTGGCGACGGCGCCTTCTACTACCACCTCGCAGAGATGGAAACCGCCATGCGCTACGGCATCAACACCGTAACGATTATCAACAACAACAGCATGCTCTCGCAATGCGCCCCCAGTATGAGGGTTATGTATTATGAGGACCCCGAATCCGGCATGAACCGGCTGAAATTTGGTTCGGTGAGCTTTGCAAATCTCGCCAAGGAGTTTGGCTTGTTTGCGCTCCGCGTTGAGCAGCCCGCCGACCTCGCCTCTGCCCTGGAGCAGGCCTTAAGTTCTGACGTGCCGGCTCTTATCGAAGTAATAACCGCCGATGCCAACACCAGCGTTCCCCTGGAACCACTCGAGTAACAACAAGCACTGCGTGCTTATCAAAAGCTGCAGCAACAAAAAAGGAGGAAGTATTATGCTGGGTTTCAACTTCAAGGATCAAGTAGTTTGGATAACCGCTTCGGGGTCGGGCATTGGGCTGGCAATTGCCAAGCGCTTTGCCGGCGAGGGGGCAAAACTCGTCATTTGCGACATAGATAAATTTGCTCTTAAGGATGCAAAGACGGAGCTTGAGGAACTCGGCGCGGCTGAGGTGCTCTCGGTTGAGTACGACGCCAGCGAGCTCAGCAGTATCAAGAAGGTCTTTGATACCCTGATGGAGAGGTTTGGCAGGATTGATGTTTTGGTCAACAACGCCGGTGTTGCTGGACCAACCAGTCCCATACAAGATGTTGACCCTGAAGCCTGGGATTACACCCTGGCGGTCAATCTGCGCGGGCCGTTCTATACCATCAAGCTCGTCACGCCCGTCATGAAGGAGCAGGGCGGAGGCAGGATTGTCAACATTGCGTCGCAGTCTGGCAAGGTTCCCCTAGTCAACCGCACTGCTTACTGCTCTTCTAAGATGGGCGTTATTGGCCTAACCCGCACCGTTGCTCTTGAGCTGGGCAGGTCTAACATAACGGTTAACGCGGTTTGCCCGGGCTCAGTTGCCGGCCCGCGGCTTGACTTTGTCTTTGAGGCTGTTGCCCAGGGCAAGGGCTTGCCCGTTGAGATGATTAAAGAAATACACTACGCAACCGCAGCCATCCCCGAGGCAGTTGAGAGCTCTCAAGTTGCCGACGCAGTCCTTTTCCTGGCGGACAAGAATCTCAGCAGCGCAATCACAGGCATCGACCTCAACGTCAACAACGGCTCGTCGATGTATTAAGCACATACGCCGCTGTTTTCCTGAGCGAGCGCAGCGAGCCGAGGGCCCAGGCAGTTAACTCCCTGGGCCCTTCGGCTCTGCATTGAGTCAAGGGGGATGTATAATTATGACTCCTTCTTCGCGGCAGTCCCGATACTGAGAGGCAACAACGAGCTGCTCTGCGCTGAAGGATGGAGCTCCTGGGCAACGCTTCAAAACAAGCGCATGACAGAAGGATTCACCTACTCTGATCAGTGACGTATGTGTCAGGGCAACAGGGAACGGCTCGGCTGTCTCAAAGAAAGGCTCTGCATGAAAAAACTAGTTGCAATAGTGTTAGCAGGCGTTCTTTTTTTGACTTTAGCTGCCTGTGATCCAATGCCCTACTCTTACGACCGCAACGAGCTGCAAAACAGCGTAGTTGGCATAGAGCTTATTTATTACGCCAATCCCGAGCAAAAGCGGTTTAAATCCTGGGTTCCAAATCACTACTCCAAGCTTCTCCCGTTTGATTTTGCAAAGATGAGGCACATCAAAACCTTGGACAAAGAACACCACAACGACTTTATCACGCAGCTGTCTGAGGCCAGTATGCTCTATAGGTATTATTCGTTTGATTCGCCCAATGGCTTCTGCATCAGGTTGCTATATTCAAACGGGGACTTTGAGATTATTACCACTGATTATACTCACGACTCATTTCAAGGGTACGCAGGAAGATACAACAGCGAGGGCAAAGTTGTAGATTTTGCAGGGACCTTCGACTGGGGCAAATACTACACCGATCTAGTGTACGACTACTTTGAAATGCAACTGTGACTCACTGGGGACGGGGAAAGTGACACATTTGGGACAGAGGGACGGGGCTGGTGAGTCGCAGTCCTAGAGAAGGAGTGGATGATTTTGAAGATAAGTCGCCTGCTTGAAATAGTAACCATACTTCTTAATCGGGAATCAATCACCGCTCAAGAACTTGCTCGGCGCTTTGATGTTTCAACGCGAACTATTTATCGCGACATTGAAGTGCTGTCTCTTTCGGGTGTTCCTGTTCACACAAACAGGGGAAACGGCGGCGGCATATCGCTTCTGGAAGACTATACGCTCAACAAGGCGCTGCTTTCCAAAAGTGAAAGCGAAAGCCTGCTTTTAGCAATAAAGACCTTGGGCGCGATGAGTTATCCGGAAGCCGACGCGGTTATTGAGAAAATCGGTTCGATATTCAAGAGCAGCCAACCGCATGATTGGATTGAGGTCAGCTTTGAGGGTTGGAGCTGCAAAACCAATGAGCAGGACAGGTTCAGAAAAATCAGGGACGCAATAATCAGCGGCAAGGTAATCAGTTTTGATTACGTCAACAACAAGGGCAGCAGAAGCAATCGCTTAGCCCAGCCGGTGAAATTAATCTTCAACACTTCTACGTGGTATTTAATTGCCCACTGCTTAAAAAGAGACTCGTACCGCATGTTTCGCCTTTCCAGAATCAAGAATGTTCAGGTAACCGCTCAAAGTTTTACTCAGCGCGAGGTGCAAAAACATGAGGAGCAGGCAGCGCCCCATGCTCCTTTTATTGACTTTAAGCTGCGGTGCAACGAGAGGGTTTTGAACAGGCTGTATGATACTTTTGACGAAGAGTGCATCACTCAGAACAACAACAACGACAACGACAGTTATATTCTCACCGCAACAATCCCTGAAGATGAGTGGGTGTACGAGTACGTTCTCTCCCTTGGAAGCAATGCAGAGGTACTTGAGCCTGAGCATGTTCGCAAGGAAATCAAAGCCCGCGCAAAAGCCATTGCGGGAATGTATTAGTTTTCTTTTCAAATATGACATACAGCTGTCACAACGACTTGCTAAGATGATTTCACGCTGGTGGAATTGCCGTGCCCGCGCGGCCAGACTGAGGAGGTCATCAAACATGAAAGTTGAGATTACAAACCAACAACCCCAGATAGCAGTAGCTCTGAAGAAGACAGAGATAAGCATGGAGCAAATGGGAGACGCTATCACTGAAGGTCTAACAAGGCTGGCGGAGTACCTGGCGGAGCAGGGAATACAAATTGCCGGTGCACCATACCTCGCCTACATGAATTGCAACGAGGACTTCTCACAGTCTGATATCGAAATGGGAATCCCGGTGAGCGAGGCAGTGGCAGTTCAGGACGAGTATTACATGAGCCAATCATGCGAAGGCAAAGCGATAGCCACCATGTATCAAGGTGCCTACGTAGGCATCGGGGCAGCCTATGAGGCACTGATGGCTTATGCCGCAGAAAACGAGCTGGAGCTTACCGGCGTGTACTACGATTACTACATCAGCGATCCCGCAAACACGCCCGAGAGTGAACTGCTGACGCAGGTTATTTTTCCGATTAAGTAAACCATTAAAGGTGTGTTTATCGGCTGTGTTGCCAGGAGGGTCACTATGTTGAAAACCTGACAAGGGGACGTATGAGGTGTCAGGTTTTCTGCGAAAAACCTGACACCTTATACGTCCCCTTGTCAGGTCGTCCCCTTGTCAGGTTCCTAATAATGAATGACTACGCGAGTGCCGGGGCCTACCATGCTGAAGAGGGAGGCTGCGGCCCAGGGCGGCATATTCACGCAGCCGTGTGAGCCGCGGTACGTATACGCGTTGCCGCCAAAGGAGGGTTGCCAGGAGGCATCATGCAGGCCGTGACCAGCGGCGGTAAAGGGCATCCAGTAGTTACAAAACACGCTGTAGTCCGCGCCGGTCATGGTCACATTTCGCGACATTCCTATAATGGAGAAGGTGCCGGCAGGCGTGGTCCAGCCCATGTTGGGGTTGCCGGTTACCACCTCGCATTCCAAAACGCACACGCCGCCCAGGAAAAACCACAAATACTGATGAGTCAGATCAACCTCAATGTAGGTGAGCCCCCAGGCCGGGTTATGAACGCCGCTGGTGGTGTAGCCCAGCCACTCCCCATCGCTTGCAAAGTTTGAGTAACTCAGATTTCCGGGTGAGGGGGCATAGATCGTATCGCCGGTTGCCATAGATCCATCGGCAAAGTAGTAGTTCAAGGAGTCGCCGTAGGGCTGCCAGCCGGTTCTCATCGAGCCGTTGTTGGGCTCGCCGAGAAGATAAAAGGCACCGTCAATCTGCTGTCGGTCGTAAGCCATATAGATGCCCGGGCTGAGCCTCGAGTCAGGCTTGGGGTTTTGTTCAGATGCAAAGTAATACTTTTCAACACCAATGTACTGCCAACCCAAAACGGCAGCACCGGTGTAGTCAAAAAAGAGCAAGGCATCTTCAGCGGATCTATGCCAACCCGTTATCATGGCTCCCTCGTCGTTGAAGGCGTAGGTGGAGGAGCCTATATGAGTAATGGTCGAGGCGAGCCTCTTTCCGTCGTCGTCCAGGTAGTATCTGTTGCCGTTGAGCTCAATCCAATCACAGGCGAGTATTCTACCCGACTCCAGATCCCTGAAATACCAGGCACCATTCTCCCAAGACCAGCCGGTTTTCATAACGCCGCCCTCAGGGCCTCCTAGCTCGTAGATAACCCCCTTGATGTTCTGGGCGTCTTGCGCCAAAGAGATGCCCGGCATAGGGTTAAAATTAGGAAGAAGCCTTTGTTCCAGGGTAAAGTAATACCACCTACCGTTGATGAGCTGCCAGCTCAGGGCAGCTGCGTCGGTGGAGCTTGCCAAGTCGGTGGAGTTTGCCAAGTCGGTGGAGCTTGCCAAGTCGGTGGAGTTTGCAGAGACAGAAGAGAGCTGACTGCTGTCCGCGGTTTCATACCAACCCGCAATCACAGCCCCTGCGCTGCTAAAAGCGTAGGTAGCAGAACCAATCTGCGCAATGGTTGAGGTGAGTAACTTTCCGTCGGCCCCGCAGTAATACCAGTAGCCGCCCGCAAAAAGCCAGCGAGACTCAACCAGATTGCCCAGATCGTCAAAATAACACCACGAGCCCTCACTGTATTGCCAAGTACTGCTCAGTGGCAGAGTGCTGGCCTCCCCATTGCCTGGAGCCTCGTCACCAATTGCCGGCAAAGCGGGAATCATTGCCGCAGCCAGTACGCAGCACAAGAATACGATAGCCAGTCTTTGAGCAGTTAACTTCATGCACACCCCAGACTTGTTATCAAACAATTACTAACCCCTCAGGGCTATTCTACACTCCGCTAGGTATCAAGGCAATGGTTATACTATGTGCCATGACCTCAGAAGAGAAGACATACGAAGAAGACCTCGCAGAAGAGACTCAAGCCGAGATTCTTGATTTGCTCAAAGCCAAGAACTATATTGCGGCCCGAAAAAAGCTGCATTTGCTGGATGATATTGAGACGGCAGAGCTCATAACCGAGACAGAAAACAGACTGGGCATTGAGATTGCCATTGTGCTTTTACGCATGCTCAAAAAGGATCAGGCCGCAGAGGTCTTCTCGCGCTTGTCGCCGGAAGATCAAACGGGCATCATCACGCGCATAACGGATTATGAAATCAAAACCATCATCGACGAGATGGACTTTGACGACATGATCGACGTGCTCGAGGAGCTTCCAGCCAACATCGTAGACAAGATCCTGGAAAAATCCACGCCGGCAGAGCGCAAGCTGGTCAACACCTTCTTGAACTATCCGGAAGACAGCGCCGGCTCGCTGATGACGCCGTCTTACGTCACTTTGCAGCAAGAGTGGACCGTTGGCCGTGCACTTAAGCACATCAAAGCCGTGGGCATGCGCAGCGAAACCGTCTACACCTGTTACGTCAAGGACAGGGGCAGGCGCCTCCTGGGAGTGGTGTCTCTCAGAGACCTCGTAACACGAGATGCCGATGAGCTCATCTCAGAGATAATGATTGAGGACGTGGTGTTTGTGAACGTACTCGACGACCGCGAAGAGGTCTCCGAGGTATTCAAACGCTACGAATTCTTTGCCATCCCCGTAGTGGATAACGAAAAACGCCTGGTGGGAATCATCACCTTTGATGACATACTCAAGGCAATCGAAGAAGAAACCACCGAAGACATCGAGCGCATGGCCGGCGTTATCGGCACAGACGACAAAGGTTATTTTGAGACCAGCATCTTGCGCCAGGTACGAAACCGCCTCCCCTGGCTGATAATCCTCATGGCTTCTGCCATGCTCACGGGTCTGGTGATTGCCTACTACGAAATGCAGCTGGCGGCAATACCAAGCCTTATCATCTACCTACCGCTGCTCATGGGCACAGGCGGAAACGCCGGCTCGCAGTCCGCCACCCTGATTATCCGCGGCCTCGCGCTCGGAGAAGTGGCACCAAAAAACGCCCTGAAGGTGCTCTTCAGAGAACTCCGCATCTCACTGCTCACCGCACTTGCGCTCTCTGCAATAAACATGACCAAAATCCTGCTTTTAGACGGGCAACCCATAGAGATTGCGCTCACCGTTTGCTCTGCACAAATAATCATCGTAGTGATCGCAAAAAGCCTGGGAGGCATGCTCCCCCTGCTCGCAAAACGCGTGGGCATCGACCCAGCCCTCATGGCAGGCCCCTTCATCGCCTCCCTGGTAGACACCTTCACCTGCTTTGTTTACCTATCACTCTCGATAGTCATTCTCTCGCTGTTTTAATGTGGAACAGGGGGGGGACGGGGTTAGTGGAACAGGGGGGACGGGGTTAGTGTTCCAATTTGATCAAGGACAAATTGGAACACTAACCCCGTCCCCCCTGTTCCACAGATAATACCCCAAACACACTCAAATGGTTGCACGACACAGGGGTATGAGCTCACACAACAAAGCCGAGAGTAGTATTATGGAGAAGGTACAACTTTTGCCGCCAGGAAAGAAGAGGCTACAATGGATGATGATGAAAAATTTGAGGAATTCAAGAAATCGATCATCGATGAAAACGAGCAACAATACGGCGCAGAGATTCGAGAGAATTACGGTGCTGACATCGTGGAGGAAGCAAATGCACATCTAAACAGCCTGTCAAGAGAACAGTTTGACACAGGCAAGCAGCTCCGCTTTGCATTTGAAGAAACGCTGAGTGTGGCTTTTACCATCGGCGACCCAGCAGGCGAGCTAGCGCAGAAAGCCTGCGACCTTCACAAGCAGTGGCTCTGCATCTACTATCCTCATTACACCAAGGAGTACCACAAAGGTCTGGCCGAGCTCTACCTGAGCGATGAGCGCTTCAAGGAAAACTACGACAAGCTCGCCCCCGGCTGCGCCGAGTTTTTATACAAGGCAATCCACATCTACTGCGATGAAGGGTAAGCTAGAGGCAGCTCATCTTGCCCGTGTGCAATAATGCTCAAAAAAGTGGAGGAGGAACCATGCAGCTTGAACTATATTTCTATTTTGATGGCAACTGCCGCGAGGCCCTTGAGTTTTACGCGCGTGTTTTCAATTCAAGTGTAAACAATCTCATGACCTATGGCGATGCGCCGCCCAATCCAGAACACCCCGTTTCTGAAGAAGACCAGAGCAGAGTGCTTTACGCCGGCATACCGATAGGCAATATGGTGGCAATGTTTTCTGATGTGCCTTATGGCACCAAATATACGCTGGGCACCAACATCAGCCCAACGATTGGCACAGAAGACAAGCAGGAGCTCGCGCGCCTGTTCAATGAGCTCAAAGAAGGGGGAGAGGTTCAAATGGAGCTTCAAGAAACCTTCTTCAGCGAATGCTTTGGCATGGTTGTAGACAAGTTTGGCCTCATGTGGCAGTTAACGCATTACGTTCCTGACAACCAATAGCCTTTCGCTGCGCGTCAAGTCACTATTGCGTTAGAGCTTACTCCAATGTCAAATCAGGGGGAGAGAACGGCGCAAAGAGGCGGGCTAGGACGGTTAGTTGGCAACAACGAATTCAAGCGTATATTTCTCTGTTCCAGGGATGCCCTGAATGATTGAGCGCAGTATTGTTTCAGCGTTCATTTGCGCAGCTCTTAATATCTCCTCATCTTCTTCAAAAGCTCGCACTATTTCGTCTTTTGTCTGATTGGCCAGCATCATAGATTCCTCAAATGTATAGTTGCCTTGCTGATCATATACTTCAACTTCATCATTAACGCCACCGGCCAGGACTTTTACTCGAGGCACAGTTATCACGAGCCTGTCGCCATATTCTGCAATAGTGACCTCGCTGCCATCAAAGCCAAATTTAAGCACCCCACGAAGAATAACAAGCGCCTTCTTATCAAGCCACTCGAGCAGCTTTATGTCAAAAAGTTCAAAGCTGGCAGTTTGTTGATCATGAATGACCTCTGAGTAATTCACCTGGTAGGTCATAATCTCTGAAATAGGAAAAGCTCTTTCAATTTGGAGAGTGATAGATATGGTTTCTTCTTTAACAATCGCCGGCTCTGTGCCCTCATCGGACAATAAGTGATAGCCGTACGCTCCACCAGCTGCAGCTAATGCTGCGATGATGATAACTAATAAAACCACTACCTTACTGCTGACTGAGCCCCTCTTGTCCTTAACTGAACTGTCTGACATCATACCTCTCCTTTTCTGTGCACCGGAGAACTGCAAACTCCACCGCCACGCGGGTATTTGCTGAAACATTATAAGTTATGACACGCCTGTACGGAACAGCGAGCATGCTTAGTAAAGTGAGGGGGAAGACCGCCGATTTGAGGCAGCAGAAAAGTACCATTTTGGGCACATTTGAGCACCAAACTGCAGTCTTTGTGCAACGTAGGTAGTACTTTTGGTTTTCTATGACTCAGCTGATTAATTCTTCAGCGCTGACGTTTCTGTTTCGATACCGCTCTTTGCCTTGTGTTTTCGTTTTCCAGTTAAGGGCAGAGGCAGGGCACATGTGCAGGCAGCCCAGGCAGTGTTCGCATCTGTGGCCAAAAACTGGTCTCTTGTTTTCAATTGCTATATTGTCAACGGGACACATTCGCTGGCAGGTCATGCAAGCGGTACAGGCACCGGAGACTGAAAAGAAACGATCGCTCTCCTCGCCCGGAAAGGCCAGGCCGCCCAAGCGAGCAAGGATCGTAAGCGCTGAACTCCGGTTTTCTTGCCTGCACTTGATAGCTTCAACGACCTTTTGAGTACGGGCTTCAAAGCTCGCTGCGGCCTCTTCGGTGTTCTTAATTGCATAGTTGGGGAGGTAGTTTCCAATAGCCCTAACCTTGGCGCCATAGTTCAGATTAATTCCCTTGAGCTTCAAAATCCGAGCAAACTGGTTAAGAGCGCCATATTCATCCCCACCGTGTGTTGCTATGCCAAAGACATAGGCATCTCTGTGAGAAATCTCTATCTTTTCCACAAAACGTTCCACGATTCTGGGTAGCCTCCAATAATAGACAGGAAACACAAAACCAACTAGGTCATCCTCACAAACTGCTGTCTGGTTGCGCATAAAAACAACTTCTCCGCCAGCTTCTCGTGCAATTTCTTTTGCAACATACAAACTGTTACCGGTTGAGCTGAAGGTATAGATGGTTGCCATATTAATCATCCTTACGAGTTTTGATGTCGAGGAAGATCCTCCTGACGTATTCATTGAGCCTTTCTTGATCCTCAAGGCATAACTCAGGACTGTTGGCCAGAGAGAGTCCTTCGTCTAACAAGTCAATTATTCTTTTGTAGTTGCAGATTCCCTGCTGAAGCTCATCTATCTTCGCATTCAGCAGATTCCTGTAATCCTGGTAACAGGCTTCTGTGAGCTCTCGCTCAGGCATCGTCAGTATCTCCTTGATTTCTGCAAGAGAAAACTGCGCATACCTGAGCACTGCAATGTATTTCAAGGCAAGTATGTCAGCCTCATCATAGTATCGATACCCGTTTTCGCCTCTCTGAGGCGCAACGATTTCCAGCTTCTCGTAATAGCGTAGGGTATCAGCAGAAAACCCAGTATCCTGAGTTACTTCTTTTATTTTCCAGCCCATAAAGCTCCCTTCGTTGCGCGTCAAAGCACTATAACATTGGAGCATGCTCCAATGTCAAATATGCGAAGCACTCCTGCAACTCCAGTGTAAAAGGGGCTGTATAACTTTGATACTTTTAAGTGTCAAAGTTATACGGCCCCTTTGACACCTTTGATATCCTTTCTATTTTGTGGTTGAAATAGAAAAAACCTCGAAATGGCAGAAACCACTACGAGGTTTTAGCTTTAATATTATTATCCAGTGTCGGCAGTTGATGTGATATTATGATGTTGATAGATTTACGTTAGCTATGATTATTGCTTTTATAGTAATCGTTCGTGAAAACTTATACTAGGCGTGAAAGGATTTAATATTTTATGGCTAAAGCGAGAAATGAAGCACCTACAATCGAAACAAAGCGACTTGTTTTAAGGCGAAAAATATATGATGATTTACCCTATATGATGAAAATGTTTAATGACGATGAAGTAAGGGAATTTGTTGGGGGGCATCCGCCGCGTGATGAACGCTCTATTAC
>Ga0131853_10008096_pt1 | contig 19120 bp, 12 predicted proteins | sample TergutLab28metaG_FD_92764 | JGI IMG/M metagenome (GOLD analysis project Ga0131853, IMG submission 92764) | Labiotermes labralis P1 segment gut microbial communities from Petit-Saut dam, French Guiana - Lab288 P1 (version 2) (version 2) | ecosystem: Host-associated > Arthropoda: Insects >...
AAGACTGAATTATCTTTCTGTTCTCTGTATAAAAAATAAAATTACGAAATCTTTGTCGTATGAAGAGGCGATAAAATAATATGCAGCCAAAAAATGTAGGATAAAAGTATTATAGATATGTGTGAGGCATTTAAGTGATAAGAATATTGTTATTTTTCTGGATTTTGAGATGTTTGAAGTGTTTGTCAGTTTTTTTAAATTTGTAATTTTTTGTAATTTCTTGCCTGATTCTACATAAATATTCACTTTCATACCTAATTTCGTGTTCCTAATTTTGTATTCTTTTTCTTAAAGAGGGCCCCCAAAATTGTATAAACTTCAGGCCCACAAAACCTAGATCCGCCTGTGCGAATAGTCTATTTTCGTCTTGTAACAGTAGAGTTGCAGGAAGTGCGAACTTGTAGAGATTAATACACAACAGATCGATCCGTGTGTTGATAATGATGCAGACGAATAGTCCTCTGCATCTACTAGTTCTTTATATAGTAGTAGTGTCTAAATAAGAACAGAAGGGAAAGAGACCACTGGGGAGACCTAGGCGTAGATGGGTGGATAATATTAGGACGGATCTCCAGGAGGTGGGGTGTGGGTATGTGGACTGGATTGGGCCGGCCCAGGATAGAAACAGGTGGCGGACGCTTGTGCTTGCGGTAATGGGCCTTCGGGTTCCGTGAAATGCGGGGAATTTCTTGACTAGCTGCAAACCCGTTAGCTTCTCAAGAAGGACTCTGCACCATGGAGTAAGTAAGTGTCTAAATAAGTAAGCGCTTTGCTTCGATTAACTCCTTCAATTATCTCGTACTTTTTCTGTCAGGTGTCTTATGTAGTTGAATTAAAATGTTTCGTGGATTGTCATTTCTAAAGACGAAGGCGGTATGGTCTCCCAGGCCTAGGAACTCACCTTCCAGACTAAACGGTGTAATGTTAATTTCCATTACCGCGGAAACCTCAAATTTTATGCGTAGACATTAGATTACTCTATGTATGACTTGGATAAGGTGAATACAATAGCTCTTTCTTTCTGGATCCATATACTTTGTTATTACTATTGTTATTATTATTATCATCATCATCGTCTTCGTAATTATCGTTGGACTAAGGCTGGATGTTAGCCAAATCGCCTTTCAATCCCCGGTAGTGGTAAGCGACTTCTCTATTCTCCAGAGGGTCCAGACCTGCTCTGGGGCTCACCAAGCCTCGTATTCAGTGACTTTCTGGGGCTAACATTTATTTTGCTTCTTTCCCCTTAATTCTCAATCTCTTTATTTCTCCTCCCAATTTCCCCTTTTCTTATTCTGATGCTCTCCTCCTCTCTTCAGTTGTATCCTCTCTCCCTCCAGAGGAGGCGGGTATAGCTCAGTCGCTAACGTGAATAGGCTACGAGTTGGACATGGTTCGATTTATGGCGGTGGAAGGAATTTATATTCTCCAATGCGTCCACACTGGCTGTTGGGCCCAAAGAGCCTCGAGTCCAGTGGTTGCTGGAGGCCCTTACCCTGAGAGTAAAGCGGCACGGGCGTGAATCTGACCACTCCTGTCTAGTAATTTTGACTTTACAGGATGTGAACAAGTAAAAAATTTTATGATTGGGATTTTTGAATACGTTATAAAGCATCCAAATGGCACGCTACGAAATGCACCTTTAGTTTTAGAGAGATAGCTGCCTGCAGTTACATGCGCGGTGACTGCAAACACGCGCTGTGTAAACCTTAAGCGTGTGCCTGTCGAAAAGCACAAACGGGTGAAACGTTTGAAGGTACTTTATTTTAAATTATCTAAAATACATAGGTAATTTGTGGGCCCGGTAGCTCAGTCGGTATAGCGACTGAGCTACGGGCTGGACGGTCCGGGATCGAATCCCGGTGGGGACGAGATTTTCTGCCCGGCCAGACCGGCCCTGGGGCCCACCCAGCCACCTGTAAAATGGGTACAGGGTCTTTCCCGGGGGTAAAGTGCGGCCGGGGCGTGCTGCTGACCACTCACCCCCTTCTGGTGCCGTGGTCATGGAAGAATAGAGCTATACCTGTACCCACCCTCTGGGCCGCACCGGGCCTATAAAAGGATCACTTTACCTTTTACATACGTAATTTACACACCATGCTTAATGTAAAGGGCGTGCTGGCGATGTCTCCGTGTTGCCTGTAGTGTCTCCACCCTCATCTGTAGAAACAAGAGACTGATTTTCAAGACCTTCGCCGTGCGATTTACGTCACCAGAGACCATTCCAGGCTAATACAAGCTGTAACAATAATGGGGCTGACCTGCTGACCTGCAGTCTGTGAGGTGGGAGATATCCTTGCGCCGCCTGATGTGGACACTTGACATTACCTATGGTAATATTTATTTTTAAAATGTGGCATTTTTTTAGTAGAATGTGGAAGGTGGCAATGCGAAACATTTCACTTTGCTCTGAGTCTGGCAGTGATAACTGACGAATCATTGAGACCAGGAATATGAATTGTATTGTGGAGATTATTTATAAACATGGCTACAAACTTTGTTTGGAGTATTGCTTTTGTGTGAAGAGTTGGAATTGTGGCGACGATTCAAGTGTTTGAGTTTGCAACATATATGGCAAATCCAAAGCACTGAGAATCTAAATATTATATACGCCGTATTAATTCAATGCTCATTCAATCCACGGTTATTAAAGTGATATCTGTGCATGTAACGTAGATATGTTCATTTTCACTCAAATACTATTGCGCAGTAGGGTCAAGTTCAGTGAACATTGTCCACAATCTCAGTATACTAATCGATCGGCTAAGTTGTATTCCCATACGTACAGTAATTTTTTTCTTGCGAGGTTGGCCACAGTTGGCAACTTCCGGAAAGAATCAGACAGTGTGTCAACGTAGACGGAAGACATTTTGAGCATTCAAATTGTCCATAAACATAAGTAGTGCGTCAGTAAATTGCATTTTATGTGTTCCCTCCATCATCAAGTGTCTTTTCCACCACCCTGTATTTTTATAATATGCATTTCTGATTTTATGTTAAACATTTTGGTTGAGGGGGCATGCTTTCCTTCTTTTCTTTCTTTCTTCCTTCATATCCATTTTATGGGCCCTGTATGGAATAGGGATAAATTCTGGAAGATTCCAAAAAGAACAAGCTGTATTGCCGCTGCTGTTGATTTGTTGAAATGATAAATCAAACAAGTATTATATCGGAGGTGCCTTAGTCGCGCCTAATGCACAAGATATAAACATATTCTAGGCCGTTACTAAGTCTAATGCAGCCGGAGTCCAGCGGGGCAGGTCGTGAGCTGATGTGAATTTGTATATCGTATGTGCAGAATCTGCTAGCACCGTGAATGAATGTACGTTATGTAAATAATGCATGTGAGTGCTCATTACTGTTGCTTAATAGATAACTGTAATGCTGGTTAAAGAAATGTGCAATGTCTTGGCTTGGAATATCAAGTCACTGTCTACATAAATGACCAATTTGCATGAAGATGTATGAAGCAGTACTCAGATTCTTGGGTTTAAGCTATCCTATATTCGACGCCTACTATTTTAGTGTATGTACTCGTATTCTTATCCATTTCTTGTGCAGAAGCTTCATATTTCTTGGAGCGTACAGTACAGTAATGGCGTTGTCGTCATCGTGATCTTGATTATCGGATCATCATCATCAGCATTAGAGTGCTCCGCTCCAAGAAAGATCTTCTGGGGCCGATTTTGTCATATTTCCCTGTTTCATTCTCTTCCTCTCTCTCTCTCTCTCTCTCTCTCCTTCGGACAATAATTACGTCTATTTGGAATCGAATTATTTCCGTCGTCCTATACCGTTGATACTCTGCAAGTATCTTGTTATTAGTAATGCCTGATAAATGTAATTGCAACGTTTGAGTCTCTCGTGGCGATACCTGAAGTTTGCGCCTTCTCTCTTCTGTGTTGTGACGACGTGTAATCTGGCAGAAACCTAATGGCGTTGAGAAGGTACCTACTGCCTGCACGTTTAGGGTAGAAATAATTGGAGACACTATGTTTCCTCGAAACACTGGGAGTTTCTACTAGACCACACGTCATCACGTCAAAGAATACAGAAATACTCCTGTATTTAGACATGATTATACCCTTACGTCTTTACAATGAGTTCGCCTGCATCTTATTTGGCCTGCTGCAGGTCGCAATAATCTTATCTCTGCTGCTTATAACGTCTGTAGTGCTTCGTAAAATCCGATCTCTCAACCTTAACCTTTTGATGCCTAATGTCAACTATAGTGGTCGTACCGCACCGCTAACCTCTAAAGTTGAATTTTATATATTTATTCAACAAATATAGGTACTGAATATTTTAAACATGGTATATAATCTGCGTTTTTTTTTCTCTTCAAAATGCAGTTTGTTTCATAATTCTAACGTATTTGGTTCCTGTATTATTCACATTTTATATACAGGGTGTGCTAAAATGAAAAAAATAATTCCGACAGGGTGTGCTAAAATTAAAAAAATAATTCCGGCGCCAAAAGGTTAATTGTTATATAAATCCTGCAGAGCGTTGGCTCTCTACTTCGCAATTCTGCAACGACAAATGCATTTATTAATCCTTAAATGATTTTTTGCTATCTGCAACATTGTATCTCTTTTAACTTCTCGTAACTGGCGTTCTTTCATAATGGCCCACGAGAAGCCGAAACGTGTTTTGAGGTGTACCGTGATGTTGTACACATTCAGGGGTTATTCCCAGTCAATTATGTTTATTTTCTGAGATTTCAAAAACACAATAGGCATGTCACACTATAATGTTTTACAATGATGTTTAAAATTTTCTTTCCTCCAGAAGGCAAGGCCGTAGGCAAAACAGCAAGGTTCTGACTTATTCTTCAACCTCGTGATGACATTGTCTGCACAACCATTACAATGGACAGATGCCATCAGTCATCCACGTCTGACTTTTAAATGCGTAATCATAGGGCAGTTACTGTCGTGTTCTCCGGGTTCAGCTTGTTTGAGATTCCGAACATCTGTAATTAAACATTTCTTTGTCATCACAGTATACAGTTTGGGTCTGATTACTTATCAAATGTGAATAAAAGCAACACACGTTTGGACCAGGTAACGGCATTCAGATTGTCTGTACAGTAAAATACGCTGTCATAGTGTATTTACTTCTCTTGACATGGCTTGCGTGTTTCTGTGCTCTGCGAGCATCCTGAGGCCCCGACTTGTCAATACGCGTGCATGATGAGAGAAACACGCACATACACACACACACACACACACACACACACACAAATATACACACATATTTGCACACAGCCTTATGGTGACTGGTATGAATGTTATAGATCCGGTTATGCACAGCATATGTTGGGTACTGACTGCAGGGGATGTCAGAAGGAAAATAAAAAGGAAGGACTCCATAATATTCTTGAACGATAAAAATGTCGAGATGTACATTTAAAAGACATCAGTGGCGATGGATATAACCGTGTCGTTGACGTCATCACAGAACAGAATGCAAGTAACTGACTACTGGCGATCATTATTCAGTCTCCTTGTAACTAGCACTCAGAAACCAGAACACGTAATAAAGCAGTGGGTTTTAAAGTCTGCCCAAAACATATCATATGTCGATCTTTGGGAAGTACAGAATGATCATCTTCGTCTAAGTTTGTTAAGTTGGTGTTTATTAATTATTCATTACTCAATGTAGTATTTAGGGGTTTACAGACGTAAGTTAGCGCACAACTAGGAAAATGGAACATCCAGGTTATGCAGCTGTGCAGTAACGCTGTAGAAATCCAAACAAGAAAGTGAAGCGAGTTGAAGGCAGTATAGTACGCTCCTCTGATCTGTTTTTATACAGAGACTTCAGTGGAACACTGAACACAGAGCTGCGCCAAAATTAACAGCCCTACACTTCTGCAAATAATGCGTATTATATATAACTTACCACATGTTTAGTGTAGACAGTGGCGCACCCAGGAATTTTGTTCGGGGGGGAGGGAGGTTCAACAAATTCACTTGAGGACAGAGGACAAACGGGGATCTGGGGGGCGGTAACCCCTTACGCAGGGGTTCTGGAGGCAGCTGTAATTTGGTACAAGAAATTTCATTTCATATGATAAAAGTTTCTTAATTTTTGGTACTTTAAGACTATTTATGATGACAACCAATTTATTTCTCATTGTTAGTGTAAAACAATTGCGAACCTAGGTACTTTTAGAATGATACTGCCTTTTTTTTGAATATCTTGGTGTGTTTGCGCCCTAAATTCAGCAATTTTTAACAGTTTTCACAGTCGGTTTGAGTTTTGCACGATTTTGGAGGGCCTTCGGAATTTCGGGGGGGAGGTGGTTTGAACCCCCCCCAACCGCCCCTCCCCCCACAGTACGCCACTGAGTGTAGGTGTTGGAAATGACCTACTTCGGCTGTCAGGCATGGTTTATTTCGAAGGTACTGAAATGGTAGAATCTGAGGTTCCACATATCATTTCTGCCTTAGGTGGGGTTTCACAACGGAAATCATCTGCACTAAACTGCACTGCATGCCCACGTCGCACTGTGCTACACATGTCTGTCACACTGCAGATTCAACTGGACCGTGAAGCAGAGGCATAGTTGAACTTGGTTAATAGAGGCCAGTTGAAATGTGTTGGCACACGCGCAGAAACCAGATTTCGTCTTTCGGCGAAACGGACGAGTCCATTTAAATCGGCGGGGGCGTCAGTTCAGTCGACTACTGGCAGCCGAGGTGTGCGCATCAACGGTACTAATGCTGGATATACCATGTTCCGAGGTAGTGTGAAGGGTACTGGCTATCCACTAAGTTCGTCAGTTTCCCCTTCACTTCCCCTCCCGTGCGTCACCTTGTGCCACCACATTTCAACTGGAGTTTAACATTGCGGGCGTGGGTTTGGGGGGGGGAGGTGCAAACCCGAACGTGGTTATTAGGATCTTTAATTTACGAAGTCAAGTTAGAGAAAGAGGGGGAAATCTGGTTCTACCCAGTTCGTCATATACATACACCCCTTTCCCCCCTCCCATCTCAATTTTTATCATTTGCTCCTTATAAACTAAGTAGACAAAAAAAGGCTATTCTTAGGTCGAAAAATATTGGGGGGAGTGGGAATTTGTCCCCTCTTCCCACCCAAGTTACGCCTATGGACGACGGTAATTCACTGTAATCGTAAGCGCGGCGATAGTACTGGCAGCGTGTGAATCGCGCGGCAGACGTTTCGTCAGACGTGTAAACCCGAAGACAAGAGTTTTAAATTTTACCTGACTGTCAACCTAAAAAAATAAAAGCATATTTGCATGCCAAATTTGTATGACCAATTCGATCTAATTTTATGCTTCAGGAAACTTTTGTCCGATAGTTCATAGAAGGTACTGTATGTCGATGTTGGTCTGATTTAGAGTCAAGAAACTTCAAAGAGGCTTGATTCCCCAATTTTTCTTGTAAAAACTAAATGTGTATTGTTTCAGGCTTAAAGTCCTCTGGGTCTTTTGCACTTGTTCCTTTTTCCTATTACTTCTGAACCTTCTCTTCATTTCTTCTCACATATTTTTTTTTAATTTTGCGGCCAGTGGAGGGTACCTGTCTGTTTACGACCCGCTGGTTTACTCATATACTTATAAAGCGTCTACATTTTTAATATTTTAAAGTGTCCTTTCAAACGCCTTGAACAAACTTTTGCTTATTCTGTGTCCATTCCTTGAAGAAGGTAATCTTCCTCGCAAGTGATGATAACCTCTCCCGCAGCTTGTATAGCCACTTGTCAGCTACGTTGCGCTAGTGATGAGACCTTCCGATTTGTGAGGATGTGCACCGTAACAGGTGTAACAGCATGTTACTGTAGATGAACTTAACGGATTTCTCTTGGCCTTAAGAACGTGTCTGCAATTTACAATTTCGTTGAATATTTAAAAATCCCTTAGGGTGTTCTGGTACTATTTTTAATTGCTTCTCCATTCATTTGCGCAACTTATTTCTCATCTTAGGGGGTGAATAAACGTTGCTGTTGAGTGATTAGCACTTCGGGAGGTACACGGTTCAAATCTTGAAACGTAGACCGACTGTCCTCACCAAAAAGTGTCCTCGCTATCTCGACGCAAATTCTTGGATAAATCCATTACCTCACATTTGGCAACTTCCGCTTGTTTCCATATCATTTCCAGTTGATTATTCGCGCTTCTCTTGCTAAGAAGCGCCAGTATATCATTTGAGACGTTTAAAACACCAAAAATTAAACACGAATAAAAGTGGAAGAATACATCTGAGTAGGATAGGATTGAAGATTGACCTGCAGGCGCTGTAGAACCTGTGCTATAGCGTTCCAATTCAACGCATTCTGACATGAGTGGTCGTGTGAATGCACATGTCACGAACTGACGTTTCTAAGAAACTAGACAGAGATAAGAAATTTGTTTTTTTTTTGAATACAGCTCATTTCACCCATCTCTGAGGTTTTGAAAATTTTGTTTTAGGTACATAACTAAGTACCAGGCGACTTTAACGCGAGTAACTGAGAAACAAGGCTCGCATAAGCTTTCTTATACTGCAGAGATGCCAGACGAATTTTATGCAGTCTCTGTGCTAACTGCAGGCTGCTTAGGTAATGCATTATACTGTAAGGAGATGGTAGATGACCGGCCGTCTTCATGTTTACTCTCCGAAACAGCCCGATGGATATCTATGAAATTTGGTATCTAAGGTTTGTGCTATACGTTGCCTGACGAATTCACCTTAAGGATTCTCGTCTTCTGGGGGCGTGGCCCTGCGTTGGGGGTCAGTTTCTTCATGGACTTTATAAACCACTGCAGATTAAGTCTATACGTTAGTTTGAAACATGGAGATTCACTTACATACCGACACATCGCCATTTCGCAGAAAACTGGAATCCTCCATTACAATGTAACATAATTTTCTGAACTCACGAATTCAAATTGGGTTTAATCGGTGGGATATTTTTGCACGAAACCCTATTTAACTTCCCGGTTGCCGATTAGTTGCGTATTCAGTAAAATAATTGGTGCAATTTTACACATTTTAGCAAAATTTGTAATTTATTTAAAGTATTCTTGTGTGTGTTATAGGTCTAAAGTGACGGAAATGCATGGATACTTACAAATATTTGTATTGTTTTGTTTATGTATATTTATTCTTATTTGTTACTAGTGTGAGGACTACTGCCACGAGTGAAAACTTAATTGCAGTAAATAATAATAATTATTATTATTATTATCCGTGATAATGAAAAGGGAACATGTATTTTAATAGACGTTGCAATTTCAGGAGACAGAAATGTGATTAAAAAAGAAGCCAAGAAGATTCTAAAATATAAAGACCTTACAATAGAAATACAGCACATGTGGAATGTAAGAACAAAGGTGATACCAATAATAATAGGGGCAACTGGGACTATTTCAAAGTCATTCAGAAAATACGTGAGCATCATACCGGGAAAACATGAAGTTAAACTACAGAAAACAGCCATATTGGGCACTGCACATATACTTCGGAAAGTACTAATGTAAAAGTACAGTAGATTCAACACTGAAACTAACGATATAAGCACCATGAATAGTAACAACAGAATAGCTGTAACACTGTATTCCCTAGGGACATAGTTTGTCTCAGGAATATAAGTATAAATACCCTGCATAAAGGAGATGCTGAAGATGATGATGATAATAATGATAATAATAATAAATACGTCGACGCATTTTAGTACCCCCGTAACGAAGTTACGACGTTATCAGTAGGCCTGTGCTTTCAAGCAGCTTCGTAACATTTTCACTTCTCAGTAAAGTTGTGCTTTTTAATAGCTTAGGTAACCACATTAAACATTACCGCGTTATATGTGCGGCTTATTAGCTTTGTGGACAACAAAATTTATGACTCATGTTGTGTTTTACTCTTCATTAACTTACACCAGTACATTTGTACTCCAGTGAATTAAATTAAGTATAATGAGAGAAGCAAGAGTAGCAGTAAAGTCAGCTGATAAACCTGAATCGGCTACTGCAGTGCCTGGTACTCTTTTTCACTTTTTGTAGCCGTATTATGGCTGGACAGCAGGAATTTTCAGTTTAAAGTTTAAAAAAAATTATCATAGTTCAGAAATGCAGATGTTCTTTTCACTCTTCCAAAATTTTTGTGTTGTTCTATGTATTATTTGTTTTGTGTCGTTCTGTGTATTGTGTGTGTGTGTTTGTGTGTGTGTGTGTGTGTGTGTAAATGTGTACTGTACTACTGCCACCAATCCTTCCGATCGCCCTATGGCACTGGGGGTCGACTCAGCTTCTAACAGAAATGAGTACCAGGAATATTTCCTGGGGGTAAACGCGGCCGGTGCGTAAGGCTGACAACCTACCATCATCCTGTGCCGTTGTCACGAAATCTAGGAACCTTAACTTCCTGGAAACCTCTGGGCCCCTCCGGGCCTGTAACGGGACTGCTTTACCTTTCACTCCTGCCACCGGGTGGCTACCCAATTACACTTAACGCATATAACATGTCATATCATATGTAAAATGAATAAATAAGAAAATGTTGAACTCCACGGCCGATGCGTAAGAAATAAGATAGAAGATTTTAAACTTTCTTAATTATCCATTTTACATGTTACCGATAATGTTTCTAATAATTTTTAGCCTTAGTAATTTTAGCCTTAGAAGTAGTGGAAGATACATGCGTCGTGTACACACTGTAACATAAAGTGTTTCACGAATTGTATTCGGTTAAAATATATTTCGCATGTTGAATGTCTCGTTAGCGACGAATACGAGTTATTCGTGTTTTGCCTTTTGTGCTTAAAGTGAACGACAATTGCTGCTGTATTTCCATGCGTACGTGGTGTTTGTTGTATGTTTAACGTTAGCTTTTCACCCTGACCATTTTGTATTCTCGACACGTATTCAAGTTGATTCATATTTTTGGTCATGAAAACGTGAACCTGGACTGCTGACACACGGCGACTTGTTACTTCAAATTGAATATGTGTAAACAAGTGGACCTTGGCGCTTATAGTATATACGAATGCGTTTTCAAATTTTTTGTTCTGAATTTAAAGTGAATCACTAATTTGTTATCGGTTTACTCGCATCGCTTTTGTGCGTTGTATGGAGTTGAGTGGCAGAATGCTGTGTGAGGGGGTGTGAAAGGGGTGGCCGTGGCCTAGTGTGTTGCAGTTTTGGAGGAACCGATAAAGACGCAAGAATCTTCGCCACGGTCGGTCTCCGGGCTGATATTCTTAGCGCGGGCATTCTGAATGTGAAGCAGTAGAGGTAACTTTTCAGCCTTAATATTGCATGTTCACCGACTGGCTCGTTTTAACTGACGCTGTTTCAACTGCAGTGGCCGAATGCAATACGAAGATGCTTGTGAGTAGTGAATGTAAATAGCAACAAAAGAGACAGTTGTGACTCTGCTAACGTAAGAGCTGTAATTTCTGATGCTGTTGGCCGATGTTTTACGTATGAGTGTATGTTTGTGTGTATTTGTGTGTATGTGTGCGTGTGTTTATGTTTTTGTGTGTGTGTGTTTGTGTGTGTATTTGTGTTTATGTGTGCGTATCTTTGTATGTGTGTGTGTGTGTGTGTATTTGTGTGTGTGTTTGTGTTTGTGCGTGTTTGTGAGCGTATGTGTTTGTGTGCGTGTGTGTGTTTGTGTGTATACGTGTTTGTGCCTGTTTGTGTGCGTATGTGTTTGTGTGTGTTTGTGTATGTGTGTGTTTTTGTGTGTGTATGTGTTTGTGCATGTTTGTGTGCGTATGTGTTTGTGTGTGTGTGTGTTTGTTTGTGTGTGTATATATGTGTGTGTGTGAAATATTAGGAGAAGAACATAGGCAGAGGGTGTTCGAGAATAGGGTGCTTAGGAAGATATCGCTCATTTGCGACAAGCTTGTCACACTTCAAAATATGGCATTTTTGAGTTAGTGGTACAGAAGGAAACGTTTGCAGATGGACTTTTAAAACGTATAGCGCCATAATGCAGTTTGCAAAACCAGCCGCTGGAGAGCAGTTGTGTCGTCTTTGCAATCATAGAAAATTATAGCACTTCAAAACCTTTAAACCTTTCTCGTGAAAAATCACTAATTTTGAGTTGTGACACTGTTGTGGCAAATGGGCGATATTAGGGGCTTGCGGTGGAGGGATTACAAGTAGTCGGGGAACACGGCATACGAAGAGCGAAATAGATGTCAGATCTTCAGGAGAAGCGTGCATCTGCCGTTTTCAGTGATGCTGCAGATCTCTGTGGACGCAAGTAACGGATCGATCTGAACCAACGCAAGTCTTCCAGTTCGTCATGTCTGTGGCACCTACAAACAGGTTTTTCAACAATTCTTCCTTTCAGTGCGGACTTTTCAGGACCACCGTTTTAATATTCACGAGGTGCGGGTTGAAAGCTTAGTGTCCTTTGTCTGACTGAATTTTTTCATGTCATTTCTGTGGACAGGTCTTGCTCTGTTTACGCAGAAACAAGAAACGGTCGTTGGGGGGGAAAAAATAAATTATTTATTATTTATTTAACGACCTTCTCAGCAGGTAATATTATATAATGTCAAATGGTAGGACGACTCGTGTGCATTGAATTGGAAAAAAGAATGATGTGGAAAGAAGCAGTTGTGGGTTAATGTTTCGACTTTCTCTGGAGGAACTGAGGAGAAACCATGAAATATAGATGGTGGCAGTAATAATAATAGTGATAATAGTAAAGTTAGAGTAAATTATGGGTACGCATGGGACTGCGGTAGCGCAGTGGTTAAGGTGCTGTGCTACAAATCGAAAGGTCTCTGGTTCGATCCCAGCTAGTGTCATTGGATTTTTCGTTGACATAAAATCCTTCCAATCGCACTATGGCCCTGGGGTCAACTCAGCCTCTAACAGAAATGAGTACCAGGATAATTTCCTGGGGTAAAGGCGGCCGGTGCGTAAGGCTGACAACCTTGCCACCTTTGTCACGAAATCTGGGAACCTTATCTTCCTGGAACCCTCTGGGCCACGCCATGCCTGTAACGGGACCGCTTTACCTTTATGGGTACGCATAAATCATTTGGAGCAAAGCTAGTGGAGGCAGAAACACTGACAAGGGATCAGAATTCTGTACTACAGATTAAGACCGATTTTGTTTAATTTGAGATTTATAGGATAATTTATAATAATTTAGGTAAATATGACCACCTTTAACTTTGTTCTTTCTGTGCAGCTGCCATTCCGTAACGTGCCATAAAAGGTACGGTGGGGTGTGGAATAGACATATAGCTGTACACAATCTTAACCTCGGCTGCATATGGGAGGTGGATGCTCAACGCCACGCCTCGGCTACTTTACCCCCCTCGGAAAGAGCCCCCATATTATTTTCAGAGGAGGCTGTGTGGCTCCGCAACCATCGGGATTCGAACTCGGGACCGTCCAGTCCGTAGCGAGTCGCTGTAATGACTACATCTTTCCGGCACCTTGTCCTGCCTAGAACCTGCTTAAATTGTATGAGATTCAGCGCTTGGTGGCACTGATGGAGTGTCACGGCTGTGCAACTGTTGGAAATGCAGACCTATTCCTATGCAGACCCAAGTGTTGTTAACAACTGGCCGCTTTTTTGCTACAGTCCTGTGCTTATACTAATTTGTAGACGGACGACCCCGTGCCGTTAGTAACGTACTATTAATACTGTTAATCAATTTGGCACAATTTTGACGCCTTTGGCTACGACTGCTCTGTCGATTCAGGTTGAACATTTTAAACCTAACAGTGCTACTGTACCACACTTTACGAATACTGGCCAAACGCATAATATGAGCACTCGTGTAAGGCCAATAGGGGCACAGCTTGATGTAGTGCTGGTATGAACACCGTGACGTGTTGCTTCGGCAGTTAATTTTGCTTTACAGTAGATAATGCTCTTCATTAGATGCTGCTCCATGTAGTGACTTCACATTCACATGACGGTCAGTTTACACGCGTTTAAATGACCAGAAGTACAGGTATGCGCCGCATAACGACATTTCGGTCAACGACGGACCGCATATACGACAGGGGTCCCATAAGATTACGATATTATATTATAATATTGTGGGCCGGGTAGTTCAGTCGGTATAGCGACTGACTACTGGCTGGACGGTCCGGGATCGAATCCCGGTGGGGATGAGATTTTCTTCCCATCCAGACCGGCCCTAGGGCCCACCCAGCCTCCTGTACAATGGGTACCGGGTCTTTCCCGGGGGTAAAGTGCGGCCGGGGCGTGCTGCTGCCCACTCATCCCCTTCTAATGCCACGGTCATGGAAGAGTAGAGCTACACCTCTACCCACCCTTGGGCCACACCGGGCCTGTAACGGGATCACTTTACCTTTGCCTTTTAATATTATAATATTATAATACTTAGCACTGTGTTACAATTTCCTACAGTATTCAGTAGAGTAACATGCTGTACAAGTTTGTAGCCTAGGACGAATAGGCTATACCATATAGCATAGGTGTGTAGTAGGCTATACTATCTAGGTTTTTGTAAGTACACGTTCGCACAACGACGAAATCGCCTAAAGACGCTTTTCTCAGAACGCATCCTGTTGTTAAGCGAAGCATATCTGTACAAACACGGAAGTTTTAAATTCAAGGTACCGGAAAGGTTCAGACGAAAGGGCTCTGGCAGTCTTGCTATAAAATATTTCACGTGCAGCCATAGCTGTGGAGAATGGAGCGTTTTCGTGAAAGATGTCAGCAAAATTGTACAAAATCTCCAGACGAAAAACCTTCAATCAAAACAGGCCTCTCCATGACAAAGAACCCAACTTTTGATTTGGCAGATGTATTGCAATATAATCCTTGTCCAGCTATTCGCCGCATAACGGCATTTCGATCAACGACGGACCAAATATACGACGATCGTCCCATAAGATTTTATTATTACAGAGCAGATAACATATTTATATAACGCGGAAGAGAGTTCCAGCTGAATAAAAAAAAATGTGTGATAACAGGAAAATGAAAATTAGGGTTTCTTTGGGATACCTTCACAAGAAGATAAGAAACTGTAACAACATTGGCATATTTCAAAACGGGGGGGGGGGAGATTTTGTTGGGGTACGAAAGTAACTAACTGGTTTGGAAATAACTTGCTCGTGATGGAGGATTTCGCATACATAAACAACAGTGTTATTCTTGTATACTTAATATTTTCCATTCAGTGCATAAAAAGGATATGTAAATTCACACAACAACAGCAACAAATGCACATACATAAGATGTTTTTATCACTTACTGTTCGTTCACCAAATGTTTTGAGCACTGTCGCGATCAACAGCAATGTAACTTACAGGAATATTAGTACTCCAAAAAATTTGTTAAAATGTGTAAATAATTTTTCCTTCGTATTCTTGTATATATATATATATATATATATATATATGTATGAACTGCTTTTGATTGTTGAGCATTTTCTTACTCCATGGAGAAGAGTCCTTCTTGAGAAGCTAACCGGTTTTCAGTTAGTCAAGAAATTTCCCGCATTTCATGGAACCCGAAAGTTCATTACCGCATTCACAAGTGCCCGCCACCTGTCCCTATCCTGAGCCAGCTCGATCCATTCCATACCCCCACATCCTAATTCCTGAAGATCCATTTTAATATTATCTTCCCATCTATACCTGGGTCTCCCAAGCGGTCTTTTTCCCTCAGGTTTCTCCACCAAAATCATGTATACGCCTCTCCTCTCCCCCATACGCGCTACATTCCCCGCCCATCGCAGTCTTCTCTATTTTATCACCCGAACAATATTGGGTGAGGAGTACAGATCATTAAGCTCTTCATTATGTAGATTTCTCCAGTCTCTGAGCATTAATGAACTTAATATGTACCATTCCGTGCATTGAAACAAATGTGTTAAGTTGTGGCATGTACGTCTTAACAAATTTGTTTGGAATTTTAATATTCTTATAAGTTACCCTTATGATAATAGCGATATCGATCGAAACATGTTGGTGAAAGACTAATAATAAGTGATAAATACATCTTACGTATGTGGAGTTGTTGGTCTTGATAAGTGAATTGAAATTTTCTTATGTGCTAGGTGAATATTCTTTTCACGGAAAACACACTTCCTGATTATCTAAAAGCAGCAGTGTTTGATTTGAGATGGATTTCAGGTAAGGTGACTGGAGGCAGTACACATGTAGGTCAGAGTAAAGTGTGTGTGTGCGTGCGTGTGTGTGTCAGCCCATGTCAAAATAGCTGTCAAGTGGAATGGCCGTACATATGTTGAATTCATATCCCCAAAGGGTGGAGATACCGAAAACGTTGAACAGTTGTTCGCATAAGTAGATCGTGAGCTAAAACTGGAAAGTGAAATCCTTATAATTACGGGTTTTTTAATAATCTAAAAACCTTTGGTCTGTAGCTGATAATTTATTTATAATTTTAGCTGACATTTAACTGTTTGTTATCCGTGTGCGTGGAGTGATAATACAAACGTTTGTTTTTAAACAAGAAATAAGGCATAATTAAATGATATAAACAACCAACCTTGTCACCAGCAGACAACATCATCGGTGCAGTATACCACAAACTGTAAACAGAGTCTAGTGGTCCTGAGGATAGACGAAATTATCGCTCGAGACATGTTGAGCTTATTGAAATTACAAATAAATTGTTATTTTTGCATCTAGTTGGTTGTTTATATCATTTTATCTAAGAGGCATGGTCACACAAACATCAAATTAAAAAAAAGGCATAATTAGACGTTTCTGTCAGATAAAAACTCTTTCATTTATAAGTTTCGAATTATTTTTATTAATACAGATCTCTAATCAATAGTTTTGTGTTGTATTGTAGATAGAATTTGTCCTCCCGAAGAAGACTTCTTAAAATATTCAAAAGTTGCAGAACGAAGTTAGCGAAGGAGGAGCAGCTTAACACGACATTCGTTCTGTGTTTGACGGCATGGATGGCATGTTAAGCTTATTACACAGAGTTTTGATGCACCAGTTTATTAAATGTGGAGAGTTGCTAATTGCTATGTTTCATGTCATTTCGTTAAGTAATGTCTTCAGACCAGCTATTAGACTTGAACTGTAGAAGTGGCAGACATGCCACTTACTTGTCCTGAGGCAGGGCTACTTCGAAACCGATTATGATAATGGAAGTCTGGTTTAGGTCCTTGCACAGCTGTAAACGTCGCCTCCGCTGTTTCAGACACTGAGCGCACAGCAGTTGTGCAGGTCAGAACCCCATTTACTTCTTGTCACATCGTAACCCAGAGCTATGTCTGTCTCCTCTTTTCTCTACGGTTAGGGTTTATTTACTGTGACATTTCGTACTCTAGTCTGGAGGAACAGAGGTAAAGTTATCCCTGTGCAAGTCATAAAGGCATATGGGAAAGTGGAGGCGTAGATCCACTCATTCAGAACCTTGGCACTATGTGGTTTGTTCAGCTTCACGCACCGATCGCCTTAATTCCAGAGTAAGGGTCTCTGGTATCCACTGGACTGGGGACTGTTTGGGCCCCAGACCCTGTGCGGACGCTGTGGAGAACACACAAATTTCTTTCCACTGCCGTGAACAGAAATATTTCCATCCAGTATCGTAGTCGCTTTACCGACTGAGCTATGCCCGCCACCGTTGGTGGAAGGGAGTAGGATTCAGCTGAAAAGGAACAGCAGCAGAAGAAGGAAAGAGAAAACTGGCAAGGGAAATATAATGGGCAAGAAGGAAGGGGCGTGTAGGAAAACGAAATTTGATTTATGTTGTATGTAGGTCTGATTTGTGCAGTTTTGTTTGTCAAAAAATCCAAACTGTCCGTCCTTTTGGGATGCGGCGCCGCGCCCCTGGGTGTTTGGTGCCCGGTCATCCAGCAACACTGCTTCGCTTCCAAGGTGACGGAGTTCTCGAAAAGCAGCTTCTTTTTTTCTGCTCATAAAGTAGTGGTTTTATTGAAATTGTGTGCCGTTTAGAGTTTTGTTTTAAAGAGGAATGAGTTCTTCACTTGTTTTGTTGGCTTCAACCCTTTCTTCTTGCTACCCTCAAGATCAGGAGTAGGCAATACCTTTCACTGGGCGGGAGGGAGGCGGAAGGGGGCAAATAAGTCTGTTGCTGATAGACCGTGGGTCAGAGAGCTTCGCAAGAAATGTGTATGGTTCAAGAGCTTTTAAATGTGTCACTTACCCACAGTGACTTAACACAGCGCTGTTGGCTGGGAGCGAAAACAACGGGCTATATTTGGGCCTACAGTGGATCCAAAATTTGATTTCCAGTCAAGGCCTGCATTTTATGAATTTTGTTTATTCGTGTCAAATACAGTTGTTTTCCCCTACTTTATGTTAGTGCTGGATTATTACAACGTGTCTATTGCTGTGCACCGGATTGAAACATTCGAGATCCGCTTCTGGTCCGCGATCCATAATTTAGACAACCTTCTCTAGATGGAGGCACAGTTTGTACCATGTAACATTTGCTAATGGACATGGGAACTCACCTCCGTATGGTAACGAATGAAATTGGGGGGGGGGGGGGGTGGGCCTTCACCCCCCCCTCTGTGGGGGAAGAGAAAAAATGGGGGGGGGGGGGGCTGTGCCTTCACTCCGCCCTACGTCCTGATGGCGTGATGCCTTATTCGATACTGGGGAAAATTTACTTGTCTTTTTCTTACAAGGGATTGTCGATGGACAACCGAAAGTTCCAGCTCTTTAAACATCTGCCCTTTTTTTTTTGGTTAAGTAACAGGATGGATGAATGGGTGGATGGGTGCATTTGTGGGTGGATGGGTGTGTGGGTGGGTGAATGGATGGATGGATGGGTGAATGGATGGATGGGTGGATGGGTGGGTGGATGGGTGGATGGATGGTTGGATGGGTGGGTGGGTGGATAGGTGGATAGATGGATGGGTGGATGGATGAATGGGTGGGTGGATGGATGGATGGGTGGATGGATGGTTGGATGGGTGGGTGGGTGAATGGATGGTTGGATGGATGAGTGGGTGGATGGATGGATGGATGGGTGGATGGATGGATGGGTGGATGGATGGATGGATGGGTGGATGGATGGATGGGTGGATGGATGGGTGGGTGGGTGGGTGGATGGATGGATGGGTGGATGGGTGGATGGGTGGGTGGATGGATGGATAGATGGATGGATGGATGAAGGGGTGGATGGGTGGATAGATGGACGGATGG
>Ga0131853_10008097_pt1 | contig 19120 bp, 15 predicted proteins | sample TergutLab28metaG_FD_92764 | JGI IMG/M metagenome (GOLD analysis project Ga0131853, IMG submission 92764) | Labiotermes labralis P1 segment gut microbial communities from Petit-Saut dam, French Guiana - Lab288 P1 (version 2) (version 2) | ecosystem: Host-associated > Arthropoda: Insects >...
AAAAAATTCACGCATGCGCACTAAGGTTCAAGGTCGGCTCATGCAAGCGCGCTAGATTATAATCCATCAGGTGTTCGCATAAAAAAATACGGTCGGATACTTTTCTAACAGACCTCGTATGATGCCTACTTTTGATTAAAATAACTAGCAACAGAATAATGCCTCTGTGGATCTATTGAGTTCTATATTTACTGTCACGTACATTCTTTTTTTTTCCTTTTTAAAGATTTTGGGAACCATTATTAAGTTTGACCAAAGCAGATCAAATAAAATTTGTTAAATTTCAGCGCACACCAAACTCCCTGCAACTCAAATGAGTAATTTTAAAGATTAAGTATACATGTAGGCATGACATCCCTTTGTGCACTTATTCTTTGCATTTTGGGCACAGAATACATAACAAAACATATCATTACGGAAATAAGTATGACGTTACAGAGAACAGGAATTCACGAAATTTAATAACTGACCCACAGAGAAGAATATGAGATGCATGATCAGAAAGTTTCTGGACTGGTCACAAGATTACACTACTGCAATTAAGACAAAACTCATCCAAAAGTGTAGGTAAAGTAGAATCAGCAGTTATTTGCTGTTAATTTCAAAGTTCTGGCATGCATCATTATGAAATGTGAATATGTGTTATGCCCTCTGCAATTTCCACTCCTCCAGAAAATGGCAGACTTTAAAGAAGTGTGCATACATCAAGTTTTGCTTCAGATTAGGCAAACCACTGCAGAAATCTTGGTGATGTTAAAACACTTGTTGAAATTCATTTATCAAGTAACATGGGGATGCATTCAAGTGGACAGTGTGGAGTAGCCCATATATGCTGTTATCATAGAGAAAAACTATTGCCCTCAAACTGTCTGATCATCCCTCTAAAATTTTCAGGACTAAACCAAGACTAAAGACTCACAGGTTGTAAGAATTACCATGTTTCAGTAGTAGTTCAAGGTATATAATAGCATCATCTTGTAATTTATCCATTTGAGTGGACAGAAGAAAGCTGATTGGTGAAAATTCAGAGTAATGCAACGCAACACGAGGATCATTTTCTGGGCCAGTCTCATAGTGTACTGGAAGATGTAGAATATAGTCTCCTAAGTCACTTGACATCAGAAGCTTCAATACATCCAGGCTGTGAATCACAATACAAACATGACAACAAAGAATCAGTGATCAATGGATTATTTAACAGTGAACAGGTTAAACAGCACATATTTAATATGTCCTGTTTGTTGTTACGAAAACCTCACTGGCCTTGACTGTCAGTTACTAGCAAAACAAATCTTACTGTTGCAAAGATAATGCCACTGAACATACCACACAGTACAAACAGAATTTATTTCTCCTTGTATTTCAAAACACCAAATCAAACAAAAGTTGCAGATAAGACTGTCAGATTTCAAGGAGTCTGTGTTGTATGTTATGTACCAATCTTCAGCACGATGAGCCATTAAAAAAAAAAAAAATCAGTCAAGTTCAACTTGAAGTTTATGTATAAAATACATAGAAAATTACATTTGCCTGACAACTCTGAATGTAGAACAACATACAATTTAACGTTCAAATGAATAGGATGGTATTTAAATTTTAGTGCATGGTTTATAAAAAAAATTAATTCAACAGAAACAGATAAAATTACGAGACTGTGGAAAATACATCACTTTCCTAATATACGAATATTTTGAAGACTTCACGCACAAAACATATGACAGACGCGGGAGACAGAAGTTTTTAAATGTGTAACTTACTGTTCATTATCAATTGCAAGACAACACAAACTGCGACCGACATCTGCATCAGGATGTGTGCAATGATGAATCAAAGCATCTCTGCTTGTCACTTTTATAAGTAACTTCACCAAACTGCAATATTAACACAGAGCAATAAAACACTGCATTTAGTTGTTTATTTGCCCAAATAAAATAGATACATAGTAATTCTGTGAGTAGTAAAGAATAAACACAACACAGTAGCAAGGCAAAATAATCTTGAAACTAACAACACATGTAATGATCGAAATCAGTCGTTTGCATAATCCTCAATAACTGAATGCTGTAATAAAAGTTTCCATAAAGATTAAAATATACAAAACTATAATTTTTCCTGTTGTCCTGTATGGGTGTGAAACTTGGTCACATGAAGGGAAGAACTGACTGAAGGAGTCTGAGAGCAGTGCTTATAATGGAATATTGGGAGCTATGATACTGGACGTCACACGAGGGTTGACAAAGCTGCACAGTGAGCTTCGTAACTTATGCTCAGGTCCAAATATCATAAGTATGACCAAACCAAGGAAGAGGAGATGGGTGGGGCATTTAATATGCATGAGAGGTACGACAAATGCATTCAAGATTTTGGTTCAAAACTTAAAGATACAAAGTTCACTTCAAACACCAAGGCACAGACAGGAGGAAAAATATTAAATACATGTATTCTTCCTGAAAACTGTAGATTGTGAAATAGAGTCATACTTCATATAAGCAGGATCATTCTACATTGGGTAAATATGGCAGATAGCGTTTTGTTTTCCATACCTGAAATATCTCTTCCCTGAGTACTCTACCTTAAATTTCCTGAATGTATGGCAAGATGGAGGGCCATAGTATGATTATGAGCTGCTAAGTCAGGATCTGCACCTCTATTCAGTAACTCTTCTACCACTTTCAAGTTTCCATTCTGGGCAGCAATCATAAGTGCAGTAGCTCCATCTGCTGCCCTGCATGTCGCATGATTAAGATATAATTTCCACTTAACAAAGATAATGAACAAATGAAAAAGGTACAGCCCACATACATTGGCACAATAAGGAAAAACATGAAATGAAAACAGGATACTTCATAATGTATATTTAGAGACCTTCAACCTTTTGGTGCAGAAGGATGATTATGGTAGTAACACAGTGCAATGCTGAAAAAGCCAAACATTTATTGTCATCGGCCAGCAACATGCAAAGTAATGGATTGGCCAATTAAATTCTGGTCTTTTGCTGAATACAATGGGCACTTAATTCAGGTGCAAAAGGGTTAAACTGGCTTTTCATGTCCCCAAACACTAATTCCACCTTATTTTCAAATATACTGAACATACACCACTTTCTTTGAGAATGGTGGCCTTATGCCTTATAACTTGTCTTAGCTTACTTTCTGGTCTGTGGTAAGGCTAGCATATGGTATTTACGGTATATTTAGACATGCGGTCAATAGCTAATGTTGAATGGTAAGAGAAGTAATGAACTGCAAAGGATCCAGAACAACAGAGTTGTGGCCTAATTTCAACCAACTTCACACTCTTCTCAGTTCTGCTACAGTTTTACCCCCTGTATATGGCAACATCACATACAATTTCTGTGCCTTCTTTAAGCGACTCACAATTATCAATGGATACCTCCTTTACACTGTATTAAAGAAATTACTGTTAAACACAGTTCTGAGCTGGACTTCAATACACAATGTTTGATGCAGTCTAAACACAACTAAATTCTATAATGTTTAGACTGCTATAAAACTCTGTGTATTCAGTTACTGAATAACACATCACATCAGGATGTCACGTGTAAACTGAGATGCATTTCTTTCATATCTCACAATACAGTGCTACTATTTTATAAGACTCCAACTATTCAGTCACTTACTGTAGGAATTACACTATATTCCAAGGTTGATTGCCAGCTCTTTCCCAAATTGCTGATCACAGAGTTTGTAAGGTACAGTGCCTATTATAATTCCATGGCACCAGGGCATATTTTATGATATATGTCCTAATTACAGTTCCTATTAACTGTCATCATAACTTCAGACAAAAGGTTCCTGATGTCTCAACTGCACACAGAAAAATCATTTACAAATACATGAAATAAGTAACATGTTCCATTTTGGACTGCAATAAAACATACAGAAGAAACGTAACCAAGGAAAAATGTGATGAAAACAGTGTTAAATTGGAGACATCTCAAAAAGTATTTGGTTTCACCTGCATATCAAACAGGTGTGTCTGTATCACCAGTACACAGTTCAAAAACACTGCTGCATTTGCATCTGAATAAGATAACTGTAGTTTGCAAACTTAACAATGAAATGTTAAGGAAGACTGCATTTTGCGACTGGTACCCTCAAGGGGTGCAAGCTCAAGAAACACACCCCACACTTGCTCTGTTTATTGATGAAGCTCAATTCCATCTCAGTGTACATGCAATTTCTCACAGTAACAGCTACTTGTCTGCAGGAAATCAAATGACGTGATGTTAATGGGATACATGGTGTGCTATGAGCGTAAAAACGATTACAGCATCCACAAAATATTGAGAGAAATACCTGCCCCAGTGCCACACAGTCTGCCACAAATTTTAATGACCTGCGAATGAACCTGAGCCGTTGTTACCTTAGCCCAGTTGACTGAACCATGTCACAAACCAATTTAAAATATTATTTTATCACTCAAGAATTGCAAGGACTGTCTAACAGTGAAGTGAAAAATATCCCACATGACTGCAGTAGAAATTTTTTTGCCTAATACATTAACTACTGAACTGTAAACATGTTTCTGTTTTCTGTATGGGTGTACAGCTTGTCTTTACCTAATGCAGTTGGTAAGGTAGGGTTGAGTTTGGATGAAACTGTAAAATGCCTGGCAGTATCGTTCTGAAACTCATGTCTACCTGGAATCCTATGAGATATTTGACAAATAAAGCATGGATAGGAGGACAGTATTAATATGTTGAAGAAGCCAATGCAACTCATGGGAAAGTGCAAGTTGACTTCTGACAGTGGTGACAAAATTTCAGACCACAAACCTTGTGTCCACAGTGTGGCATGCAGCTACAACTGTCTCCACTACATCCCAATTCTCCAGTCCAGAGGCAATGAACAACGGTGTTCGGCCAAATTCATCCTGAATACTGACATCAGCTCCTTTACTGATAAGATATCTCACAAGTGTGGTATTTGCCTTAAAACAGACAGTTATATGTAATACTGTTTTATATATATTAAAATGAAAATGTTTTCAATACAAAGATCTGCCTGCCATTTCACCTCCTTCTTAAAGCAATACTTTATAAAAATCAGCATTTTATGCAAAACTCTGCAATTAATCAGAATATCTGAACAATTATGAGCCTGGAACGTAGACATATATTCAAGAAACATTCATTACTACAGCATAAGCTGCATATCTGTCATATCCAAGATTACACAGTTGTCAGATCACAATTTTCTGGATATTTGAATGTTATACTGAATGTGTATCTTAGGGCAATTAGCAACATCATGGACAGATTTGACCATTTAATTTGTCACTTTATATCCTGTCCTGTTTTCCCCACCACACTATCCAATTTTCATCACTACTTATGTAACAAGATGTATATCATACCGTATTTATCCGAATGCAAGACAACCCCAATGTAAGACAATATCCCAAATAAAAGTCTGCAATGAAAAAATATTTCACTATTAATTTCATATACTTAATACACAAAGCATGTCAGATTCTATCTACCCTTACCAATCAATGTCACTGTCTCCAACTTCAAATTCAGTGCCTTAATTTTCCCACATTCACTCCTAATATTCCCATCCTCTTCACCGTCATCCCGCAACAAATCGTCATTGGTCCCATACACTGCACTGGATATAAAGCACTTCTTAAAACCCTTCACAATCACTTCTGGTGAGATGTGCTGTGATGCCATTATGAGCTACTGACAAAGAAGAGCCACATTGGGCTTCTTAATTCTTCCAGCTGGGGTGCAATCATGGTCCCCAGTCAAGAGCCATTCCTTACACAGCTGCTTTTGGTGGTCAGTGAATGGTTTGTTCATCACTATATCTAGCACCTACAGTTGTGTGATATTCCCACTACAACCAAAACATCTGTGTGCATGGTACTACCAATAATTGTGGCTTTTATTTCTGGTGCTAAATCCCTTAAATGAATCAAAAGCCAGCATCCCGCGGATGCTACGTTCTATGCCACTAACAACCAATCCTTTGTAAGTTCATTGGTGATCCAATCTTTAGGCTGGCATCTGACAGCAATTCCTCCAGGCAGTTGATTCTTAGACACGGTTTTGCAATTTAGGGTCAGGTATGGTGGCAACTTGCTACCACCTACTGATACTGTCAACACGACAGTTATATGCATCTTTTCTCAACCTAGTATTTTAATCACTACAGTTTTGCCACCGACAGAATAACTGGATGACATATCAAAATACAATGGCATTTCCTATTCAGCACAGTAGGTCCCTCATCATTTTTCAAAGTCCAATTACATGTTGCTGAGAAGGAGCAAGCTTCTCCTCGAAGTCTTATAACAATTTCTGGTGAAGACAAATTCATCTATGCAGAAAGGACCCACTCCTCTCTATCATAGACACATCAACCCATAAAAAGTAAAGGTAAAGTAATCTCTCTACGGGACAGGACAGGCCTTGCGGGTTCCAGGAGGTTGAGGCTCCAAGATTTCAAGACAATCGGCACATGAATGTGGTGAAGCTGTCAGTTCTACACACTGGCTGCCTTTACCCCCAAGGCTCAGTTGACCCCAGGGCCACAGTGTGTATGGAAGGAATTTGTCAATGAAAAATTCCAATGACACCATCAAGGAATGAACCCACTACCTTCCAGCTTGTGGAATAGTGCCTCAAGCAGCTGCAACATTGTGTTCCCCCACATCAACCCATGCTAACCTTGAAATGATGTTGCATTACTTGGCAAGTTCCTGTGTTTTATATTTTACTGTTTCCTATGGAATCAATACTCCAGTTTTTTTCTTCACACATACAAATTGAACAAGTTTCTGTTCTAAATCTTGGAAACATCCAAGCTTGGGGCCAGTGAAAGATTTCTGAGTTCAGTGTACATTTATCAACTTCTGCTTTTGTTGCCTCCAATTTGTATGTTTGCTTCTACAACGCTTGCAATTGTTTGTTTTGTCAATGTAGTTAATCACCTTTAGTTTAAATCCAGCATTGTAACTTCCCAATTCCATTCGTAATGCAGGTGGTACATGCATATGGTGTGTCATTTGAATGGAATAACAAATGACTTAGAACACTCAAGAATAAGAGGGTAATACCAATACAGCATGCTCTATTCTCTCTTTCATCCACATACAACAATTTGGCAAGGCAAGCCTCGGTACGCTCAGCACAGTCCAGTTCATCCCCTCCTATGCAAATTTAAGACAACCTTACACACTTAAGCACCAAATCTAGGGAAAACAACCTCGTCTTGCATGTGGGTAAATATGACATGATCTCAAATACCAAAAAGACATCAAGACACACATCATCTAATGTATAAATGAAAAACATTCTGGCAGTCAGTTGTGCTTCCTTCCTCAGGTGACACCTATCACAGAATACACCTACACTGGTGGACCTCCTTAGAGACAGCCTTCTCAGTCACAGTCAGTGACTGAGAGCAGATGATGGACAGAGTTCATGTTGGACTAACACCATCTTCCCTGCAAGCTGGTAGGATATTAAAGAGTCTGACTTCCAGGTATTTTCACAAATTCTTATGGAAGAAATGCTCCATTCTTTTCTCTTGCTCTACAGTATGATCTTCAGGACGTAAGTCCGATGATTAATTTACTATAGCAGCAAAGGCAAACTTACTGAAGAAACTGCACAGTGCAATGGGGTAAAATTATTGAAATTCACTGCATTCAACTTGGCCCCATGTGCAATCAGTACTTCTGTCATCTGGACTTTTCCATTCCCACAGACTGGAAAATAACAAAACTTTGTCATTAGTACACATGTAATTTTACAATGCAAAACCAACATGTAGGGTCCTCTACCCTGTAACTCTGTGCTACAAGCACCACCTTCATACTGAGCATTCTATTACATGAAGAATCAACCCTCTAATATATTTACCACTGACAAAGTATAGTCACATTTTAAAAGGAGTACAACAAAGCCGTATTCACCATATTAAAATTTGAGTATGTCAATCTAAAATAGAGTTTTCCAGCTTTTTCAGATTGTGATTCAGGTACCAAGAATATAAGATTATTGCGTGACACTAGAAACCCTGCTGTACCTTCATGAAGTGGTGTATGATTTTCATTGTTCCCCAGGTCAACATCTGCACCATGCTCAAGTAATACGCGCAATACGTCTGTGCTGTCTTGATGCATGCACGCCAACAGCATTGGTGTCTCTCCTTCCATAGTCCTGTGATTCACATACCGATGCCCTGCAACAATACTGTAACTTTTTTTTTTTATGCTTACTGTAACTATTAATTCTGGAAACTACCTACACTAAGGTCAGGTTTCCAGAATAGAACCACTGCCCACAGACTCAATATGTGACACAAATTATTTTATAGGTACATTTAAAAACAAAACATCAGCCTAAATATTGGCATCAGTAAAAAGTAACTTAACACATGATTAAAAGAGTGAGAACAGCACAGTCAGTACGATGAATAGGCTATGGGTTGGACAATCTTAGATTCAAAGCCTGCAAGGAGCAAGAGATTTCTCTCATCTCCAAAACATCCATACCAGCTCTGGAACTCACCCAGCCTCCTATTCAATGGGTACCACACATTCTTTCTGCAGCATTAAAGCACTGAGGGGGTGTTGTTGGCCACTCCCCCTACATGCCTACATGGGGTGTACAAAGTCAACTTTAAATTCACCTTTATATGAGGTAACAGATACAATTTCAATACAATTCTTAATACACTGAGACTAAGGATTAAACTGTACCTACCACCAGTCCACATTAATAAGCTACTAGTCTTGTTAAGCAGAAAACCTTGCAAATGTTATATCAACTAGAATTCTGCAATTATGTCACACACATCACAGTATTACTACCTAGACTAAGTACTGAAGGTCCGTGAAACAAAGTTCTGAAATATTATTAACTACATGGCATAGCTGTACCAATAGTTACTTACTTACTTACTCCATGAAGCACAGTCCTTCTTGAGAAATTAACCAGTTTTCAGCTAGTCAAGAAATTCCCCGAATTTTATGGAACCCGAAGGTTCATTACTGCATTCACAAGTGCCTGCCACCTGTCCCTATCTTGAGCCAGCTCACTCCAGCCCATACCTCCACATTCCTGTTCCTCAAGATCCACCTTAATATTATCCTCCCATCTATGCCTGGGTCTCCCAAGTGGTCTCTTTCCCTCAGGTTTACCCACTGAAACCCTCTATACACCTCTCCTCTCCCCCATGTGTGCTACATGCCCCTCCCATCTCATTCTTCTTGATTTGATCACCTGAACAATATTGGTTGAGGAGTACAGATCATTAAGCCCCTCATTATGTAGTCTTCTCCACTCCCCTGTTACCTCATCCCTCTTAGGCCCAAATATTCTCAACACCCTATTCTCAAATACCCTTAGCCTATGTTCCTCCCTCAATGTGAGTGATCAAGTTTCACACCCATACAAAACAACAGGCAAAATTATAGTGCTGTATATCTTAAACTTTAAATTTTTGGATAGCAAACTGGAAGACAAAATATTCTGCACTGAAAGATAGCAAGCATTACCTAACTTCAATCTGCTCTTAATTTCTTCCTGAATAGAATTTTGATTTGTTAAGGTTGTTCCTAAATATTTGAACTCTTCCAGCCACTGAAAGGAACTATTATCAGTCTTTATACTGTGACTTCGTCCTGCATTCTGATCTCGAGACATGGCCATGTACTTAGTTTTATCAGCATTTACTTCTAGTCCGGTCTCCTTACTAGCAACTACTAAAGCTTCTGCATTTTTCTTTATAGAATGTATACTTCCTCCCAACATATTAACATCATCAGCATAAACCAGAAGCTGATGTGTACCACTTAATTTCAATCCATACTGGTTTACCTGAACCCTCTTAATGGTGTACTCTAAAGCAATGTTGAAAAGCGATGGCAAAAGAGCATCTTGTTTCAAACCATTCCTAATAGGAAACATGTCACACAAATTCTTGCCTACCCAGACTCTGCTACACGTTTCATTCATACACATTTTTATTAGCCTTACAAGTTTCATGAGGATCCCAAACTCAATGAGAATAATATACAAGACTTCCCTCCTAACTGAATCAGAAGTTTTCTTGAAGTCTACAAAGAGGTCACACACTGCTTCATTGTATTCCCATTTTTTTTCTCAGGTATTTGATGAATGTAGAATATATGATCAGTAGCTGACCTGTTGCATACAAATCCAAACTAATGGTCCCCATTAATTTCCTCTGCATATTGAGTTAACCTTGAAAGAAAAATGTTGGATAAAATTTTGTACATAAATGGCAAAAGTGATATGCCCCTATAATTATTACAATCTGTTTTATCACCCTTCTTATACATAGGTACAATGATCAATTCCTGCCACTCCTCAGACAATTTCTCCTTATTCCAAATAGAAATAATAAATTTATGGATCTCATAGCAAATTTTTGTACCCCCTGTCTTAATCAATTATGCTGGAATTTGATCAATACCTGGTGATTTGTGACTTTTTAGCTTTTCAATATCCAACTCAACCTCAAAGGCACTTGTATCAGGCACTAGTGGTTCTGCTGTGTGTATTTCTGGCCACCTAACATTATAAATTCCACGTACACTACACCACTAGTACCTTTCTTAAGTAGCAATCTGAGGCAACCAAGGTTACTTCCTGCTGCAGCTTCATGAAGAGGTGTCCAACCTCGGTTATCTCCAATATCTATACGTCGACCTCTTTTCAACAAACTTTTAACAGCTTCTTCATCCCCTACTCGAGCAGCAATTCCCAGACATGAAGCTGCCCTAGGGTTTGCTTCATTAAACTGCATGGTATCCTGCAACAGCCAGACATTACATTCTTATTTATCAACTTGCCTTTCACCTTTGTACTTTGTCACTTATGCTCCATTTGAGCTACCCCTAAACCACGAGACAAATTTCTCGTCCGCACATACTGGTGATACCAGTAGAGTAACTAAACCACATTCAATAATGCCTGCGCTTTCAACATGGCCAAAAAAAGCTCGTGAACTTTATAACTCCAAACAAAACAATAAAACTCACAATATACTGCCTACGTGCAAAGTATTTTGTGTCTTTTTTGCTAGCAAGAAACTTTAAAAACTGGTGAATTCTATCACACCTCAAAGCTTCTGTTTGAATTTTTCGACCAACATGCTACATGCATTTAACTTGTTCTGTTTATTTGCCCTCTAGTCGGTCTTCTGAAGTATCTCACATGTATGCCAAGCGGATTGCAAAAAATTACTTGGACACCACGATCCCAACATGTGCACGATACCGATCACAGACACAGATCGCTGAGATAATCTCAGATATGTGGTAGATTTATCACCACCACGGGTCTTTCTTACCGATATATTTGACGTCATCACGAATTCCATGCTAAATGTATCACGAACATTGATCAGGGGTATTTAAAAGGCATCGAATAACCGAATACGTACCTCACCTCGGGTACAATTCTATAGTGCAGTGCATTGTTTCTGGCCGATACAATTTTCATGCGGCAGGTTGGGACAGAGTTACTACAGTAGCGACAGCGTAATATTTGGTCTAGACCTTCTCTCCGCCTCTGTATGTACAGTTGACCTTGTCACACCAAAGTTCCAAACAAATAAACACCCACCCCTCGCCACTTCACCACAACCAGTAGGCCCGTCCGCCAGCTCAGCTAAATCCGCCGCTGGTCAAAAACCATGCACTGCACTATAAACGTCGCTGAATACATCACGCTGTCAGTAGAGCATGGATCAGAGAAGATTTGTGAGTGTGCGTAGTTGCAAGCAGAACCTGCCGTTCTGTCTTATCCGTGCGTGTGCTCCGAACGGCTCTAGCGTTTATAAGTGACCTCACCTGCCACTACTACATACAAGCTCATCAGCAGCGGCCGTGGTCGGTCGATAATGAAGTCAGCCACTGTACGGCAGTCAACAACGTCACATTGCGTAATGGTTTCCCACCAATCAGCATTTCTATAGCCCAAGTATTCGTCTTCCGCATTGAGGTAGTGTGATTTGATGTTTATAACATTTATGTTTCCGTCTAATAACATTATTTCTGCCTGAAAAACCGGATTTAATTTCCACCCCTTTTTGATTCGGTAACATCTCCTTGCAAACTTCGATTTTAGGCTGCCGCAAAACTGTTAATTTCCTCAAATATTTTTTTTAAACCCGCATACATGAAGAATATATATATATATATATATATATATATATATATATATATATATATTGAGTATCTTCTTGTAATGTTTAATATTACATTACTTAGGCAAAATATACATAATTATGTGCTAATTTCTCTGTAATCAAATCCCCGAATTCTTGATGCTGTTAGATATCGTTGGGACAGGCTTCACATTCTGAATAGGAAACGCTCTGTAGTGTTTAATACGGGCTACATATTTTTGGTTAAAAATTAGGTCCAATTCACGTGGCAATGACTGTTGGCCAACATAATTCAAGGTCACTATCAGTTAAGTCAAATGTGTTAACCACTATAAGTAATGATGTCTCCCACTGTAATTTAGGTATTTGTAGTGCCCGACGTTAGAACGCCTGTTTGCTTTCATATCGAGTAGAGCGCGGGACGTCGAAGATGTGTCAACGAATGCTTCCGGCTGTTCTCCATGTTAACAGGACAGTCAACCAAGAACTTAGAATTATTGTAGGGATTTACCAAAAGTCTGAAATTTGAATGCATTCTGTAACTGATGCCATTTTTACTAAGTAACAAGTTAAAGCTCTACATTCGAATCGAATACGTCAGAATTGCATTAGACATACTGAAGAGCTAAATATTTCCAATACAGAGGTATACACGCCGTTTATGGGTAATTAATTATTGACATTTCGGAGGTGCTTGCTGCCTTCAACTTTGTCGTCTATGTAGTCTAAGGCTCCTATTACAATGTTCTGTAATGAAAGACTAGAGTTATTTTAGATAACACGAGACATACACGTACAGTGCTTAGGCCTAAATACAGAACTATCTTCGCAAGACTTCGTCAGTTCTGGTCAGTTCAGTTTCATGCTGCATAATCGATCAGCGGCGTAAGAGCATGGGGCTGGAAATGACCATAGTTCCTTTACGAAATAGTCAAGTTAGAAAGGGAGGGAAGATTGGTTTCAAACAGTCCTTAACATACATAAACCCCGTTCCCTCCACACTCATCCAGTTGCTTTATTTACTCCTCTTCAACTCAGTAACCAAAAACTATTCTTAGGCAAAACAATATTGGGGGGGGGGGGATCCCCCTCCAAGTTACGCCCATGTTTACAAGTCATGCTGCAGTACGATGCTCTATTTTTCACACGAACATTGCTGTACCGTTCCCAGCCTTGACACTGTTGTTTCCACCCACAACTGAACTTGAACAGTCATCACTATTGCGCATCGTATAGTTTTACTACATGACAGCCGTCGTCATGGTACGTACGCTCAATTAAGCACTTTAAGTATATAGTACCAAGTGAAATATGACGTAATCAGAATCTTCTTTTTGCTTTCCACATGAAACTGACGCCAAAGTGGCGGCAAGACAGCTGCACATTTTGGAGACTATTACAGGTCTTGTCGGGGTTTCCTGTTGACAAGCTTCAAACATGACTGCAGCCTTCAACGTTGATGCGGGAGGAATCCTGCAGGATATCGGAGGATTTGGGATGTACCAAAAGGTCTTGTGTGTTGTGGTAGTGGGTACGATAAATGGACTATTTGCTATGTCATTTGCTACACAGTTGTTCTCCCTGGTGACATCCGATCATTGGTGTTGGAACTCTCACGTAGCAGCTCTTGAAGAACAATTACCATTGACTCGCGAGGACACCAAGAAATTCAGTATACCAGTGGTATCAACTGGTGAGTTACGACAAGGAGTTGTCACTATATACATTATTCATCACTGTAATTTTTAAGCATGTTTAAAAATCTGCAACATATCCTCTTCTTCACTCACTATCATGCAGATCATGTGGTGTTAAAAATTCTACAAATCTTACAAATTAAGCATGGGTTCACAACGTATTAAAAGACAAACTATACGTGTTTCTTGGGCTCGTTCTTATTCAGCACCTGCTGAAAAAGCTGGCCGATCTTAGTTCTGTATCGTAATGCTTCTCTTAAACTAAACTAACTTTTCACACCTATTTAGGCCTCATATACTAAAGTATTCATAATCGAACAGATCTTGAAGACGTACGATGACAGAAAGGTTCGAAAAACTTCTGTGCGTGATAAATAGATGTAATCTTCAGCAAATGTAGAACAATGTATAAGATGGGCTGCATAAACATAATTTCGTTGCCTTCCCTCCCAACGTTTTCCTGTAGTTTTTCAATTTCTGGCTGGTTGCAGCGACAAGAGTGAAAGTTACGCACTAGTTATATTTTCACATACTGCACAGAGCTTGGTTTGTGCACTGATACATGTTTCGGCCACATATTGTAGCCATCATCGGGGAGCTAAAATATTAAATAGACGCAAACAGGCTATCATATGCCAGTAAATGTTAAAAATGTTTACAGCTAAATATATATATATGTTCAACGGAACACATATAATATTAAAGGGCGAAACTTGTTTCCACTCAGCATTCGTATATAGTTTGTACCGTGTGTGTGTAAATAGACAATAATTTTAATTTAATACTAATATTATACCCACATCAATAGGTAAGATTATTATTTCAAGTAGATCTTTATGTTGTGAAGGATTACGCCGCGACTATTCAAACTTTTGATTATGCACCACAGTTATTCAAAATAACACATTCATTAATGACTCACACACACACACAAAGAACTAATTATTGTGCCTGCTGCTTCCAGCTCTCGTAGAAACTCCATTGTGTAGCAACTGTAGAAAAAAATAGCTGCTCGTATTCGCTATGAACACAAGCCGTTTCCTGACTGATAGCTGAATAATTCAAGTTCTTGAGCAGCTGCCATTCCATCAGCTAGAAAATGCGAAAAGCGAAATTCCGTCATCGTATTTGCAACAGCCCGCTACTTGACTTTGTCCCAAGCTGCATGTATGCTGCTCACTTCATTAAACATTATTACTCTGTAAGATCAATCACAATACGTTATTCTGCCATACAACCCATCCATACCACGTAGATGCATAGGTTTGATCCACTTCGGCGAATGGGCTGCCATGGTCCAGTTTATCTACATGAGATACAAGAGTGGAAAATTAAAAGTATTTTGAAAAATATTAGGGACCGAGATAGCGTAGTCAGTATAAGGGGCATAGTTGGAGGGAGGGACGAGTGGGGCAGCCTCCCGGGCAACGGAGTCTAAGAGGCAGCAAAATGGGCAGCCAAGTGTACACTTTAAGTTAAAAAAGAAATGAATTTCAGGGCTCAAAAGTATTTAAGCAATTTCGCAAAACTGCGAAGAGCGACTATTAGCTTCGTAATGTCTTTTTGTCCGTCTGTCCGCATGGAACAACTCGGCTCTCACTAGACGGATTTTCATGAAATTTTACTGAAAATATCTGCTCCTTTTATAAGCTCACCCCTTAATTATATATGTAATAAAGTAATTACTAAAGGTGTCTTTCCAGATAGATTGAAGTATTCTGTAATAAAGCCCTTATATAAAAAAGGTAACAAAAAGATGTGAGCAATTATAGGCCAATATATCTTTTAACCTCCTTTTTTTTACAAAAATCTTAGAAAGAGCAATACAGACAAGACTACTCGACCATTTGCACAAAAACATCATAAGTAAGGAATGATATGGATTCCGAAGAGGATTTACAACAGAAAATGCTATTTATAAACTAATAAATGAAGTATTAAATGCCTTAAACAATAAACAAATAGTGGGAGGCATCTTTTCTGACCTCACAAAGGCATTTGACTGTGTAGATCATGACATATTAATATAAAAAATTGAAAAGTATGGAATTATTGGTAACGGCAAGCAACACTTTCAATCATACATCAAAGATAGATACCAGTGAGTCCTAATAGATAATAAAACAAATCACTATACTGTTGTTTGAAATTGGGCAATGATTAAACATGGAGTACCACAAGGCTCTGTGCTGCGTCCTACACTGTTTCTTTTATACATGAATGATTTATCTGCAGTCATAAGCAAGAAGGCAATACCAGTTTTGATTGCCAATGATACAAGCATACTTTTCACTCATAGTAACTTTATGGAAATCCACGTGAATATTGAAACAGTTCTCGGAAATGTTAACACATGGTTAAAAAAAACTACCTTTCATTATACATTGAAAAAACTTACTACATACACTTCAAGACAAAGAACAGCCAACCCATTCATATAAGCATGTGCTTAATAGAATTTCTAACAACCTATACACTAAATTTCTTGGCCTAATAGTTGATCATACACTTTCCTGGAAACCACACATAGACCACTTAATAAATAAACAGAGTGCTGTTTGCTATGTAATTAGATCGGTTAAGTCCTATGTAAATAAAAATGCCATTATTGTGATTTACCATTCCCTTTTCCATGCTGTAATGACTTATGGAATAATATTTTTGGGAAATTCTTCCCATAGTTTTCAGGTATTTAGATTGCAGAAAAAGGCAATTAGGATTATTATGGGGTATGGTAACAGAGAATCTTGTAGAAACTTGTTCAAAGACTTAAAGGTTTTACTACTGATGTCACAATATATTCTTTCCTTACTTACATTGTGTCAAATAACAGAGAGCAGTATTTTGCAAATTATGAAATTCACAACATAAACACCAGGCACACCTCCAACCTACACCTACCTAGGGCACATTTGAACATTTACCAAAAATGAGTTTATTATTCAGGTATTAAGATTTTCAATAGTCTTCCACGGGACATCAAAACATACGTTGATAATCCAAGAACATTAAAAAAGGCAGTAAAAAAATTTTTGTACACAAACCCCTTCTACTCATTAAATGAATATTATGATAATAATAATATCAGAATTAACTTGTAAATACCTCTCATCACATAGTATTATAATAATTGTATTAATATCCAGTAATTTCCCATACCTTTCACTTACATGGTATTATTGTGTTATTGTGATTTATCATATCCAACTCTAAATATTAGATTATACACCATAGCTAATATAACTCTCCGCAGATACATTACAATCAGAATGTTGACTATTTAGATACACCCTGAGATTAATTTTATTGTATCATACGTCATGTATGATATTTGTAACCTTATTTCTGTATTGACAAGTCCCATATCAAATGGGTCACAACCCCTAAGGATCAAATGAATGCAAAATAAATCGAATTGAATTGAATATTAAAAAATCTGTCGAGTATAAGTACACAGAACTCCATACGATCAAAATAATACACCTTCATTCACAATTCAGTTAACTTCCCGAACAAACCCCACCATACTTACACACATGTTTGAATAATGTAAAGTGTAATTAAAGATTTCAAATGTGTATCAGGCCCACTACCATGGTCTGTGGAAAGCTCATTAAAATCCTACAGCCAGTGCCAGCGTTATGATGGAGATCTGGTAGGAGCCTATATTGGCTGGGTCGCAGCAAAGAAACCACAAAAGTATTTCCCTGTAACACCATACAGCAGGAAGCCATATGGGGTGCGTGAATGCGACCAAGGCTGGATCTATAACTTCACTTTCCGCACCCTGACAACCGAGGTAATTATTGTCATACGAAATAATAAACAGTGCCCCAGTCATACCTGCCAGTAAAAATAAAATATGTATGGCACAGATGATTTTCTAGCGATCACGATTTGACTGAACACATACAGAAGACTTTAAGAGGGTAATAATGTTTGCATAAGTCCACTACATTGCTAATTTTTGTTACTTCTATGGTTTCTCTGCAATTGTCATAGAATGAATAATTCATTTAACTTTTGGTCATTTATGAATCCATTTTTTGGACAAATAATCTCTTATAAAATATAATATTTTAACTGCATCAATTACTGAAATTTGTGTTCTGGAATATGATACCATGTACTCTGGTGGATGTGTATGGACGTTTCAGTGCAACCTGTTGGTAGAGATGGGTTTCTTTTAAACATTGGTATATGTCTATCAGACTATACGATGTCACAACTTGTAAGACAGCAACCTTCAAATAATGTAAATTTTTATCACTCAACATGGCAAAAATTTTAAGACTATTCATATCAGAGTAGGTATGTGCTAATGTAATTTAATGGGACTTTCTTCTGACAGTACAAAATGTTCTATATCAGCATCCTTACTCATAAAAGGAAAATGAATACATAAATAAGAAATATGTCACTAAAATTCCGGGAATCTCTTTAGTTGAAAAGGGGACAAACTTTTACTGAAGTTCCCTCAGTATTTCAAATATTTATTTCAGTCAAGAAATCTTCAAAGTTATCACCCTTCAGTGTCTGTACTACCTTCACACCCTTCTACATCTGAGTACAAAGGCTATTGCATGAACTAATAATTTAAATAAGAACTGAATATTATTTGAGAATTGAAAGTTGTTCCATTTATTTATACAGAACAACTGGGTATGTGATTCAAAGTGGAAACCATATGCACTTCACACAGCATCCTGGTTAGGAGCCTCAATTGGTGTATGTGTTTTTGGTCATATTGCTAACAGGTAATCATATTTTGCGTCAGTTGCATATAGAATACTATTTAGTAGTTTTTTGTAAGGGAGACTGCCAAGTGTAACATCTGGAAATTAAATTAATTAATTAATTATTAGTCTGTTATACATGCGTTTTAAACTATGAAAAAAAGTGGGATGACTTCATATTTGACGTATCACCCACTATGAGCAATGTTCCAATTATTTATTAGTCTCACAAACCAACACTTGAAATGGACTATCATATATACAGGTGTGAGTGCCTCTTTGTATCCTTTTGCACCTACCTAAATTTTTAAGTTTATAGTACCCTTAAATGCATTCATGACAGTGCAGTACACTGAGACTTACATTGAAGGGTTAATGATATTTACGATCATTACATATGTATGTAAAGTACATAAAGTATGTGTGCACATATATACAAATACATACATACACACACACACACACACACACACACACACACACACACACACACACACAGAAACTTAAATGGCAT
>Ga0131853_10008100_pt1 | contig 19118 bp, 19 predicted proteins | sample TergutLab28metaG_FD_92764 | JGI IMG/M metagenome (GOLD analysis project Ga0131853, IMG submission 92764) | Labiotermes labralis P1 segment gut microbial communities from Petit-Saut dam, French Guiana - Lab288 P1 (version 2) (version 2) | ecosystem: Host-associated > Arthropoda: Insects >...
CCTGGAGATCCATCCTAATATTATCCACCCATCTACGCCTAGGTCTCCCCAGTGGTCTCTTTCCCTCCGGTTTCCCCACCAAGACCCTATACACCCCCCTCTCCTAACCCATACGCGCCACATTCCCAACCCATCTCATTCTTCTAGATTTTATCATCCGCACAATATTGGGTGAGGAGTACAGATCACTTTGCTCCTCGTTATGCAATCTCTTCCATTCCCCCGTTACCTCTTCCCTCTTAGGTCCAAATAAGTTGTGGAAGATACACTAATGTTTATTGTTAATTCTTGCAGACCAAAATTTAAGATGATTTTGAAAAGAAATTATGATGGGAATTTGAGATATGAACACAAATTCAGTAGAACTGAAATCAATAGAAGCCAAATTTTTATGTTTTCCTGACCGTGCATCTCAGTATATTTATCGTAGTAATTAACCAAATTGATGCAAAAAATTTTTTGTTTTTTAATAGGTTTATTTCATGCCTCTACATGTTTCGAGCACTCATCATCAGGAGTTAAAATTGTATTATACAGCATCTGGTAACATCACATCTGTAGGTGGCGTTCCGTGCACGTGCATGATACAATTTTGACCTCCTGTTGATACCAGCACATGGTGCTCGAAACATGTAGAGGCATGAAATGAACTTATTGTAAAACAAAAAATTTTGTACATCAAGTTGGTTAATTACTGAGATAAACTGTAGCAGTCAGTACATACTTATTTCTCGTATCTACTAGAATTCGCAAAGAGAAATGGACTTAAAGAGCTACCAGCGTCATTACAATCGTCATCTGTTTACAGCTGCAGGGGACGTGGCAGGAAGATGAAAGCGTTATCCGAATATGAGAAAGGCTCAACAAATCAGTGATAAATTCATTCTGTTGTCTGTCTTAACGACAGGTCCGTAGCCCCTTCCGGAGCGAGTTCTCTACAGAGTGCGATCTAGTGTTTCTTCTTCCAATTTCCAGTAACCTCTTTTTACTTAAGGTCATCCAGTAGCGTCTTGCGTCTTTTTCCTTGTCTTCCCATCACTTCTATCCTTCAGTAACGTGTTTCAGAAGGCAGTTCCTATGCCAGATGTGACCAATCCAGTCAGCCACAACACCGTTTATAAATACAGGTTCCTATATTACTTCTTCACACAACCAGATACTAATATTAGAGGAGTAATTTGTTCACAAATGCTTGCGGTTCATATTCGTCCGTTTGAGCAGGGTATTAGATAGTTAGGGGTGAATTCCATTCTCTTGGGGTTGTGACGCTACGCAGCTGAGAAACTGGTCCCCGACGTTTCGAAAGAAGGCGTCGCCTTCCTCTCGAAGGTTTCCAGTGGCATATTTACAGCATCATTAATTGGGGAAGGTGACGGTGTGTGTCAGTGGCACTGTCTTCTCCATCCTGCCTGTTTTTGTCAAAAGCGTCCAGAAGGGCTCTGAGGCCCACCCAGTCTCCCCTATAATGGGTGCCGAGGGCTCTTTCCAAGGGAGGAAATGCGGCCCGGAGTGTGAAAGTTTCCCGCTAACGTCCACCTGATGCCCAATTTAGGAAAGAGTGGAACTGCACCTCCACTCCCCCCATATGCCCTAATGGGAAATCGTTACCTTTAACCTCTATCCCTTCGGTCAGATGCGGATAAAAAAAAGGCAAAATACGCCTCCACGTAGGCATAATAATTAATATACGGGCACAGTCAGATGTATAATATAACGACTGATTTCGTAATTTGTGAACTGCACCATATATTACAAGGGCGGCCGAATTAAGAAGGCCGAGATGCGCCTGGCATGTAGAACGTATAGGACAATGAAAAATGCGTTTTTACTTTTGATCAGAAGATCAGAAAAGGAAAAGTTCGCGTATTTAATGTGCATTGAAAGATAGTCTTACCATGACCTTAAAGAAACGATATGTGAAGACGTAACCTGGATTAAAATTGCCTGATAATAGGATGGAGGGTTGACGAATAGAGTAATGGCTAAAAAAATCCCATGTAACTATGGATATACTGACCTGTATGATGACCATTAGATTTTGTGGAATTAAGAAGCACTAAGGATTGATCTGATTATCCTACTGAAGACTGTGTTCTTCAGGAATATGACATCGTGTAACTTGGTAGCAGGATCGCAAACTTTCGGCAGGTACATATCTACCGTGCTACACACAGTCTTATCTAGGAAAACAGCACTATTCATATGCAGTACCGTGATAGTCTCTAATCTGTTTGTAATAGTCCCATTTTCTGCCGCTGTACAGATCAGGAAATACGAGCCAGCCACTCAACATTCGTGTTTTCGATACAGACAGCTACAAAACCGACTGTACTCTCGAGATTAGGCAGTCGTAGCAGACATGGCAGGTAGCCCTGGTCAGGTAAGGCAAGTGCTCGGGTGGTATAGACGGGACATATGACGAGCTATAGATAGTTTCGTAAAGGTGTGAAGGGACAGAGTTTTACGAGGCGGTGCTCAACGGGGGCCCTGCGCTACCACCCCGCGGACCCACATAACTCTCACATGCCCCACAGGGGGTGACGTGGCAGTCCTAGCCAGATTCAGACAAACACCTGAGTTTCCTCGTTCACCCTCCTCCTCTTCCATGTATGTAAGGCCCTGCTGAGTGTATCAGCATCACATCACTAAACTGTACTTACATCACTTGCGCTGGGGCGACTGGGTGTGTAAGAAACAAGTTACCGTTGTCCTACCCTTACAGCCAACACACCCATAACAGTACGTAATGAAAGTACAAATTAGACTACAATAAAATGTAGCTAACGTACATGAACATTTAGGTGAAGTTAGTGAATGGATTTTAGAGTTATGAATTTAACTTTCTTGTCAATTTCGGTATTAATATGCTACTAATATGGTTTATCGTTACCAATTACAGTATCGTCATCTCGTATTATAGAACTAGATTCAATCTTTTTCAGAAAAACATTACTTATGAGGATGTAGTAGACTCTCTATATTTCTACATGTTTCAGCTTATTCAATTGGCCATCATCAGGTACTATTACTACTACTGCTACTACCTGATCATGGCCAATCAAATAAGTAAAAATGTCATACATATATAGAGAATGTACTTCATCATTATCAGCTGCTTTGCTGTATATGACAAATTTATTATTATTATTATTATTATTATTGATACCGTACATGTTTGGACAACTCCTGGCCTTACACAATTCATACCCGATAATCGGAATTTGACAAGAAATTTGTAAATATGATCCAAATAGTCTCCTTAAATATTAGCGATACAGGTACAATGCATAAACACCTACCCATAATTTGACAGTCTCCTATTCAATTGGTGTTGGATGTTCTTTCGCCGTAGGTAAAGCAGTCGGGAAGTGAAGACGACCAGCCGTCTTCACCTGGTGCTGAGGTTAAATGAGTGGAGGTTTATTTGTAGTCCGCCTTTATGAGTTCATGAGGTGGAGGCAAATTTACCTTAACGCAGAATTCGATTACTGCTAGGGTTATGAATTTTATGTGGCCATTTTATCCAATCATTCCGTGGGGTCCATTCAGGTTCCTATTCAAAGCAGTACACTGCTGTTGGCTATATCTATGTCCTACGTTTATCATCTTGCCTTTTTGACAAATCTACTACCGATTTTCATATTAAAAACAAACGATTAAGAGCAAAACCAGCTGTGACGCTTCAGCCTGATTCGATATCGCAATATCCTACTGCTGTTTTCAAATGAGATGTCTCACCAAATTTGGGAACCTTTTTTAAAATATTAAACCGGATATTATTACTGACAAGACAGAATATCACACAGACCAACACGTAGAAACTACAGGCTGTGGTGCTGAGTTGGTCTGCTGGATACAACAGTGCAAAGGGCATTGGTTCGAACTACATGCTGCAGTATGTATGTATGTAAGTATGTATGCATGTATGCATGTATGTATGTATGTATGCATGTATGTATGTATGTATGTATGTATGTATGTATGCATGTATGTATGTATGTATGCATGTATGTATATGTATGTATGTATGTAAGTATGTAAGTATGTATGCATGTATGCATGTATGTATGTATGCATGTATGTATGTATGTATGCATGTATGTATGTATGTAAGTATGTAAGTATGTATGCATGTATGTATGTATGTATGTATGTAAGTATGTAAGTATGTATGCATGTATGCATGTATGTATGTATGTATGCATGCATGTATGTATGTATGCATGTATGTATGTATGTATGTAAGTATGTATGCATGTATGCATGTATGTATGTATGTATGCATGCATGTATGTATGTATGCATGTATGTATGCATGTATGTATGTATGCATGTATATATGTATGTATGCATGTATTATGTATGTATGTATGCATGTATGTATATATGTATGTGTGTATGTATATATGTATGTATGTATGTATGTATGTGTGTGTGTGTGTGTGTACGTATTTATTATGTGCGTATGTATGTATGTATGTATTTAATTATGTAATGTATGTATGTACGTGTGTATGTATGTGTATATGTCTGTATGTACGTATGTGTGTATGTATATATGTATGTTTGTGTATATGTATGTGTGTACGTATTTATTATGTGCGTATGTACGTACGTATAAATATATGTATACACTTATGTATAAATATATGTATACACTTATGTATGTATATATGTGTATGTAAGTATGTGTGTATATTTATGTGTGTATGTGCGTATATATATATATATATATATATATATATATATGTGTATGTGTGTATTTGTTATGTATTTATTATGTGCGTATATATGTGTATGTACGTATGTATATATGTATTCTGTGTGTACAAATGTGTGTTTGTATGTATGTGTGTATGAGTATATATATATAACCTCGCTGTCCTACGCTATCCTCTGTAGGATCAGGGCAGACAAACTTTAAATCCGTCTGAAAATTTCTAACATTAGCAAAATTCCCTGTTTCATTTCCTTACATTTGCTTATTGTGTTAATTAATTTCGCTCTCAATTGTGAAGATCATATAGTGTTTGTGGAAGGTACAGGAATGTGTTTTTAAAAAAACTGGTGGAATGGTAATAGGGGGAAACTGAAGTACCCAACAGAGAAATGACACAGTGCCATTTTTTCCGCCTGAAATCGGACAAGGATTGAACTGGGACTGAACCTGGGATTCCGCTGTGAAAGGCTATCAAATCACTGCCTGAACAATAGCACGACCCATCATTTTCTAAAGTTGTATTGTCGAATGAGTTTTATTATGACCATGAATGCAAATTATGCAAATAGTTGAAACAGAATATTTGTTGCATGTTTCAAGACAGTAGTTCGAAAATTCTCCAAATATCTCTGTTGCTATTTGATTCGACATAAGTCTACTAATTGTTAATATTCTGAGTATCATGTACTTTTTGAAGTGCACGATCCATACGCACCCTGCAGAAGTTTACTCTCATCTGAAGCTCATTAGAATAAAACATTAATACACAATCTGTCAGTAAAAAGAATTCTTTTTTTCCGGCAGGGAAGCTTTGTACTGTCCACAAACCAGGAGATGAACCCTGCTCCGAAAGCGATAAGTTCGCACGCGCAAGATGACGAATTGCTGCAACCCATCTTGACAGCATTTCCACAAAACCTAAGCTCACTACAGGCTACTCGAGATGCTTTATATTTTCGTTGTATGCAGTCGCATAGCAATTAGTCACCCCTATCAATAGCAGTTCAGTAGTCCCACCTGCAGCCAGCAGTCGCCGCACCGCACCAGACACTCCCACATCTTCCTCATACGTGTCAGTATAATAACAGTCAATGAAATGGAGGTGAACGTAGTGCAGAAGGATGGAGGATGACGTGTATTTTATAATATGTTCCAGACAATCTCACATGACATCATAATTAAACTTTTCGGTGTTGTATTGAGAGACTCAGATAATTTATAATAAGCGTCAGTCAGAGCAGTCTATCTCCGAGGCGAAAATCCATACATACATACATAATAAATATGTACACACATACATACACACATACATACATAAATAAATACATACATACATAATAAATATGCACACACATACATACATACATTCATACATAAATACATACATACATACATACATACGTACATACATAATAAATACGTACACACCTACATACATACATACGTACATACATACATACATACATACATTCATACATAGATACATACATACATACATACATACATACATAATAAATACGTACACACCTACATACATACATACATACATACATATATTCATACATAAATACATACATACATACATAATAAATACGTACACACCTACATACATACATACGTACATACATACATTCATACATAAATACATACATACATAAATTCATACATAAATACATACATACATACATACATACATACATACATACACACATAAATACATACACACATATGCACATAATAAATACATACACAAATACATAATACATAGATATACACATACACACATATATACTACGAGGAATAACTCTATGCAGATATTTATTACTGCTAAATTACTCTACATGTTTCGGGCGTCCATCGCGCCCATCATCAGGAGTAAATAAAACTGTAGCTGCAGTCTCTGGTACAGATCATACTATCTGGGAAGCAAGCTTCCTCAAACGTGACCAATTCCCAGATAGTATGATCTGCACCAGAGGCTGCAACTACAGTTTCATGTACTGCTTCTTCAAACGTGACTTTATTTGGTCACGTTTCAAGAAGCTCGCTTCCCGGACAGAATATGTACAAGAGGCTGCAACTAGAGTTTTATGTACACCTGATGATGGGCGCGATGGACGCCCGAAACATGTACAGTAATTTAGCAGTAAATAAATATCTGCATACTTTTGCATCTAGTTGGATTTCTTCAACCTCGAATTTCGATCACGGAACTACAAATATAAAATTTCCGGGGAATAAGTTTAGACCAGAACTATTTTGAAACTTCGGAATGCCATGTTGTACGATTAACGTAAATATTTATCGCGTTATTCCCTTTCACAGTACCATCAAATACGTGTTTAAAATAACCCGTGAAATGTAACACGTTGAAATTTTTTTGCCCTGTTATCAGACCATTCGAAAATTGACACTATCAGTTTCGCTATATGCATATTACAATCAGACTGTTCTCTGACGGAGTAATTTTTAAGCACAAACGATGGAAGGAGATCAGGCAAGAAGTTACACTGCACGAACAGTGTGCAAATTATTGCATAAACTTAAACAACATAAACTTTTGAAGCCCTTACCCACAAACTTTTTTGTTTCCAATCCTCTATGTATTCCTCTAATAATGCGCACGATGCTACAGGAACAAATATGAGCCATCCGAAGCATCCCACACGTTTCGTGTTTGAATTTATATTGGCTGAAAAAAAAAGACGAATATAAATTTCGGTTTTGCTAATATTTATGCCACACAACATTTGTCTTCTTAGCAGTTTTGTAGACAAGAGCAAAATAAACTCATTTTTAGTGCAGGGAAATTAATATGTTTTATATTTGCATTATTACATCTGAGTATTGGCAATGAAATTCCAGAAATGTGTGTGTGTGTGTGTGTGTGTGTATGTCTATATCAGCGTTTATAGTCTTGTGGTATGTGGATAATTCCCAAACGACTGAGTACTCTCGCATATAAAAGACGACTTTGAGATGCCATAATTCTTCCATACTACGAACAAAATTTAATAAACTCGAAGTTTCACAGCGGTGATTCTAATACCAAAATTCGTCAACAGTCAGTACAGTAATGGGTGTAATCAGGGAAGCGTGTCATGAAAAAGCACATGAATAGGAAATTTACTATCGAGTGTCTTGGTGGAGAGTTCTACAAAATTTCCTCCTATTCTGAAGGTCTCAGGTTCAAAGTTTTCCGGGTTACACAATGCTGGAATGTGAGGCGTAACGGAGAACTTCTCCAGTTTTACAAATCGTTTTCCTCTCATCCTCGCTGTCATGAAGTTGTATCTTATGATCTGTGAATTGTAAACAATATTATAAATTCAATATTAACATCTTAATCTCGAAGTCAGTACTTCACGTATTGTCATTTCCAAGAATTACAATTTTGTGCAAAGACCTTTGTTATATTGCTGATTTGGGTAAAGAGATTGTTTTTTTATTTTTTTTGAACAGAAGACCGTCACAATAAAGCTACATGAACATAAGTTACAACAAAAGCAAACGCAGTTAGAAACTATTTTAATCGAAGTTCTTGTCTTTGTTTCCTTAAAACTGGAACTCTCGGTTCGTCGTACAAGTTTGTTGTTAGGCCTATCGATTCTGAAATTATTTATCCCAAACGTTTTTGTTATTTATGTCTGCGAGTAATTTACTTTTTAACTGTGGCGCTTTGATGGTTATGTATTGAGCTAAATGTTGGCTTTTCACTGCTGTTTACTAATTATTTTGATGTCGTTCCCTACCTAATTAACGTCATTTTCCCATCAGTAGTGTTTAAGATTTCCGGTTGTTTTACAGCAAACTACGCGATCCTAAATAATGCTTTCCTTCGAAGTACATATACGCTTACTTTGTAAAATAAATGATCTCCAACCCTTCTTACAAATCTTTGCCATTGGCACAATTTGTGGGAGGATGTCAGTACATTGTAAGCGAGAGGACATAGGTAGCCGGTAGAAAAATAGTCGGGAAGACATGCCTGTTATTTAATGACCCGTGTCTCCTATGGAAGCAGAGGTCTAGCGGGTGGGCGGGGGAGGGGCGCACCTCGATTAGGGTGACATGTACTCCAGCCGCTGGCCGGCATGGGGAGCGGCTGGTCGTTATTAATTGCTGCCGCAAGTCCACGCGTTATTTATTTTATGTGAAGGGGGAAATTTTTCCTTGGTGTTTCTCACTCGCCCGTTCAGTCATAACTGTTTGTGTACGTCCTGCTAGTCCTGGATGGCGACCTTTTCTCTACAGTCTAGCAGGTGAGGGATTTTGTGATTACATGCGAGCAAGGACGTCAGAGATAATACAAGAAATGACCAGCTGATGTAGCCACATTTGTGTGTATATTTAAACCCATGTTTATTATATCATGTTCGCGATGTTATTAATCCAATTTATACCTGAAGACCTAATTTGATTATGTGCTTTCGAGATACGTAATAACTTCAGCTGTTGTTTCACTTAAGAGCGAAGCTTGACCTCAAATTTTCAGGGAGGAAAAGATAATAAGATTGTATGAAAAGAGTATATGGAAGTAAAATGGGACGTGGGAAAATTAAAAAAGAAATAGGACTTTACATTTGCACTTTGCCAAATGTTGTTCTTGTTCTTCCCCTTCATCATCTTTAGACCTTCTAACTTGCTCCATTTCAGTACTAACTTCTGAAACCGATGTTTGTTGTTTCCGTTCAGTAGAAGGCCTTGGACGGAATACGGGCTCACAGCAAGGTCGCTAGCTACACAGGACAATATCTACAAAGAAAAACACAGGCGTAAGCCTAAATCATTGTTCCGTTTTGTATTGTAACCAACTACGCCAAAGTGTTAAAACGTTACGTCACCTATACTCCACGCGACCACCCTAATCGAAAGAAATATTTTTATGCCACTTGTACTCAAGTCGATGAGAACGTGATATGCTGAAGAACTCAGTCCACTTGGGCGACCTAGACGCTGAGGAAAGTGTCGAAATTAATCTCAGAGAAAGAGTGTGGGCGAGCGTTTTATCTGCCAGACACACTTCATGGCCCACGTCACAGACGACCGCAATGTCACAGTTACCGCACTTCGAACCTCAAGTTCTATAACAACGTGTCGCTTATGACACAAAAATTTGTCGTAACCCACCGATACACAGTTTTATAGGAGATATGTAGGCAGGTTATTTCTCAAGAAATTATACCTACTTACTCCATGGTGCAGAGTCCTTCTTGAGCAGCTGACTGGTTTGCAGCTAGTCAAGAAATTCCCCGCATTTCACGGAACCCGAAAGTTCAATACCGCTCTCACAAGCGTCCGCCAACTGTCTCTATCCTGGACCAGCCCAATCCAGTCCATATACCCACATCCCACGTACTGGAGATCCAGCCTAATATTATCCATCCATCTACGCCTAGGTCTCCCCAGTTGTCTCTTTCCTTCCGGTTTCCCCACCAAGACCCTATACACCCCCTCTCTTCACCCATACGCGCCACATGCCCAGCCTATCTCATTCTTCTCGATTTTATCACCCGCACAATATTGGGTGAGGAGTACAAATCATTTAGCTCCTCGTTATGCAGTCTCCATCACTCCCCCGTTACCTCGTCCCTCCTAGGTCCAAATATTCTCATCAATCAAGAAAATATAAGGAGAATTAATTCTTTTGTCGGTACAACATTTTGGCAGATGTTGTGTTTGCAACCCAACTCTCTGGTAGTGCGCGAATCTCAGTCTGAAGAATTGTTTGGGACACGATATATTGTCGTTTCATTAGGAATGTTTTTTTGTCTTTGAAAATACTGAATTAATGTTGATTAAAATACAGTGTTTAGAGTTTAAACTGAAAAGTGCGGCGAAGTGAATGTGCAATGGCACTGTCTGCACCTAGCACAAAACACACTTTAAACGAGGCTCAGTTTGGAATTTGAAATTTCATTAAAACTGGCCGTAACTAAAATCTCATGTATGACATCATTAACTAAAACCTCGAACTATTATTTCCAGTGTCTCTTGACATGTTTAATATTAACAAACTCTAATAAGTCTGAGGAGCAGAGCCGTTTTGAGAAGCTAACATTTTCTGAGTTGGTTAAGAAATTCCCTGAATTTTATGAAGCTTGAAGAATCATTGCCATGTCCACAAAAAGCCAGTCACTTGTATTTATTCTGTACCAGATGAATGCAGTATAGGCCATGCCGTGAGATTTAATATAATCCGTCTAGGCCTAGGTCTTCCAAGTGGTTCCTTTCCTTAAAGTTTCCCCCACAAAACCCCATATGGTGCTCTTCCTCATGCCTGCCTCATGTCTGGACGTCTCACGCTTCACGATTTTATTGTCTAAATGATAGTTAGCGAGGAATGCACGTGACGAAGCCCCTAATTAGAGTTTCTTTAATTTTATTTTTGTTTTTCTCTTGTTAGGTCCAAATATGTTCTTTATCTGATGTTTATTGGACCGTGCATCATTGTGATAACTGAAGAATAAAAATCCAACTTGATGTCACTTATTATTTTATTGTACTTCTTATAGGGTCAACATGTTTCGGGCACTACTATGCCCATCATCAGGAGCTCGCGACTATAATGTTGATTACCACATTGGTCGTTTCGTTCTTGCTTTGCTGTAGGTTGGAGGTTAGGTGCGGTTAGGCTGGAGTACTGTCCGGGCTGCAGGTTAAAGCCTACAGCCCGGACACTACTCCAGCCTATCCGCACCTAACTTCCAACGTACTGCAAACCAAGAACGAAACGACCAATGTGGTAATGAACATCATAGTCGCGAGCTCCTGATGATCGGCATAGTAGTGCCCGAAACATGTTGAGCCTATTAGAAGTACAATAAAATAATAAGTGACATCTAGTTGGCTTTTTATTCTTCATGTTCTTAATCACCGTCTTCTCGAACACTTTCATGCTATTTTCTTCCCCTAATCCGATAAATCAAGTTTAACGCCCACACAAACAATAGAAAGAATGGAATAATTTTTTTTTATATCTTCGTATAGTAAAGAAACAGAAGCAATAATATTCTCTATAAATGACCGTGCATTTAATTTTTTTAACAACAAATTTTGTGCCGCGATGCTTGAATACATGTGCAAGCAAATTAATAAGAAAGTGTTTACAAAATATTCCACCCTTTATTCCCGCAGACTACCGTAGCAGTTTCGAATTCCTGCGGATGCAAAAGACGTGTGTCACATCTTGTAGACTGCGTTTGAAATGTGATGGCACAAGCACAGAAACCATATTTCGTCTTTCGGCGAAACAGACGAATTCATTTAAATCGGCGGGGGTGTCAGTTCATTCGATTACTGACAGTCGAGGTTTGCGCATCAACGGTAGTAATGTTGGATACACCATGTTCCGAGGCAGTGTGAAGGGTACTGGCTACCCACTCCATTCGCCAGTTTCCCCTTCACTTCCCCTCCTTTGCGTCACCTTGTGCCATCACATTTCAACTGGACTCATCCGTTTCGTAACGGTGACAACCTTGCGATGAAATGAGTCCACAAGAAAGATACCTTAACGCGTGTCGAAAAGATTCACGGTTACAGAATTTTTTTCTGATCCGGGACGTGCAAACCGTGAAAACAGAATCAGGGGAAAGACAATGGATTTTTTAATTGTTGTGAGAACACTAAATAAGAATGAAAGTGGACAAATGAAGCACGTAATTATTAGACATACCTCGCTTTTATTCTGACTTTTCATTTACTTCGCTATTTAACGAAGCATAGTCCTGCAGGTTGAATAGGAGAAAGAAAGGGACTAAAACACAAAGAAAAAATTAAACAGTTGGGGATTCCTGCACGCTTGTACTGTCACATTCCTCAACCAGGGCAGGTTGAAGACCCTTCAGGACGCAAATCAAAATAAACTTGGGTGTCCTACCTTCAAGTAATCCTGCTTGTGAGGATTTATATTCAAGTTTTTTATGACAGGGAGTCTGAAATAGGACTAACGTTTTCCGAGCCACTTGAAATTTGGGGTCTCAAGCAGTCGCATGTATTGTGTTAGCCTCAAACTTGCCCTTCTAACGTAACTGCAGTACATACTCGAAACACACCACCACAAGCCCTCACATATGTTATCAAGTACTTAAATATGAAGAGACTTTAAATTAATTAGGCCTACTTTAGTTTCAATATCATTCACACTTATTAGTGAAAGTGTGTTTAACTACGGATTACAGACATACTAGACAAGATAGATTAATACAGACGGAACTGGCTTTCACACTTGCAAAGAATGCCACAAAACCGAATCCCTTTGAAATCATACCACTACAGACCACGAGGAAGGAGAACAATTGGAAGACCGAAGAAGCGTTGGCGCAAGCAGCTGTAACTCTGGAGACGGAAAGGATCAAAGGGTCCAGTCCTTGATGTTTATGATGATGATGAGATTTGTAAAAATTTAAAATATTTCGTGTGCACAATATAAAGGCTTATGTATGGTTGAGTGGAAGTACTGTACAGGTCCTTTCTTAATTAAATTCCGTATGAAGAGAGGTGAGTGGTCAATTTCTTGTCCTGAATTTTCTATGTGCATGATATAACACTGCAACAAATATATCAAATTAATATATAAAATATATCAAAGTTATGTAACTATTGACATTCTAAAGTCAAGGTAGAAGATGCAAAATAAGTATAAATTAGTAGAAAAAATTGATAATATTAAAGTGAAATTTTGGTAACTGGATGCACAAACCCCTCCCCAACTCCCCCCGACGTTAGACGTCACATCGTAACCAAACCCTCCCCACACCCGCCTCTAATGTAACTGCACCCTGCATAATGATTTATGTTATGAACTACACTTCGAAAGCGCAAAATTTAGAATTAGTGTAGGCTGAATTACCAGCAACCAAAAGAAAGGTATATACCTCACACTTTACGATAATTTTCCAAATTTCATTCTCCAATTATCAAATTTCCATTACAGAATCTAGGTCTTGCATGTCAAAACATCGCCATAATTAATTCTTCCCATCGTTACAAAAGTTGCATAGACACATTTTAATTACTTGTACTGTACATGTCGACTTATATAACAGCACTACTCGATCTTGAGGAACTGTCTGCTTCCTAATTACGAAGTGCTGTTTCGCTTGACACAGGGCATCATTTGTGTGAGTTGCTACAGTGAACGTCCTCCATAAGCTGTAGGGCGATGGGAGAGGGAATGGGGTGTTAGAATAATTCAAGTTCAGGGGTAGTCAAATGAAGGTGTGTGGAGGTGTAACTGCCTATATTCTTACAATATCTTCATCTCTGACGGTCCCAATGACCGCGCGGTCTAAGGCGTGGGTCTGCGGCCGCTCGCCTGCTGAGATTGTGGTTTCGAATCCCGCCGAGGGCATGCATGTTTGTCTGTTGTGAGTGTTGTGTGTTGTCAGGTAGAGGTCTCTGCGACGAGCTGATCACTCGTTCAGAGGTGTTCTACCGACTGTGGTCCGTCGTTGTGTGTGATCTGGAAACCTCGATATTGAGGAGACCCAGGCCCACTGGGGGCTGTCGCGGCAAAAACAAACAAAAACCTTAATCTCTAAGCTTTTGTCAGACGAGTGGTATTCACCCAATACAAAAGGGTAAGGTGCACAGCACAAACAGACCATAAAGTACGAGATGATCCCCGCGATGGTTTGACCTGTCTGGTGCAGTGCGGGGGAGCTGACTGAACGGGTATAGGTATGAACAGCACACTGTTCCACTGCTGTAGACTGACTGAAAATATCAAGCCTTTCTTGTAGCTTGTAGTGAATGCACTGTGAGAATGCTGTCAGGATTAGTAGTAGTAGTAGTAGTAGTAGTAGTAACAGTAGCAGTAATAGTAGTAGTAGTAGCAGTAGTAGTATTAGTAATTGCAGCAGCAGTAGCAGCAGTAGTAGCAGTTCGTCATTCATTGCGATATCTTGCTTATGCACATCTACTGCGTACAAAGTAAGGATCACCCTCTGCTCTGTGGACAGTACTCGGTAGGAACCTGAAGACTCCAGGGCCGGACTGAACGTGGTTGAACGGAAAAAATCATCTCTGCCACTATGGAGAAACCTAAGGGCCGAATCGATTCCCAGCAAATTTGTCTTTTGTCCAGTGTCCAGACAAGGTGAGGGAAACACTCAGCCTCTTATCCAATGAAGGACAATTTCGCCGGGAGATGAGCGGTCGAGCCTTGAAGTTATATATATTGTTCTTAATTTTGCTAACTTTAATGATGACAATATTGCATTAAACTGTAAAAATCAATAAAAATGATGAATTAGAAAGTATTTTTGAACGAAAAACACCAGGCTTAAACAACGTAATTGATCGACGCTTGAATGTAGAAACCGAAGAAAACCACCAAGTAAATTCAGGATCGATGTGTCGGAAAATAATCCAAATTGACACTTCCAAAATGAAAGTCTAGAGCGATAATGCTTCTCCTATCTGTGGGTTAATTGCCGGAAATGCATCATGGTTCTGTGTAGTTATAAAATGGAGACAGGCAGTATACCTGCAACCTAATGCTGAGAGGGTTTTGCCGTGGAAAAACAATAAATATTACATATTCTAAGTGTGTGTCTGTAGTCGTAGTTTTCCAGAAACACAGCGCATGCGACATATTTTATATAGACATTTGTGTTCTGTCCGGGTGTACCATATTTTTCCACTTTATCGCATAAACGTTAAGTTTTCGGAAAAAAGTTACCAAACGTAAAATGCGTGTTTTGATTTTCACTGTAACTTTTGTCTCAAACATTTCTCATTCTAAGTAGAACTGAGCGAGATGTTGTCATAAATGTACTCAGGTCTTCATATAAAGTACCTGTTATTCTTGCCAGATTTTAATGAATTTGAGTTTTCTTAACCTAATTTTCGAAAAATACTCTTATACCAAATTTAAAGAAAATCTGTTCTGTGGAAGCTGAGTTGTTCAATGCGGACGGAAGGACAGATGGACGGACGAACGGACGGACATCAGACATGAGGAAGCTAATAGCCGCTTTTCGCAATTTTGCGAACGCGCCCAAAACCCGAAATTGGAACAACGACGAAAGCCTCGTGGCTCCTGCAGAAATGTTTGTAAGGTCTGATCTGAAGAACGTGTCAGCCAGGAACTGAGCAACGCAATACGCAGTCCACTAGCAGCGCTCATTACCCCTGATGAACAACCTGGAGGCATGTATTATTCTTAAACTTCATAATTATTAATATGTCTATTTAGTAGCTAGTTGCTGATTCTGGACATAGCCATGTAACCTCATCTCTCCCGCACACCTCTTCCACCCCCAACAAACCCCACCGCACGCTCACCGCAAATCGGAATCAAAGCCCTAATTAGAGGGGGAGCTAGCGTTTTTCATTTGGAAGCTATTGAAGTCTCCCAACATGCTCATTAGCCCAACCCAACCAAATAAAACCAGAGGCAGGAGAAATGTGTGTGTGTGTGTGTGTGAGTGAGTGAGTGACTGAACAAGTGTGTGAGTGCGCACCGCCACCACCACCACCACCAACACTACCACCACCACCACCATCACCACCAACACTAACACCATTGCACCGACAGAATGAGACAGATTACCAGTCACACGAAGCTTGGTTCACAGTGTACTTAACATAGCTATGACTTGTTATAACCACTAAGTGAAAGGACATTTTCCATAGTCCAAAGTTTAGAAATACACAGATTTAACACAACGATGGAGGTACCGGTTCATCTTCTGACATAGAGTAAAACAGTGGGGTACCTTATACAGATCTATTCTCAGTCACCTGACGGTATCTGTTTCTAAAACGTCGTCTTATATTTTCGGACTTAGGGGTTTGTAAAAATTTAAAAAAAAAATATTGTTTCAAGCCTTATACGTAATAATCAGAATCCCGAGTAAGTCGGCCTGTTTACTGTTTACTGTTCTCCTTACTTTAGATCAACATGTTTTCTGTAAAGATGTATAACTACCAACATTCTATTAATGACGTTGTACCAAATACAGAGGTTATGGTGCTACTGAAATTAAAGACTGATCAAGAATAGTACGCTAAGACTTCTCGGAATATTTTAAGATCGTCATTTGGTTGCAATAAATAATAAAAATAATAAAAAAACTTTCATTCAGAATTAACTGCAGATTAAAATTAACTGTCGTCATTATAATTTTTTTATTATCCAGAACAACATTTGCACAACACACACATACATATATACAAATACATGTACATGTTCATAATATTTTATATATCGTAAGTACTCCTACACGCCTGTCCCAGTGGCCGCGCGGTCTAAGGCGTAGGTCTGGGGCCACTCGCCTGCTGAGATTGTGAGTTCGAATCCCACCGGGGGCATGGATGACTGTCTGTTGTGAGTGTTGTGTTTTGTCAGGTAGAGGTCTCTGCGACAAGCTGATCACTCGTCCGGAGGATTCCTACCGACTGTGATGCGTCGTTGTGTGTGATCTAGAAAACCTCGTGAATGAGGAGGCCATGGACCGGGGGGGGGGGCTTTCGGGCCAAAAACAAACAAACAAAGAAGTAATCTATGTGTTTCAATGCATATGCATCATCTTCATAGAGTTTCAAACATGTGCTTACTAAAGTTACAATATTATTAAAATTATTGAAATTCATCTCAATAAAAGTAGTAGATTAAAATGTACAGTACGTACTTCAAAATAATCAATAATTTATATTTTAACTTATGCAATACATGTTTATAAGGCCTTTCGTTAATTTTAGGCCTACATGAAACAGGTCGCAAATGAGGTTTAGGTAAATTAACTTTGAATTGCTTACTCTTAGTGGCCGTGCGGTCTAAGGTGTGGGTTTAGGACCTCTTGCTTGCAGGGACTGCGGGTTCGAATCCGCCCTAAGGAATAAATGTCTGGCTCTTTTGAGTGTTGTGATTTGTCAGGCAGAGGTCTAGGCGACCAGCCGATCACTCTATCAGAAGAGTGTTACTGAGAGCGGCGTGCCTGAATGTGATCGAGAAACCTCACGCATTAGGTCTAGTCTCACTAGGGCTGTCGAGCCATGAGAAAAAGGAAGTATGCTCTTACTGTGTAGCTACAAATTTAACATCTATATAAAAAGGGATGAAACAAAAAATAAAAAGTTTTAATGTTGGTATTAGCAGGACTTGCAAGTTTTATGAAACGATTTGGGAAGCAAAGAGAATTGTAGTTAGAAAAAATGGATACACGAAACTACTTGTGACATAGATGGGTGGGTGGAAGGTCAACAGTAATATAGATCCTTTGTTAGTCCTGTGGACCAGACTTATCTCTTTCAGAATATTACGTAGTCATGGGCTTTGTGGAAAAGGCGTTGAATTTTTGTGCTCCGAAAAGGACGGGAAATTTCTTGGGCAGCTTAGCGAACGTCAGTTCCTCTAGGATTACAATCCCAAATTTATTTAATAGCCATGCCCAGGAAGCAGGATAACTTGGACATTATCCATGTATCTCTCAATAAAAGTCCACTAGGGCCACAGAATGAACACTTCTTCCAAACTAACTCCCGACTGCAAAAGTACACACTTAGTTCTGCTAAATCAATAGTTGTCAAACGACAAGAACTTTTGAAAGAAGTTTAGGAGATAGGAAAAAAATAAAACTAAACGCAGATAAACATCAGAGTTAAAAGAACTCTACTCCATTCAATACACATATGTTAAAAAAAAACTTTGGAAATTCTTAACCCTTAATAATCCTCGTGTTCATTGTTTACAAGTACATACATGTATTGCCCGATATTCTTTCTTATATTCATTTTGCACATTCTTAACTTTTGTGTCAAAAGTGCCAGTAACGTATAACCATAAAACATAGAAGCATACGAGCAGGAATGTTTAAAATTTCAGTTAAATTACAGGGCCTAATCATTTTGTTTGCACTTGTTCAACATAGCTTTCAGTGCATCAAAGATGTTCCAAAGTTCATTGGCATATTGAAAATTGCAAGTTAAGTTACAATTCGGACTTTTAACGCTGAACTAGTTTATGGAGTATCTAATTTAAGACATAATATGCGTTCTTATAAAGTCGTGAAGTTTAGTTCTTACATAGGCCGTCTTTTCTAAGGTATTTATTCGCAGTTACTACCAAAGTTCGTAAAATATCGTTCTTTCTACCCCTCTTTCTTAGTCTGACCTCTCCTATACACTCATTGTAGGTGTAGAGGTTTATTTTTGCACCTGAACACTCCCAATGACACACACACAAACACACACACACACACCACACACACTCACACCACACACACACACATACACACACACACACTACGCACACATACAAACACACACACTACACACACCAACACACCACACACACACAAACACATAATACACACACGCACCACACACACGCATACATACATACACCAACACACACAAACACACGCACACACATAACAACCAACCCCACACC